>JAAUYH010023328.1_pt1 | contig 13697 bp, 3 predicted proteins | sample 7278061 | NCBI WGS metagenome assembly JAAUYH01 (sample SAMN14350203, study PRJNA611818) | marine sediment metagenome | isolation source: surface marine sediment (0.6m) | place: French Polynesia: Moorea | collected 2018-08
ATAGATTTTGACAGACGGTGATAGATCAATCTCTAACTATGAATTCTTGATTATTTTCGCTTAATTTATTCACTGTAGATAGTCAGGGTTCGCATTCTTGTTATCTTCTATAAACTTTCACTGCACGTTTTCTGCAACTGTTAGTAATCGTAGTAGAGAAAAAAGTAAAGACTTCAAACGGATGAAAACCGTCATCCTTCTATATCTTTTCAACATGACTGACAGAATTTGGCAAAAATCAGTGCTAAATCATATCTCTGTTGTAAAAGGGTACAATAGGGTAGTTCATGATCGCACGCAAAGTCCTGTCGTACGCACATTGCGATCTCATCCCAGATAATCAAGTTTCCTTTTCGCATTGTGCATATGAGCTTAGAATCTATGGGTACGTTGCAAACGCTTTCAGGGACGCACAGAATTGGAATATTGAACAGTTAATGGGCTGTTACTCTGCCATCAAGAAAAGGGGCAGTAACTGCAGAAGCACATAGGTAAAGTCCGTTTTGCTCAAGTACTGTCGAAATGGTTTGAATTGAGCGAACAGCAAACGTTTTCCCTGTCCATGTAGTGAATCCATGTCCTTGTCTGGTTCTTGAATGGGTAAAGAGCTTCACAATGTGTCGACTGGGATCATCAGTGGCAACTCTCGGAAGTATTTCTACCTCAATGATGTCGAAAACATGGGTTTGATCCTTGTCGGAACTTTAGGTAGCTGATTTTAAATTTTCTTGATCGTTCGATTTCTTGAATCATTGTGTTCCAATACAGTGATGAGAGCGAAATCAGAACGAAGTATGGGAAACCCTACCGCCTTGAATTCGAAGAGCTTGCTCATTTCTCGTATTAGAATTTGGATCTCATTTAAGTACTGATTTTCAGGAAAATTTTCTCTATCAAAATCCGTTACTTCCGGACATATGGGGGCATGACTTCAGCGAAAATAGGAAAAAACTTTTTCCGTTCTTATTTCTCTAATATTAATTGGATGGTGTCAGAATTGGTTAAATTCTGCTCTATTCAAACTACTGGAATCTATTTCAACCTGTGAACGTTTTGCAATTTAGGAATGAGTAATTTGTTTCTGTAATGAATTCCGATTTATATGAGTCAGATAGCATTCCATTCCCGCAACACAATTTGGTAACCATGTTGTCATCAATCAACCGTTATGTTGACATCAATTCTTGCATCGATATAACGGCTGGTGGAAACTCGAACACACCCTTGCGTCAGTATAACGGTCATGCAAGCTTTGCAACGGCCGTGCTTCAATCCAACGGCCATTGCACGATCTCAACGGTCATTCTTCGATCCAACGGTCGTTCTAAATTTGTAAACTTGCTGATGTGTACAACAGTTATGCCAACTTATGGCTGACACTAGATAGTCTATATATGTAGAGAAGTATTCCGAAGTAAAACTCAACGAACTCGCCACCTCTCAACCTCCCATCAATAACAGATGGGAAGGTTCAAAGAATGCCTAAGTAACAAATTATACTTCTGCAAGGAAATCAAAATACCACGAAAATGCATCCTCGAAGCATGTTATATATTCTGCATCGTTTAATAACTATCCTGCGCTATATCAAGTCGCACAAAATGTTAAGTACTGTAATATTTTGTGGAAACGCATGTCTGAAAATGAAACGTCTCCGGTCTTGTTCTAAAGCAAATTTTGAAGTGAATACTGTTCTCCTTCCCTTCAGATTGACGGTGTACAATTTTCTTCAGCTTGCTCAAGATCATTCATACTTTTCATGAAGGTCTAGATTCTACTTTATTTTCTCATGAAAAATACCTGGGACATGTAATAACGAAATGTCCCAAGCGTTTTGGAACAGATAATCATCATAAACCAAGCCATAAGCTTCGTTAGCTTTTTCTTTCTACTATGCGCCCTTTTCTTAAGCTCGATTACTTGAAAGTGCAATGCTAGCCTCATCTCAACCATACTTCCGATGCAGTAATATCCCTCGAAATTTTGGTATTGCACGATTTCATCCGTTGTGGGCTTCACTTAGCTGAACTGATTTTATTTCTCCGTGACTCCGAGTGAACCTTTGAAGGAGTACTGGAATAGATACTTGATTGATCTCACATATGGGACTTAAAATACTACATTCAAATGCGTCCGAAATCTTCGAAGAAAACCGAGAGAGCGTGGTGCAACACATGAATCGTATCGTTTCAACTTTGATACTTTATTAAGAATGACAAATAAGGAATGTGAAAGCGACCTTCGAATGTAGGGAAGGAAAGACATGATACCTTTTTACTCGAATTGGCAGTACTGAGAATGGGTAGAGATGCTAATGCCATGTGGACGAAAAATGATACGCACTACACTTCTTTGTATGACTCGTTGCTTATTTCAAATAAGTCAGGCCACCCGTTAGTAATTCTTGCTTTGTCGACATTTGAGAACATAACTTCAAATCGATCTGTTGGCACCAATAGTTTTCTATTTTGTTCTGAGCACTTACAAACGTCACATTACAAACTTCTGAGCCGTAATTGATGAAAGTTGCCCGACTATTCGATATACAAAAAAACAAACAAGTCGATTCAGTAATGTGCTTTCATCGATACGCTTTCCCTGCCGTTGAACCGCGAAAACACTTTTACCTAAAATTGATATTCAAATTTGGAACTTTGTAGTCATCTAAAGTTGAAATATTCAAACTTTGCAATGGAGTCTATGAAGCATTCCAGGAAATTGAAATTGATGGTGTAGATGACGATTGTTTGCGTTCCCTTGAGAACGCATAGCTGGAAAGACTTGCATCCTAATTCACTCACCGAGATTCTCTGACTAAAGCGCTTCAAAACAAAAAAGTCACCGTTACTGAAGTGCCGCCTTACTTTGATGAGGTATTCGCATACATCCTACCACTAAATAGCGTCTGAGTCAAACTACATTCATTGCACTGCAAGTTTCGTTTGATTGTGCACTAGTGAAGACACAAAACGATCCTACTGAGGAATGAATAACTGTGAACCTATGTCTGCTAAAACCAACCAGTAAGCAATGTGATTCAAATAGATGTGAGCTAGCTCAAACAAGAAAATGGCGTTTACAGAGCAATCAAGCTGCTAAAAATCTTGCGTAGTAGATCTTTTCACTATTCTGATTTGTATCAATCCGAGCGCTTGTTTTCTGTTACTTGACACTCATTAACTTAGAGTTCCAAGAGTACACTTCCATGCAACTTCGAAGCGCAAATATCTCTGAATGCAGTCAAAAAACCACAGGATGTTCTCGACGCCAATTCTGTTCTCGAACGTGCTGGTTGAAACGTCCAATTTACTATATAAATCTCACTGATTAAAGCGAAATAGTTCGGATCTATTCCTGCCGCCCATTTGTTCCTTTTATTTATTCGTCAGTAACGCCATCCGACTAACGTCAATTCATTTTGTTTCCAAACCGAAGATTAACAAAAATTATTTCCTACATCTACTATGGCTTGTTACTAAGATTCACAGCTCGAGACGAGCATTATTTGAAACTGAGGGCATAATTTGACACTTCAAAAATGGTCTCGATTTTCGAAGTGCATTCGGCATGAACCTGCTTGTCTACTGGTAATAGTGCACAGGTACGGACAAATCGCTTACCAAGCCTTCCAGACTCAGCTTCTCGGTAGACAAATACATGCAAATGAAGATACAGAAGTAGGCAATGTATTTTTCTGACGTTTGCACAGGGTGCGGCGTGAATAAATCATTTCTATAAGAATTTCGAATAATGGGTTTGGCGTTCAGTTCGACGTACTATCTTGTTCGCGCAGCCATTTAATAGTTCCGTTCACTCTTTCACTGTTTTCGTTGCTCCCAAGATGTCTTGAATAAATAATGTTGACTAAAGGAGGCTCTGATTTATTTTTTTCTCCATTTTCGTTGTACCTTGTTTCCATGACCAACAAACCGTAAATAACGAAAAAAACGTCTTCATTTTAGAATACGATACGTAAATTGTCAATTGTAAAGCATTGACGTCATGCACTGAGTCTTAAGCAGCCTTGATTTTTTTCCATAGGTTCCGTCCCAGGTCATGCAGTGTGACAACGAAAGCAGCGATGTGAACATAAACAATACTCTTTACAGTGATAATGCCAGATCTTAGGCTCGTTGAGATTTCGTTTCTACAACCTACATTGTTCATCGCTTTATACATTTTCTTGGATGGAAAACTTGCAAATAAGAATTATCTTAACTTAATCATGACATTCCGGAACTATTTGGGGTTTCTACTCTATAGTAAACGACATATAAATAGTACCACAACTTCCCGATTCGCATACTTACATCTAAAATGATTCGAGTACTCTAAAACATCGCATACATTTCAATTCTGCAAGAAGCAAAAAGCTAGCGACATCATACACTGGGAAATAGTTTCTCAAGACTAAATTCACAATTCCAACCATATAGTGATGATTTCTTATGGGCGAGAGATAAAAAACTTTTTTGTACGCTGTAGACAATAGATTGATTTCTATGTACGGTGCAGGTAGAAACGGAAAGATATTCATGGTTAAATCTAATTACCCCTCCGGGAGTACATCGCGATCATGTTTCATCATACGACGTCCATTTTCGAACAATCAATTTGATATATTAAGCACGTTAGAGCTTTTTCAAGAACCATAGGCAACATTTGCGAATTAGAATTTCTAGCGTTGCCAAAAAACCAGGTACCATTTCTGCTTGTAAGTTCCTAAACACAATTTTTAGGTGTTTCTTGCTTTTAAAGCAAATAATTTTCACGTTTCTGATTAGAAAAGCTAAAAAATTGCATGGAAATGCCTTGGACAATAAATGAATATCTGGAATAATATGGAATTGTTAATCAGACTGGACATATTCCGAGCATACCAGGGACACGGACTATGTATCCGTTCAAATTAGAACCCACGCATCTTCCCCTACATCCATTTCCAGCATTACTATGAATTCAAGGGATGAAATACCTCACATTAAAACGTAACCTAGTTCAGTACCGCTTTGATCGACGTATTGCCAATACAATTTGCTCAAATCTGATGCAGTTACAGCAATTGATGTTAATATTTTCAAATCATAGAAAAGTGTCTGTAGTTTTTCGAGTTTGAGAAGTAGGTAATAGTTCGTGGTCATTGTTCGCATACCATCTTGTTCGCTAGACAATGCGATAGAACGCACAGGTTTGTAAAATTGAACAGTGTGCTTTCGTTGCTAAGCATGATGTTGCGATTTAGAGAACTACAGCACAAATCAGGAAGAGTGTAGAATTTCTTGGAGAAGCTAGAAAATTAAAATGACTGTATGAGATATCTAAGTTGATGACTACTGATTTATACTTTAAGACTTCAGTATTTCCCAAACGTCCTTATGGCATATGGAATTTGAAAATTTGTTTATCCAAGTCGACTATTTCGAATAATTTTCAAGTGTGTTTCATATCGAAGTAATCGAGTTACCTTTGCATTACAACAGAAACAGGAAAAGGTAACTGATCTAAATCCTGAATTTTAGCAACCAGAAAACGAATAACAAATACGGCATATGTTTACTGATATAGATAAAGATAGTATACAATCAATAGATGAGTTATGATGCTTTTCAGAAAGATTGAAACAGCTTTAATGACTAGACACATATAGACCCATTGGATTTTTAGTAAGACGTTGCTAAAGAATCTCGTTGAAAATTTTTCCGTTTTATGAAATAAACGAATAAAAGTGCAATATACTTCAAATCTATGGTGAAATGATTTGGTAGAAAACATTTTGTCGGTGTTTATCCGATGTCAATTTGCCGCTCGTATAGAATTCACTTTAGGAGCCGAAGAGATTCAAGACAATAGTATGAAAAGAGAAAAAATTAACCAAACTGATATCGACTTTTGTAGGTGAATGAAATCTGCTAGTTAGCTTCATCGGCGCAAATTCTTTTTGAACAGCTTAGGATGCCGCAAAAAGAGCAATTATTCTAGAAAAAAACATAATTTGTATGTTTTAATAGAAATAAATTTTTTCTTTGAATTTTTTTACATCTTGGGTAACTGTCAAGTTCAAAACGTATTCTTAAACCGACTTATTTCGATAAATCAATGCAATCATAAGTAGAACAATAGATCGTTGATTTTTTATCTCTTCGTGATTTTTGTTCTCTAATTTTCCCATAAATTATTTTAGAAGTTCATACAAGCGATGAATTGCGTCATTCCCCAATGATACCTAGACAAATTTAAGTTTGATTTTCTCATTTCCGCGGACAGACAGAACGTTCACCAAGAACTTCGGGATTCCAAATATTTCTCCTTGACTACACTGTTCTTTTCAAAAAAATAGCTTTGCATCTTGTAGATTCATGCACCTCCCAAGAATATTGAACTTAGAGCACTCCGCAACCCCTGTCGCAATGCCCATCATTTGTGTCTGAAACTTTCTGAGTATGGCATCAAACTGCCAATTTCTCCTCTCCCAAATGAGTGCAAAATTCTATATGGGCTGCATTTTCTAGCCGAAAAGACACGCCATTGGTGCTAATTAAGGACGAGCAGTTCCAGTCCATCTTGCATTCGAATGTTGTCTTATTCATATTGTGCTATTATTGAAGCATTTCAAACGTAAACTTTCAACAGGGCAACTTTGGACTTTATCGTGCAAAATCAATGGAAACATACTTTGATGCAAAACGATTTAATGTCTTGAAATAGCCAGCCTAAAGATTAGATTCGAATTCAACAAAAAATGCGTAATGCTTTCAGGCAAGCTATGTAAACCTTAGAACCTGCACATCTGTACTAGTTAACTGTTTAACATTCTACAATTGGAGTGGATGTGATGATTTCTGATTCTAATTTTACGAAAATTTTTAAAGCAATGGTAAAATTTGACGGAGAGAATTCGAGCAAGAAGTAAAACTGGGCTAATATTTCGAAATTTAAGTCAAAACAGTGGCTTTCTGTAAATGTACGAATTTCAAGTCGATTGCCTGTGAACATGTTCTGTTCTTTCGATAAGCCATTTGTACAACACTTTTTGAATTTACAATTGCCACAACCTCTACCATGCTTGTTACAGAGTATCCTTTTCCGTTCTTATCAAAAAGATCATCATATTTCAAAAAAATTCACCCAAGGCTGATTCCTCGAAACCAGAGGTTGCTACTCGGACAACAGTCAATCTATAAAATTATTGAGGCAGTCGAGCTGCCGAATTTCTTAGAAGACTCAAATTGCCTGCTAGCATTCAATATTTAAGATTTTTGTTCACTGAACGGCGCAAGTATCACCTCATTCTCTTTCTATTTGAATAAGACTCCAGTATGCAACTTGGCATAAGCCTTTCGCTCTCTTGTAGAAAAAAATTCACATTGGGATGCTCCTTGCAACATAAAACCGTAATTAATCGCTGCATAAGGAGAATTAGCTGTTTCAATGAACCTGATGATCGTCATGACTAACGTTCCCATTCTTCGCATCATCTCAGTATAATGCATCAAGATTTAAATTCTTTTGAGCTCATCATAGATATGTTCTCGAGGCTACCGTTTGTTGAATAGTAAGTAAGTAAGCCCGTCTGCCTTGGACAATGGCTGCAGCTTTCCGTCTTTGAAGTAACCTTATGCAAAAATGATATGGATTACATAGTAAGTCTTTCACTAGCACCCTTCCATAGGAGTTGTACTACTGCATGAACCGGGAGGGTACAGTATCAAATATTTGAACTCGTTTATTTGCTACTTCATGGATTGCATACCCTATGAGACGAGTCATAATATTCCGAGCTAATATTTTTACTACACTTAATGTGCTCAATCAGTTCTTGTAAAATTTTTTGAGGATCAATCGGTGCGCATGAAGCCATAGAGAACCCGGCAAACTATATTTTTCCTTTCATAAATCATTTCAACTCCTGAAATTTACATTTGATTCTTTTGACATCAGCCATTTCAAGCACTTTGAAATACCGCGTTTGATCAACAATTCTAAATTGGGTAAACTAAGTTTAGTAACGGATGATCGAAATTTGAACTTGCTGGAATTGGAAAACTAGACATTAACAAAAATCTATCTATAGGCGTAGATACATAATCATAAGAAATTCTACTATACTAATGCCACATTGCAAGGAAAAGGGAATTTTCATACTACATCAAGGCCCGAAATAGCATGCGGTGGGTGATGTTGGATTTCCAATATACCTTTGTGTGAAGAAATCATTACTAACAACTTAGTCTGAATGTCTGACAAAATATGGATTTCAGGAACTGTAATTCTCATTCAGGGAAATTTTCATAATAGTAAAATGCAATGATTCAGAACGGTGAATTCTAGAGGTTTGAATTGATACGTTCAACCGAAATTTTTAACTGCAGACGTGCTTGACTAAATTACGAGTGTTTCTACATAGTACTCAGCTGCGGAAAAGAGTAGTTGGCAGATTAGCAACCATTCAGCTCATTTTCCGAATTGTATTTGCTTTCCTCTCGAAATTTTTGTATTTCTTATTAAATTCCCTTTTTCCTGTTCACTAAAAATTGGTGTGCAGACAATATCAAATGTATTTCTACATCAAGTGAAGTGAATCAAAAAAATGCCCTACTCCGCAAGTGAAACGATTGAAACAGCTCAAAATTTATCAGCCTTCCATAAGGTATTTCAAAAACTTAAAGCATATTCCAATCACTATGCAAAAGTTTGAAGAGCATACGCTAGTATTTTCGAATAATTTATACCAAACAATAGATCAATGTAATTGTTCAACTCCATAGACTTTCGTTCCTCCAGCGAATTTTTTTACAATATAAAGCACTAGAATTATTTTCCTTCCGACTTAGTAGGTGGTAATTAGGATTTGTTTACGACTTATGAACTACTATTTGACTATAAAAGAAAGACTGTAGTATATTAAAGAATGCCCCAAATCTTGTCTAGTACTGATAAATTAGTCAATCAGGGTGAATCAGTTTCATGTTTGGGCCTTACAGGCTGTTTTTGCTTATAATTTAGTCCTTAACTCTACCACATATTTGTTTCTTCGCATTTATTTTCATTTTGTAATGCTAAGATTAGTTTCAACAGATTTCGATTATTCCATGAAACAATGGATAGAGTGTAATCTAAAACCCGAATTCAATCAATTACATTTCTACAGTACATTTATGAAGATTCGTCTTGTCTTTGACGATAGCCTGAATAAGACATCCATCCAGCACGAATGTCTCGTTTATATGATTCACAGGTTTAAAATAGGAGAAAAAGCGATTCAATTGTGCAGAAGAGGTAAAAGTTTGATTTCATTTACATACATTGAGTGATTGTTTTTATTTTATTGGAATTTGTCTGAAACCGTATGCAAACTTGGCTATCCAGTAACAAATAATAATAATAAAGATAATGCTGGTGAAATTTGAGTGTTTTCAAAAGGCAAGTAGAAGTCAACTGATCCAAAACTAGTCCGACTGTGTGTCGAAGGCTTTCGAATTTTTGTTTCTTCGAATTTTCAATTATTTCTGGACTGTCCCTTTGATGTAAACTCAAGGCTTGTTGGATATAATCTGTGTGCGTATTTATTCCGAGCTGCAGTTTGTAACTCGAGTCAAAAAATTGACACAATCTATTTCTATATGCATTTAATTTTGAGACAATTTTTTGAAATCGAAGTGATAGCCTTAATTCTTAGTACGGATCTCGATCGGAAAGACTCCACTGTTGCATTGTTTCATCTATCAAAAAATAAACTGCTGACCCCTGATATTTGGACCTGCTCGCTTACATCGGTCCAAAAAAATTTAGCTAGTTCAGTCAAATAGTTGTTTGGAAGACAAGTCGTCTTCGAAAACCAATCAGATAATTTCTGTTTCAAATAGCAACAATCTCGGTTGAACGAAATCTGCAAAAAGACATGCCCAAATTCCGTACCCAGAATATGGAGTGCAAGTGCGAGTTTTACTGTACCGTGATAGTACTGTACACGTATAGTTCATTCTGAACTAACGATTTGCTCAATGAATCGAGAATATTGCTTCAATAAAGCACAAGTTTCATGGCTCAAAGTTGGGCGTGAAGACGAACCTAAGCCATTCCAGTTACAATAAAGCTACAGTCACTGATGCTTTGACAGAAGTGCGAACGAAAACGATATACCAGAACGTGCAACAAGTACCTAACGCTTGCCTTTTCGGGGAAACGAACGATACATACAATCTTATGCCCTCTCTGGTCGGTTCATTCATCCTTGGCACCCGCATCCTGTTCGTGTTCGTCGCTCTCTGTACTACTGAACCATCTCTGAACAACTTCCATCAGGCGACTTCTTGCCAGTTTCAGGCCCACGCCGCGCCTGCGCGATATTTCTCTCATTCGCGAGAACAATGTTTTTCCATTTCTCTATCGGCGCCAACGCCGAGTTCTCCCGGCTAACTCTTTTCTTCGTAATTTTCTTATCTTTCCCGAGTTGTTTCCCTGTGCTGAGAGCCTTCCGTTTCTCGCGCATCCGTCTATTACCGAAATAGTATTTAATCTGCAAGCAAACGTTAGTATGGGATCTCAACACCGTGAATCGAAGGGTACATACCTGTTTTATCGCTATCCCGCACTCGCGTGCAAGCTGGACCTTTTGTTCCGGCGTCGGATACGGATTCTTATAATTCTCTGTGAACCAATTATCCAATCTTCTTCGCGCCGCAGCAGATGGCTTCGCACGTTTTTCAGGAGTAACAGTGGTTTGACAGTTAAAATGGTCGGAAAACTCATTGGTTGGACTAACGGCATTCGCGCCTCCACGTTGTCCACTTGCGCAAATCATCGCGTGCAAAGGCCCCTGTATCGGGGCCCGTACATCGGACTGCAATGACTTGAAAGCAGCGTTAAATACCGCGAAGAAAATGTCCACGCCGTTCATGAATCTTTGAGCATTCGGCAAGCCCATCTTTCGGCACAGAGTCTCATGTTCTTCCGCTTTTTCCACAGTTCGCTCCAACAAGACTTGGCTCGTCCTACTCTCCATTACCGGCGTCTTTCCGGTGGTCGTCTCACGAACACCCTTGAAAATTAATGGAAACATGGGGTGATTCAACACGATTCCAATTAATGAGTCGAAAGTTTGCTCCGACCCAGATAGACCAGTTTGCACGTGCGATCCATGTTCCGGTAGTTTCTGTAAGTTATTTGCCGAAGGAAGCCCAATACTTCGTACTTTTCTTACTTGCGCTACATTTTCCAATAGGGATGGTCGAAGGCGAGATGCGACATTGCATTTTCTAAGCGGCAAAAGCGACTCTTGTAGACGTTGATTATTCGGAGGCAGCAAGAATCGAGATGGATTGTGCAACGGGGGAATGGCTTCTTGAGAAACAAATGCACCTCCCCGATTTTTGAGACCATAGCCGCTAATGCCATGTAGGTGAGAGTCCCTAGTGTAAGCATCCTCTAAGGAAAGTTTTGGTGGATCATTGGAGCCGGAATTAATTCTAGTCGTAACCTGGTCATTCCGAGAAGCAATATTCCTAAAATTCATTGACACATTTTGTGGAACTTGTTCATGTTTGTCCGAATTTACAACATTTTGCGGCTGTTGCAGCACACTCACCGTCCCATAGACAACATCATGTCCGTGTGCAGAATTGAGGATACAATTGCTTTTTTGTCTCTCATTCGTGCGGCTGGAAGCCCACGACGCACTGTACGTGCGATCACCGTTGCTAGTATGCGATGGATACAACTCTTCTTCAACTCTATCCACGAGCAATGAGATGGTACTTCTTCTTGATATCTCCTCCTGTCGCTCCATTTTCAGGACGCTTTGACTGTGGAGGACGAGGAGACGATTAATTGTGAATTGCGACTGAAAGAAAAACTTCTACAATATAAATATAATCAACAGTGCAGCGCTATGGAATACCTTGCCACGCGTCTTTGCAATGGACGTTTCAAAAAGTTTACCGTAATTCTTATGTGACATGAGAAATTTTTAGGACTCTGAATGAATCGTGACAGTTCTGATGCATCACATACGAGTGACTATGTTCAACTGCTGTTGCCTAATTCAATCCACGTTCAAGCAGAACAGAATTGGGGAACATGCCAGCTTGTCGTGAAAATAAAGCATAGCCGGCCGAGTGGTCATGTCCTGTACTGCAAACATCATTTCTCAGACATAAAGAATATGATGTGAGAACGTAGAATGGCTATTAAATGATGCTGAAGAGGATGCTTTGACACGTCACGTTTTATAGGGAGCATATTGATGAAGAAACGCGCTCAACAGTCCGTTTTTGTACTGCAATACTGTAATACCGTGGCCACGACAGAGGACTCCAATGTCCAATAGGTTGTTTGACCACGTATCTCCTCCATGTTGGGGATCAGGAGAGATTATTGGTTGACCAAATTCTCAAACTTGATCTTATAAGCTCGGCTTTCTCTTCATAGCGTGCTATATGTGATGTTATCTTTATCAATTATCAACAAACATATGAAGTCGGAGTAAATCTACCAACTAAAGCATGTATTGAATATGGTACACCTGGTAGGTAACGACAATACCAAAAGACGAATGCGTCAAGTCCTCCAACTGACAAGATGCCATTAGTAGGAAATCTTGCCTACAGAAAAAGCTATATTTCCATATTTCGGAAGTGATTTGTTTATTTCTTACTAGTCTCCATTGCTCAGTGCCTCACTCCTTTCCTCTCTTCAGTTTACCAACGATCCTGGGCAACGTACGTATGTAAGTTTAATCGATTCCACTCCACCCTAACATTTTCTCCATCGAATTTGAAAGGCTTTCCGTTCTATGCATCACTTTGGAACGAGGAAGGGAACTTGCCCGTTCAATTCCGCACAAATGACACGTGACTTTATGAAAGATTTGACTCTCTGTTTAATTACGTTAGGTGACATAGGCAATCTACTGCCTTAAGCCGTTGTGCAACGTTTCGGCGGATAAAATGAATTAATTATGGTATGTGTGAGCCCCATTCTTAGTCTAATAGCTAAGCTCTTTCATATTCACCTTAGGTAAAACTCAATCCTTTAACGCACATTCGATTTCTCCAGCGTCGGTTGCCCATAGTCAAATAGAGTACATGGTTCATTTTGGTCTTATCTCCAAACAACAGGGATGGCGAACAATTATAACAACGGTGTTCGCTATTCCTGCACTAGATTGGAAGTGGAGTGTACAGAATACCGCACATCTTAATCTTAAAAGGCACAATTTTGATCATTGTCTGTCCCATACTCTTAGGGTTTCCTTACTGTTTCGCGTGCATTGTTGGGTTCATGTCTAATGACTGGGAAAAGTAGATCTCCGATGTTCTGTTTATGATATCGATCCTATAACAATAGAAATCATCACATAAATATAGGACTAATCGGGAGTATGGGAGCTACTGTTATTGTCCGGCCCTCCTAGTATTATTAGACTTACCTTAAGTGTTCGGTGCTATGAGTCTAAATTTCGTATTCAGATGAATGAAATTTTGACTCATATGTAATCGGCAATGGTCGATTTCGTATTATCAACACTCTACATTCATACAGAATTATCTCCGGATGCGAAAGAGGATCAGAGAACAGTCCGAAGCTGCACTAGACTGTAGGCGGCTAGAGTGCCCATTATTTTGTGTTCTTTAAGATAGAATTGTTGCAATTGTGAAAGGCCGAACAGGTATCTCCCGCAAATCAACGTTTATTTTCAC
>JAAUYH010026283.1_pt1 | contig 13695 bp, 14 predicted proteins | sample 7278061 | NCBI WGS metagenome assembly JAAUYH01 (sample SAMN14350203, study PRJNA611818) | marine sediment metagenome | isolation source: surface marine sediment (0.6m) | place: French Polynesia: Moorea | collected 2018-08
TCATCAAGCCGTTCAAGCTCGACGACGTCCGCCAGGCCGTCGCCGACATCGGCATCCAGGGCATCACGGTGACCGAAGTCAAAGGCTTCGGTCGCCAGCGAGGCCATACCGAACTGTATCGAGGCGCCGAGTATGTCGTCGACTTCCTGCCCAAGGCCAAAATCGAGCTCGCAGTAGCCGATGACCTGGCCGAGCAGGTCGTCGAGGCCATCGCCAATACCGCACGTACCGGCAAGATCGGCGACGGCAAGATTTTTGTCGCCGAACTCGAGCAGGCCATTCGCATTCGTACCGGCGAGACCGGTGCCGAAGCCGTTTAATACTGACTTAAGGAGGAACTTCTCGTGGAAGAAGTCAGCAACGTAGCGGCGCAGGTCACCGAACTGGCCTACGCCCTCGATACTTTTTACTTTCTCGTTTGCGGCGCGCTCGTCATGTGGATGGCCGCCGGATTCACCATGCTCGAATCGGGCCTCGTCCGCGCCAAGAACACGGCAGAGATCCTGACCAAGAACGTGGGCCTGTATTCGATCGCCTGCATCATGTACATGCTTTGCGGCTACACCATCATGTATCCCGGCGACGCGGCCAATGCGTTCTTTCAGTTCGGCGACGGCTGGCTGACCGCATCCGACAACACGGCGGAAGACGTGCTCGCGAGTGGAGGCGACACCTACTACTCGGGCCTGTCCGACTTTTTCTTCCAGGTCGTGTTCGTCGCCACCGCGATGTCGATCGTCTCGGGCGCGGTTGCCGAGCGCATGAAACTCTGGTCGTTTTTCCTGTTCGCCGTCGTCCTGACCGGCTTCATCTATCCGATGCAGGGTTTCTGGAAATGGGGCGGCGGCTGGCTCGACGCGGGTGGCTTCCTCGACTTCGCGGGATCCGGTGTCGTGCACATGTGTGGCGCCGCGGCGGCGCTGGCAGGCGTCTTGTTACTCGGCCCGCGCAAGGGCAAATACGGTCCGCAGGGCCAGGTCAACGCCATTCCCGGCGCCAACCTGCCGCTCGCCGCGCTGGGTACCCTGATCCTGTGGCTCGGCTGGTTCGGATTCAACGGTGGCTCGGAGCTCATGGTCTCGAACGTGGGCGAAGCCAACGCTGTGGCGCTGGTGTTCGTCAATACCAACATGGCGGCCGCGGGCGGCCTGGTTGGCGCATTGCTCTTGTCCCGTCTCTGGTTTGGCAAAGCTGACCTGACGATGGCGCTGAACGGCGCGCTTGCAGGACTGGTCGCGATCACGGCCGAACCCCTGACGCCGGCACCCATGCAGGCGACCTTTATCGGCCTCGCAGGTGGACTGCTCGTCGTAGGTTCGATCGTCATGCTCGACAAGCTCAAGATCGACGATCCTGTCGGCGCCATCTCCGTGCACGGCGTCGTCGGCATCTGGGGTCTGCTTGCCGTGACGTTCACGAACCCCGACGCATCGCTGCTGTGGCAGCTCATCGGCATCGTATCGATCTTTGCCTGGGTATTCGTGACCAGCCTGATCGTCTGGTTCGTGATCAAGCTAGTTGTCGGCATCCGCGTCAGCGAAGAAGAAGAATACGAAGGTGTCGATATCGGCGAGTGCGGCCTCGAGGCGTACCCCGAGTTCACGACCGCAGAATAGTCTCCCCCCTGTAAAGGACATTAGCGGGCCTCCGGGCCCGCTTTTTTTATGTGAAATCAGTAGGATATACTTGGCGGTATCCGCTGTGACCGTGGTCACAACATAAGCAGGGTTAACATGGTCTAATTCCGTTATGAACGCCAGACGCCCCGTATTCGTATTGTCCGCGCTTGTCCTTTGTCTGGGCGGGCCGGCACTCGCCAATGAGATCTACAAGTGGACCGACGACGACGGCAACGTTCACTACGGTGACCGCCCGTCGGGCGAGCCCACCGAAGAGCGGGTGTTCATTTCCTACAAGCGCACCGACGGTGCCGCCGTACAGGCGCGCGTGGCAGCACGCCGGGACAACGCCGACATCCGCCGCGAGGCGCGCGCCGACGAAGCGCGCTCCGAGGAGGAGATTCGCGCCGAGCGTGAAGAACGCAGGAAGAAGTGCGAGGACTATCGCGCCAAACTCGAAACGATGGTCACCTCCCGCCGGCTCTATCGCGAAGACGAGAACGGCGAACGCCAGTACCTCGATGACAGTGAGCGCCAGGAAGCTCGCCAGCGTGCAGAAGAACTCGTTGCGGAGTATTGTGGTTCCTGATGGCTTTTTGAGCGTCGGGAGCGCCCGGCTTGACCGCGACTTCGGAATTACCTGACAAAGACACCCAGGCTTACTTACCGGACTTCTGTGCCGCCGGCACAATCTTCGTCGTCGTCCTGATCGGCGAGCTGGTTGCCATCACCCTGACGCTCGCAGCGCACGACACACCCGGGCGGTTCCTGATCGAGCTGTCGAAGACCTCTCTGTATGTGCTCTGGGCCACGTTGCTGGGCTCTGCGCTCATGTGCCAGTTTCGCGAACGCCTCGAGAGTGCGGGCAAAACGAAAGCTTTCGTACTGAGTTTTGTGCTGCTGCTCATGATGTCGCTCGCGTTGGCTGAAATCGCCTGGCAACTCGATCGTATTTTCGGCGAGTCGCTGATCATCGCATCGACGCACTCGCAGTTCATTGGCCGGAGCTTCGCGATCTCCGCAATCGTGATCGCGCTCGCAATGCGTTACCTGTACGTCTCCAGCGAATGGCGCCGTAGCATCGTGCTCGAGGCACAGGCGCGCATCAGCGCGCTGCAGGCATTGATCCGGCCGCATTTTCTGTTCAACAGCATGAACACGATCGCATCGCTTACGCGCAGCGACCCGCGGCGGGCAGAAGAGGCGGTTGAAGACCTTTCCGACCTGTTGCGAGCGAACCTCAGCGTCTCGAAGGACAAGACGTCGCTCAAGGAGGAGTTCGAGATTGCCGCTATCTATCAGCGCATAGAGAAACTGCGACTGGGCGACCGCCTGAACGTCCACTGGGACGTCGCGGATCTGCCAATGCGGGCGCACATTCCGAGCCTGACGATCCAGCCGCTCATCGAGAACGCCATCTATCACGGCATCGAGATGTTGCCCGAGGGAGGTGAAGTCCTCGTAACCGGCGACCGCGATGAGGACCACCTCGTCATTACCGTATCGAATCCCGTCGCCGCGGACTCGGGCGGCAAAAAAGACGGCAACAAGATGGCCATGTCGAACATCCGTCAGCGTTACGAACTGGCGTACGGCAACCGCGCCTCTGTAGACGTGCAGGATGGCAACGACCGGTTTTCGGTGCAGTTGCGGTTCCCGCTGGAAGGTCACAGCGAATGAGGGTGCTCATCGTCGACGACGAGCAGCCCGCCCGCGACCGGCTGCGCCAGCTGCTCAACGACATTGATGGCTTCGACGTCGTCGCCGAGGCCGGCAACGGGGCTGATGCGCTGGCGCAGGCTGTCGCCGTTCGCCCCGACATCGTGTTGCTCGATATCCGCATGCCGGGCATGAACGGCATCGAAACGGCGCAGCACCTCAACGCGCTCGACCGCTCACCGGCGGTTGTCTTTACGACAGCGTACGACGAGTACGCCATTAAAGCCTTCGAAGCGCGTGCAATCGGTTACGTGCTCAAACCGGTCCGTCGCTCGCGCCTGGAGGCTGCATTGCAGCACGCGTCGCGGCTCGCCGCTGGCATGCTCGGCGAGATATCCGCGGAACCGGAGCTGTATACGCGGCGCGCGCACGTGTGCGCGCAGGTGCACGGCGAGCTGCGCGTCATTCCGATCGAAGAGATAGTCTGCTTCAGGGCCGACCAGAAGTACGTCGCGGTCTACCATGAAGGGGGTAAGGACCTCATTGACGAATCCCTGAAATCGCTCGAGACGGCGTTCGCGGATACGTTTGTGCGGATTCACCGGGGCGCGCTGGTTGCCGTCGATCGTATCGAGCGGCTCGAGAAGACGGCGGACGGCAAGATGCAGATCGTGCTGCGCGACGACTCGCAAGACGAACTCAAAGAACTGATAATCAGTCGCCGACACGTCTCCGACGTCCGCAAACGACTCAAAGCACTTTAGGAGCGGTCGTAAGGCCGCGATCAGGCATTCGATGAAACTGAGAATAGCCACCCGCAAATCCGCACTGGCGCTCTGGCAGGCCGAACACGTCGCCGCGATACTGACGTCGCTGCCGGGTGTCGACGACGTGGAACTCCTGCCGATGTCGACGCGTGGCGACGAGATTCTCGATCGCAGCCTGCAGAAAATCGGTGGCAAGGGGCTGTTCATCAAGGAACTCGAAGTGGCAATGCAGGAGGGCCGCGCCGATCTTGCCGTCCATTCGATGAAGGACGTACCTGCCGACATGCCGACCGGATTCTGCCTCGCGGCAGTCCTGAAGCGCTCCAATCACCGTGACGCGCTCGTGACACGAGACCAGTGCAAGCTCGACCACCTCAAGCACGGCGCCGTTGTCGGCAGCTCGAGTCTGCGTCGCCAGGCCCAGCTCAGGATGATGCGGCCCGACATCGACGTGCGGCCGCTGCGCGGCAACGTCAATACCCGTCTCGCAAAGCTCGAAAACGGTGACTATGACGCAATCGTGCTTGCGGCGACCGGCCTCGAGCGCCTCGGCCTCGAACGGCACATCAGCCAGCAGTTCTCGATTGATGAGATGCTGCCCGCGACCGCGCAGGGCGTGCTCGGCGTCGAGTGTCTCGCGACGCGCGATGACATTCGCTCTGTGCTGACCGCGATCAACGACGACATTGCAACCGATACGACGGCGGCGGAGCGCGCGGTTGCGAGGGAATTGCAGGCAAGCTGCCAGTCGCCGGTGGCATCCTTCGCCGAATCGGACGGAAAGCGTATCAATGTGACGGCGCTCGCGGCACTGCCCGACGGCAGCCGCTACATACGCAAGTCCGCGAGTGGCGCAGCGAAGGATGCCGGACGCGTCGGCAAGCGCGTCGCTGAAATACTGATCGAGCACGGCGCTCGCGAACTGCTCGATGCCGCCGAGGCGATGCATGACTGAGCAGCCGCTGTGCGGTGTCACCGTAATGGTGACGCGTCCGGCCGGCCAGGCAGTCGAGCTGGCCCGGGCCATCGAAGCCGAGGGCGGCAACGCGATCCTGTTTCCCGTCATCGACATTGTGCCGTTGCACCCCGACGCCGTTGCGGCCGCCGCGGACCGGCTGCAGCCTCCGGACATCGTACTGTTCGTCAGCCGCAACGCCGTGCAGTTCGGTCTGCCGTACGCAGGCACCGGTGCGATCGGTGCGATCGGCCCGGCGACTGCGCGCGCCGTCGAGGAAAGCGGTTACGAGGTCGAAATCCGGCCGAACGCGGGTTTCGACAGCGAGCATCTGCTCGCGTCGCCCGTCCTCGCCGATGTGGCAGGGCAAACGGTACGCATCATTCGCGGCAACAAGGGCCGCGAGTTGCTCGGCGCAACGCTCGCCGAGCGCGGCGCGCAGGTCGAGTACCTTGCTGTCTACGAGCGGCGCCTGCCTGAATACGATGAGACGGAACTCGATTCGATCGCAGCACAACTCGGGCGTGGCGAGATCGGTGCGATCACGGTGATGAGCGTCGAAAGCCTGCGCAATTTGCTCACATTGCTGCCGGCAGGCGGTGTGGCCGCGTTGCCGAAAGTACCACTGGTTACGCCCGCCGAACGTGTGATAAAAGAATGCCATGATCGAATCCCCGGGTCGCGGACGACGCTCGCCGCGGGCCCCCAGGCCAGTGATATGGTTCGTGCGATCATTGCGCTGGCTGCATCCGGATAAATTCCATGAGTGAAGACGAGAAACTGGACGAGACCTCGGCAGAGGCCACCATCGAGCCTGTGCCCGAAGAAAACACCCCCGAAGAACCCGAACCCGTAGCGAAGCGCAGCCGCGCATCCGGCGGCGTTGCCTGGCTGGCGCTACTGCTTGCGCTGCTAGCGGCGTCCGGCACGGGCTACAGCCTCTTCGACGACTGGCGATCGTCCGGAGACGACGCCGACACCGGCCGTTCACTGGCCGACCTGCACAGCCAGCTCGGCAGCACGCGTCAGTCGGTCGACGAACTCGGCGATGGCGTGTCCGCATTGCGTGACGCCGGTGGGTCGCTGTCGTCCCGTGTCGATACGATCGAACGCGACATCGATGCACGCGTCAGGTTGTTCGAATCGCTGCCGACGCGCATGTCGACCATCGAGCAATCGATCGCATCGTTGCAGGGCTTGTCGACCGGCGCGAAGAACACCTTGTTGCTCGCCGAGGCCGAGTACTACATGCAGATTGGCAACGCGCAGCTGCAGCTTGCGGGAAACCCCGATCTCGCCGCCATGGCGCTGCGCATGGCCGACGATCGCATCGTACAACTGGCCGATCCGTCCCTCACTGACGTACGCCGTGCCCTGGCCAACGAGCTCGCACTGCTCGACGGCATGGACAAGCCCGATATCGAGGGCATCACTCTGACACTCGCGAGTCTCTCGCGCGTCGTCGACTCGATGCCGCTGCGGCGAATTGACGAAGTAGAGGTCGATGCTGCGGTCATCGATACCGGGGCCAGCGGCGCCGCGCGTGCGTGGTCATCGGTAAAGGGTGCGTTTTCCGGTCTCGTGAAGGTGCGCAGGACCGACGAAACCGACCAGGCACTGATCGCGCCCGATGCCGAATTCTTCCTGCGCGCCAACCTGTCGTTGCAGATGCAGGCGGCCCGCCTCGCGCTGCTGCGCGGCGAGAGGAGCATCTTCGAGCAGAGCCTCGACGATGCGGATGCCTGGATCGAGCGCTACTTCGACCTCGACGATGCCCAGGTATCGAGCGCACGCGAGACGATTGCGGAGATACGTGACCAGCTGTTCTCGGCCGTGCCCCCGGACATCTCCGAATCGTTGCGACTGCTGCGTCAGCGGCAGGCCATCTCCGACGCCCTGCAAACAACGGAACCGGTCGAGCCCGTCGAATGAAGCTCGGGATCTACATCGTCCTGGCTATCGTCGCGAGCATGCTCGCGGCACACTTCCTGCTCGCCGATCCCGGCTACGTTGCGATCAACTTCCGCGGTTACCTGATCGAGATGTCGGTACCCGTGCTCGTCGGCCTGATCGTGATGTTGCTGATTTCGATCTGGGTATTGCGAAAGATCTGGCGGGCGCCGCGGCAACTCGGCGAGGCGGCCGGTCGATATCGCTCCGGGCGTGCCGGTCAGAAATTGACACAGGGCATGATCGAGGTCGCCGAGGGCAATTTCGCACGCGGCGAACGGCTGCTGGCGCGTGCCGCAAGCGGCAGCGATGCCCCCCTGTTCAACTACCTGCAGGCGGCCAGGGCGGCTCACCTGCAAGGCCTCGATGAACGGCGCGACGACTGGCTCAAGCTCGCATTCGAGAACACCCCCGAGGCGACCAACGCCGTGCTGCTCACGCAAGCCGAGTTTCAGCTCGACCGCGGCCAGCATGAGCAGGCGCTGGCGACGTTGCGGCGTCTCGAGGAAAACTCACGCGACCACAGCTATGCGCTCGCCTTGCTCGGCCGTCTGTACTACCAGCTTGAGGACTGGGCCGCACTCGTCGACATCCTGCCTCGGCTGCAAAAACACGGCCGAGTGGACAAGAAGACGCTCGACAAGTGGACGGTCCGGGTACATCGCGAAGCGCTGCAAAGCGCCGGGGATAGCGATGAGCTGGTGCGCGCCTGGATGGACGTACCCAAGGTCCACAAGAAGGACATCGACCTGCTCGAAGCCTACTACAACGGCCTGATGCGCTGCGGCCAGCACGCGCAGGCGGAACGTGAGATCGCCGCAGCACTGAAAACCGAGTGGCGTGCGCCACTGGTCAGGCTTTTCGGTCTCGTCGAGGGCCCCGACCCGAGCAAACAGTTGAAGCGCGCCGAAACCTGGCTTGCCAAACGCGGAGAAGACGCCGACCTGATCCTCGCGGCTGCAAGGCTGTGCCTGCGCAACGAGCTCTGGGGCAAGGCCCGCAGCTATCTCGAGACCGTCATCAGCCTGCGGCCAGCGCCGGAGGCATTTCACGAGTACGGCCGCCTTCTGACGCAGCTCGGCGAGGGCGATGCCGCGGCCGATGCCTACCGGGAGGGACTGGGTATGGTGGCTGACGGTCCGAAGCCGGCGATCCCGCACCTGGAGGCAGACCCGAGGTAATGCCTATGTATACGATTGTCGCTGGCGTTGGCTACACCGGAAAGCGCGTGCTCGAGGCGCTGCCCGAAGACCAGGCGATCGGACTCAATCGCTCAGCGGTCGACTCTTCGCACCGTGTCGGCAGGTACGATCTCGACGATGACGCGGCCCTGCCTGTCGAACTGCCGGACGAATACGGCGTCGTCTACTCGGTGCCACCGAAGGGATCGGACGCAAGACTCAGGCATTTCCTGATGAAGCTCGACCCCAAGCCGAAACGCTTCGTCTACATCAGTACGACCGGCGTTTACGGCAATCGCGACGGTGCAATCGTCACCGAGGCGACGCAGCCGCGGCCGGAAACCGATCGCGCACGGCGACGTGCTGCCGCCGAGCTCATGATCGCCCACTGGAGCAGTCGGCACGGCGTCCGGTACGTCGTGCTCCGGGCACCGGGCATCTACGGACCAGGCAGACTCGGCGTTGACCGCATCAAGCAGGGTGTCCCCGTGCTCCGCGAGGAAGACGCCAATCCGGGCAACCGCATCCACGTCGATGACCTCACGCGCTGCTGCCTCGCGGCGCTGGATCCGGACGCGCCGGCCGGCGTCTACAACGTCGGCGATGGTGACCTGCGATCGACCACGTGGTTCACAAAGGAAGTAGCCCGTCAGTGCGGGCTCGAGGCGCCGCCCGAGATCAGCCGCAAGCAGGCCATCGAGGAATTCTCAGCAACCAGGCTTTCGTTCCTGGCCGAGTCGCGCCGCGTCGACTCGACCAAGATGCGCGAGGTGCTTGGCGTGACGCCGATCTACGGAAATCCGGAAGACGGCATCAAGGCAAGCCTTTAAGGCTGGCTGCGCTTGCTCCTGAGCCACGCCGTCACAGGCTCCCATTCGTCCCAGTCCGGCCAGGCCAGGTATTCGGGCAACTCGAAAATACCCAGGCCGCGCGTGTAGGCACGCACGTAGTTCTGTGCCTCGCGGAGCGCCGCGATGTACGGCACCCGGGCTTTGGTCAGGTACTCGTCGAGGTCATCGAAAATCAGCGTATTGTCGCGGACACGATTCGCCAGCGCGCCGATTTTTACGCGCTTGTTCTGTACGCGATGCAGTGCGGCGAGCTCTTTCAGGAATTCGGTCGTCGCCTGCATGTCGATCGTCGACGGCAGTACCGGCACGAGAACCGTTTCGGCGTGATTGACGAGGTCCGTGAGCTCCTTGCCGTGCGAACGCGCCGGCGCGTCGGCTACTAGGACATCGGCACCGCGAGGTGCGTGACGCAGTCCATCTTCGAATGCAGCCACTCCGGCGATCGCAGGACGGTTGTCGGGGCGCCGCTCGAGCCAGTCCAGGCTGGAGCGCTGCGGATCGTAATCCGCCAGCGCGACCGACGCGCCTTCGTTCGCAAAATACGATGCAATGTTAGTGGCAAGGGTGCTCTTCCCGCAGCCGCCCTTGGCGTTCAGGACCATGATGTGCCGCATTTATTCTCTCCGCTCGCGGTGTTGTTGTTTATTGATTTATCTGCTGATTCCGCAGCTTTATGTAAACTACAGGCGCCGCACGTAAATGTCCATCCAAAGGTTTTAAACTGCGCGAGTGCAGATTCACTACGTAAAAATGCAGGGTGCCGGCAATCGCATCGTCGTTGTCGATCAGCGCAGACAGCAGCTGCCACCGCCGGCCGGCGACGTCGTGCGCACGCTGGGTGACGACGCATCGGGGCCCGGCTTCGACCAGCTTATGTGGGTATCCGAAGCCGCGCGGCCGGGATCGGCGGGCAGCTACCGCGTCTACAACCGGGACGGCTCCGAAGTCGAACAATGCGGAAACGGCGTGCGCTGCGTTGCGCGCATACTTGCACCCGAAGCCGGCAACGAGTTTACGCTCGACAGCGTCGCAGGGCCGGTCGAGATCCGCATTGACGACGACGATTCCATCTCGGTGAACATGGGGCCGGCGACCGTCGAACTCACCACGCTCGACGTCGGTGGCGAGACTCACGACGTGTCGCTCGTCTCGGTCGGCAACCCGCATTGCGTCCTCCAGGTCGATGACGTCGATACGGCGCCTGTTGCAACACTCGGGCCGGCCATCGAGAACCACGCAAGGTTTCCGGACAGGATCAACGCCGGCTTCTGCCAGGTGCAAGACCGCGAGACGATTCGCCTGCGCGTCCACGAACGAGGCGTCGGCGAGACGCTTGCCTGCGGGACGGGTGCGTGTGCGGCCGTTGTCGCAGGCTACGCGCTCGGCCTTCTCGACGAGCGCGTGCGCGTGCTGCTGCCCGGCGGACAACTCGTGGTAAGCTGGCGCGGTGGTGACGGTGCCGTGTGGATGAGCGGCGATGCCGAAATACTGAGCGAGGGAATCATCGATCTATGAGCACACAAGCGAGCCCGGAGTACCTTGACGAGCCGATTTCCGAAGACGCGGTCCACGACTACCTCGAAGCCCATCCCGATTTCTTCGAGCGCCACCACCAATTGCTGGATTCGCTGCAGCTGCCGCATTCCGCTGGAGGTGCCGTATCGCTGGTGGAAAGACAAGTCTCGAACCTGCGGCAGAAGGAGCTCAAGCTCGAACGACAGCTCAAGGAACTGATTTCGGTAGCGCGCGATAACGACTTGCTGGCGGCCAAGATCCACGAGCTCAGCGTTCAACTGATCGCGGCCCCGGACCTGCAGGCAACCGTTGCGGCGGTCGAAGAAGCGATGCGCTCCGGATTCGGCGCCGACCTGGCCGTGCTCGTCATTTTCGGCGATCCTCTGTCGTTCGACGATATCGACGCCGGTCGCTTCTTCCGCGTGACAGAACGGTCGGATCCCGCGATCAAACCATTCGCAACGTTCCTGAACGGCAGTGGACCGCGCTGCGGACAAACCCGCGACAGCCAGCGCGACTTCCTGTTCAAGGGCGATGCCGAGGAGATCGGCTCCGTCGCACTCGTGCCGCTCGGCAGGAAGGCCGAGATCGGCTTCATGGCAATCGGCAGTAACGATGCGCAGCGTTTCCATCCGGGCATGAGCATGGAATTTCTGTCACGGGTCGGCGATCTCGTCTGCGGGGCGCTCAAGCGCTTCTAGACGATTGCCTCATGCAGGACGAACCGCAAGGATGGATCGACCGGTTCATCCATCATCTCGAATTCGAACGGCGCCTCTCGCCCCTGACCTGCAAACACTATCGCCGTGACCTCGACGCGCTGTCTCGCTGGTGCGACGCCCAGGGCATCGACAGCTGGGCCTCGCTCGACAGCGAACACCTGCGTTCGTTTACCGCCGCTGCGTATCGCAAGGGCATGAGCGCAAAGAGCCTGCAGCGGCGATTGTCGGCGGTGCGCATGTTCTTTCGCTACTTGCTGCGCGAGAAACACGTGAGCCGGAATCCGGTCAGTTCGGTCTCGGCGCCGAAAGCCGGCAAACGCCTGCCTGGCAATCTCGACGCCGACCGCATGGCACGACTGCTCGACCTGCCGGGAGACGGGCCACTCGTGGACCGCGACCGCGCTATTCTGGAGCTGCTCTACTCATCCGGCCTGCGCCTTGCCGAGCTCGTCGATCTCGACTGCGGTGACGTCGACATGCAGGATGCGACGGTTCGCGTTACCGGCAAAGGCAACAAGGATCGGATCGTTCCCGTGGGCCGCAAAGCGCTGCAGGCCCTGGAAAGCTGGCAGGGTTCGCGCGGCCAGATTGCAGATACCGGGGAGACGGCGCTGTTCGTGAGCCAGCGCGGAGGCCGCATCAGCTCGCGTTCCGTACAGGCGCGCGTCAAACACTGGGCCAAACGCCAGGGCATCGACGCCAATGTCTATCCGCACCTGTTCCGGCATTCGTTCGCCACCCACCTGCTCGAGTCGAGCCACGACCTGCGCGGCGTCCAGGAGCTGCTTGGGCACGCCAACATCTCGACGACCCAGGTCTACACCCACCTTGATTTCCAGCATTTGGCCCAAATTTACGACCAAACGCATCCAAGGGCCCGTAAGAAGTGAAGCGCCCGAGCCGGCGCGAGCCGGCATTATGAACGCTCTCGCAATGCTCATGCACTCGCCGTTTGCAATGCGATCTACAAGGAACATCTCGATGGAACAGTTCAGAGGCACGACGATCGTCTCCGCTCGCCGCAACGGCAAAGTCGCCATTGCCGGCGACGGCCAGGTCAGCATGGGCAACACCGTGATGAAGGGCAATGCCCGCAAGGTCCGTCCGCTCGCGGGCGGTCGGGTCATCGCAGGATTCGCCGGCGGTACGGCCGATGCATTCACGCTGTTCGAGCTGTTCGAGTCGAAGCTCGACCAGTACGGTAACCTGACCCGTGCGGCCATCGAACTCGCGAAGGACTGGCGAACCGACCGGCGCCTGCGACGCCTCGAGGCATTGCTATGCGTCGCGGACAAGGAGGCCAGCTTCATCATCTCCGGCAACGGTGACGTCATCGAACCGGAAGACGACCTGATGGCCATCGGCTCCGGCGGCCCGTACGCGCAAGCCGCTGCACGCGCCCTGCTGCAGAACACCGATCTCGACGCGAAGGAAATCGTCGAGAAAGCACTGAATATCGCCGGCGATATCTGTGTCTACACGAACCAGAACATCGTTATCGAAGAATTGTAATTAACCCGGTTGGAAGAGCGTAATGACCGAGGGCCGTCCCGGCCCGATCGCGGCGGGACGCCGCTCCCACGAAACCAGCTTCCCACCGCAATGAGAATGCCATGTCAACAATGACTCCCAGAGAAATCGTCCAGGAACTGGACAAACACATCGTCGGCCAGGACGAGGCCAAGCGAGCCGTTGCGATCGCGCTTCGCAATCGCTGGCGTCGTGTCCAGGTCGACGAGCCGCTGCGCTCGGAGATCACGCCAAAGAACATCCTGATGATCGGGCCGACCGGCGTCGGCAAGACCGAGATTTCGAGGCGTCTCGCCCGACTCGCCAAAGCCCCGTTCATCAAGGTCGAAGCGACCAAGTTCACCGAGGTCGGCTATGTCGGCCGCGAGGTGGACAGCATCGTGCGCGACCTCATGGACGTCGCCGTCAAGATGATTCGCGAAGACGCGATGTCGAAGGTCCGGCACCGCGCCGAGGACTCGGCCGAGGAACGTATCCTCGACGCGCTGTTGCCGCCGCCGAGCCGCGGCGTCGGCTTTACGCCCGAAACCGAAGCAAGCCAGGACAGCGACACCCGGCAGAAATTTCGCAAGATGCTGCGTGAAGGCCAACTCGACGACAAGGAGATCGAAATCGAGATCGATGCGGTGCCGATTGGCGTCGAGATCATGGCGCCGCCGGGCATGGAAGAGATGACGAGCCAGCTGCAGGGCATGTTCCAGAACCTCGGTGGCAACCGCCGCAAGACGCGCAAGCTCAAGGTTAGAGAGGCGCTGCGCCTGCTCGTCGACGAGGAAGCCGCGAAGATGGTCGACGAAGAGGAGCTCAAGTCGCAGGCGCTCGAGGCCGTCGAGCAGCACGGCATCGTGTTCCTCGACGAAATCGACAAGGTCGCGAGACGCTCGGAAGCGCATGGAGCCGACGTCTCTCGCGAAGGCGTGCAACGTGACCTGCTGCCGCTCGTAGA
>JAAUYH010034551.1_pt1 | contig 13695 bp, 8 predicted proteins | sample 7278061 | NCBI WGS metagenome assembly JAAUYH01 (sample SAMN14350203, study PRJNA611818) | marine sediment metagenome | isolation source: surface marine sediment (0.6m) | place: French Polynesia: Moorea | collected 2018-08
GAGGTGGAAGACGTCTTGTCAGAGCGATGAGGTTAGAAAAATAAAACACGTGGAAGCAAATGCCAGTTGAGATTTGGGTGTCAGTCTAACTGGTGATCATGCTTCTAACTGTGACAGTGCCCGTGACTGCTTGCTGTGATAAATTACGATCCCTCCGTTCAATTCCACAAGTCGTACTCAGTTGAACGTTACTTTTCACATCCTACTTTTATCAGATGTCCCACAATAGTTCTCGTTAGCCGGAATGATGGTCGACGACAACTCTTTCGACGACTACAACAACCGATTATTCGTGACTAATGTTCTGTCATCAGAGCTAGACTATATCATGTACCTCCCGAGTCGCGGCTTATTTTTGACCGTACCTAAGTGCCGCGGGCGATGCCGACGAATGTGTGGAAGAATTATGGTGGAAAGATTGAGACGAGGAATGCCTATCTGGCGTTGCCCTGATACAAAATGCTGTACTACGAGATCCTTCGCTTCTACAAATGATTTCTTTTTGCATAGGTATCCTAATAGCTGATGTCGTCGACAAATATCTCTTACTGATATAGCACAACTAGCGTGGTTTCGAGTACTATGGAGTCATGAATTTAAAGACAGTCGCAAATGCTACAGGTGTATCTCGATATACGTAAGTTTGCTCTTTTCTCTGTTTTCACTACGCCATTACTAACATTATTGAAGTGCCTGTGAGTGGTTAAAGCGCTGTCGGGCTATTTGCTCAGCTTCTGAGTCCATCATGCTGAAGATGATGGGCTCAGAAGCTGAGCCAATACAAATCGATGAGTCGTACTTCGCTGGCCGACGACAGTACGCGCGAGGGCGGCTGGCGAAGGGAGACCGACGCAGCTCTGAAGAGCGGCGGAGGCGGGCAGAGCTTGAAATAGAGATGGCTGGGTAGGGGTCGGTCGAACCGAGTGATGATGAGGATGATAAACTCTCGGTTCGACCGACATACAGGACAAATTATGGACGTCGCGTCGTCGGTCCGTGGGTCCTGGAGCTCTACAAGTCTAGCACAGAAGTGCGTTTCTTTATAATCCCGACGGAAAGGGAAAGACTCTTCGTGAGATTATTAGGAGTTGTTGCGCCGTAGGAACGTTATCCGCACCGATGCGTGGGCGGGATATAGAAGGATTCTTGAAGACGGTTTTGTTCGTAAAACAGTAAACCACTCGAAGTGGTTTAATAATCCTAGTGACGGAACTGACACTCAGGGAATCGAAAGAGATTGTGTGGATGGGAAGGCTGTCATGAAGCGACACCGAACTCTTTCTACATTGTTACAAGGTTTCTTAGACGAGATCACCTGGAAAAAGAGAAACGAAAAAAGAGACAAGACGTTGCTCTCTTGTTTTTGGGAAGATGTGCACAAGGTGCACGATTTAACTAATATGCTGTAAACCGTAATAGTTGATGTCATCGAAAGAGTTGTATTCGACTATCGTTCAGGCTAAAGAGAACTATTGTGGGATATCTGATAAAAGTAGGATGTGAAAAGTAACGTTTAACTGAGTACGACTTGTGGAATTGAACGGGGGGATCGTAATTTACTACAGTAAGCAGTCACGGGCACTCTCACAGTTAGAAGCATGATCAACAGTTAGACTGCCACTGAGATTTGGTTTATATTTGTGACAGCAATGAATTGTACCATTTTCATTCATGTGAAAATCCAGTAGGGTTTTGCGTCCTCCGCTTGTTTCTCCCCAGGAGCAGCAGCGATCCTTTTTATTGTATATATCTCATATGGTTAGATTTTCGATTTCTCTTCTCTATACAGCAGACAGCAGCAGGAGGGTTCTGTATTCACGGTAGCAGCATTGTACGTCTCCTATACATAATGCCAGTAGCAGTCAGATATAGTATTCAGGTTGGCCCTTCGGGCCGTACCTAACGCTGTGCAGTACGAACAAAGAGGCTTCCGGGCAAAAATTAAGAAAAGGGCGACGAAGGCATCGCCGAATAAGCCCCTTTCCATCGACAATTTTCTTGTCAAAGTGATGCATGAACTTCGGACTTCCCCATCAGATGATGAAATTTCGGAGTCCATAGAGGTCATGTTGTTGGTTTTTGTCGGAGTAATCTCAGCAATCTTGACAACGAATCCCAATCTTCTCTCACTCATACTCTTCAACGTTTGTCACCAGCTAACCTCGCCGTCCTCTCTCTAACTAGGTATGATCAATTTTCCTCTCACTCAATCAATCCACCTGCACAGAACATTCTCGGGTATGTGTGAGCGAGTCAAAATCAGGCATCAATAACCCGATTTCCCAACTCTTCGACTGTCCTTGTGGCACTACCACCACGGTTAATTATTGCTCCTTAAACTTAGTCAAGTACCGTTCAACCGTGCTATTCGCCCCACAAACTACTAGATTATGATGAGGAGCATCAAATGTATTGTCATGCTCAACGCAATCTTGCCGTGTACTAATGTATTTATTTTAGTGTAATCTAGGTTTCGTATACCTGCACTTTTGCACTTTTCTACTTTACGAGCAGCCAATAGACATCCTTAAGGATACTTACGCCTTCCTTAGTCTTAATGACAAGGTTCAAAACGTACCGACCTTTGGTTGTTGTTCATATCTCGGACGAATAAGCTTACCGTGGAGAAATTTTGAAGATAGACATTTAGTAGGACAAAAAATGTCCTTTTCCAGAAAGCACTGAGGTAAGTTAGGTCGGAAAAAGTGAAAGATGTGTTATCCGGGAACTATGGGACGACTCTCAATACCACGTGAGGCATAATATGCGTTGAGGATTGTGAACATTCGAGACTTATCACCATTTCTATGTTAAACTGAAAATCTTTCAAAGGTTTAAGTCCATTGCGCAAGCCAATCTTGGTTTGACAGCTCATGCTGACTGCCAATATTGCCCGCAAGTAGTAATAAATATCAAATGGTATTATCACGCATGTAAGAATTTTGCATCGAGTTATAGATTGTAGAGCTTCAAATCAACAATATTTTTGCGTCTATCGTAAAATAACACTAATAGTTTAAAGTGAAATTTAATTGAAGCGTCCATTCTTGCTAAGTAGATTTAAGAAGTAGTAAAATTTTATGTTTTAGGTCATTAATTGCAAAATGCACCCTCTCTGTAACCACAGACTATGACAGAGTATTAAATGGACCAGAAAAAAATACAATTTTCTAGTTTAAGTACTCGTTTTCAAATTCAAATCTGATAAAGTGCACAGAATTCACAGATCGCTTAAGCTAAAGGCCTTCTCATGAAATTCAATAGTGATTCGATACATTAGTCGACCACTGGGTCTACATTTTTTGAATATTTCTTCAGTCTAGTCAATTTGATAGATAATAAGATCATTGTTTTGGCTGCTTTTTCGATGAACATTTTACCTGAACGAAACTAAAAGTAATATTTTTATGATCTATACCTTTTGCTGAAATTTACTTCGATAGCTGTAACCATATTGTCGAAAGCAATATTTCTGATCTGTGAATTATTTGTTTTTCGGCGAGAATGCCTTATTGTTTATTAATCCAAATAATAAGTTTTGCACTTCTAATAATAAATAAATTCGGACTATTTCGCTATATCAAATACCTAGAAATCCCAATATTAATAATTTATGATTTGTTCTGAATAATGGATGAAATAGTTCATTCAATCTAGAACCCACTTTTCTACATCGGTAATTGCCTGCAATTTTGAAGGTACAGAGAAGATCTCATTAATTTTTTGTTCCGGTGATACAGATGAAACGTTATCTTGTATATTTCTTTTGAAGTTTGAAATTAGATACTCACAGCAATTTAAGGTTGGAAATGAAAAATAAATTATCGGAGTGATTTTGAATACCGGAATACATTGAGAAAAAATAATGAACTTCCTTACTCAAAGAGAGGAATGCCAAATACACTTATCCATGCGCAGTCTCTGTATGCATCATGTTTCAGGAATACAGTATTCATCAATCAACCCTAAAATTTGGTGTTTTCCTGATCTTTTGTCGCATACAGCAAATGAACGGGCGTAGCAGCTCGCCCGATTTTAATTAGTACAGAAGGGACAAGGTTTTACACGTTCCGACCTTCGGTCGGTTCTAATGCCCTCTAAAAAGAAAGAATAACAGTGGTCCAGAACAACAATTAGTATTAAGTTTACTATAACAGAAAATTTGTGTCGCTATCCAGAAGACAAAGAGCTAAATGCGCTCTGTAAACGTTAGAGACGAGCGTTCTTGGAACTTTTGGAGGTCTATCAATATCAAGTGACACAATAAGTGCATTGAGAATTGTAAATATCCGGCAGTCATCACCGTTTCCTTGTTCAACCGAGAATATTTTAAAGCTCTGAGTCCATTGCTCAGGCCACTCCTGATTCGACAGCCTATACATATTTTGAATAAAATCCGCAAGTAGAAGTACATGCGGAGTGATGTCATCGAACTTGAAAAAACTGTGGATCGAATCGTCACACGCAATGTTGCTGACGGGTTGTAAAGAACTGCGAGCCCTCAATTGTTTCATTTCTCTCCTGAATGTCAGCATTAAAAAAGGAATAAGTAGAGCCCGAGAATTTTCCAAATGAGTCAATAATTCATCCAATCTCCTCCCGAAGAATCGTCAAGGGAAGTCTCTATGAATCCCAACTGTTCTCTGATGCATGAAACTGCAAAAGAATGCCTCAAATGATCTATCAAATGTGAGGATGCTTCCTTGATTGACAAGCATCATGAAAACACTTATTGGGATGTCACATACCCACGCGCTTGCTCGTATAACGGTCGCGAGTTCACTCTTGGTAACAGATACAGAACAGCAGAAAAAACAGTCGGGAGTCTTTCCATATGAATATCCAAATTCAGAAATACTTTCAAAGAGTTGGATTGAACTTTCATCACACGCAACGCTTGCTTTAGTCCTTACCTCGATTTACTACGCCCATTTTTTATTGTTGCGACCTCCTTTTTTAAGACTTAATTCGTACCGGTCATAGTCCGATCCTGAGTTAATATCATCGTCTAAGTCGATGAGTCTAGTTTCTGCAATCACATGAGGGACATCTGTCTTGGATAGCGGTGCTATCACTTCTGTGTATGGAATTCAGTTCAGCGAGTGTTTTAAATTAATCCTGAATTTCGGCGCAGTACTTCTTATGTCAGATAGGACTTCTGGATAAACTATGTTTTTCATCTTGTTCTCACTATTTTCAATGCACACGTAAACTTTTCCAGGGTGCGTTGCGCGATACAATGCAACATAAAACTGTCAATGAGCAAATCACGATGAAGAAAGTTCGATTCTTAGATATACAGGCACTGACTGGTCTTGAGATTTGTTAATTGTCATTGCAAAGTAGACGCAAACTGAAAACTGATATCTCCAGTGCCGTCCTTCACCGACACCCGATAGATACTCTGGAGACTGTAGTGCCGCAGGTTCTGCATTTGAATTGTCTTTCAAAGCTCTGAGAAACATATTTGCGGTGAGATGCAAAACGTGGAGTTCAGAGAAAATGAATGATGACTTCAAGCACATGTCGACTATTATTCTTCGCGATGATATAGGGACAGCAGGCAGAATCTTCTGGCAGTCTCTACTGAACAGGATTCATTTCCCACCGAAATGAATGTAAAGATCGCCCATATTCTCTCTCAGTGTCCGGTCAACAGCTTCGATACAGTATCGTGCGCACATGATGATCAAATCAGCTTTCCTGATCGGAGCTGTCAATTTCGAGTCGATAGATATGCTGCAGACGCTCTCCGAATCACATGGAATCAGTATCTTGAAGGCGGAATGTGCAGTACGACCCTGTCCAAGGAGACAAGCTGCGACAGCAAACGAAGACTGTATAGTCTGCATGAAGAATGTTTTGACGGTTCTTACAGGCGCATCCAGAAAGGAACTGCGTGAATTTTGTCGAATGGAACCTTCCCTCTCCGATACAGGAGCAAATGGATGATCTTCAGTGACTCCAGGGTGTATCTCGCGCACCCCAACGTTGATTACAGCCTTCTGTCCATTGTCTGAGCTCTGTATTGCAAGCTCCACCGCTTCTCGCTGCTGTTCTTTAGTGTTCTCGGGATCGGCATTTAGCTGTGGAAGCATTCGAATGTCGTCATCAGATTTTGTCAAGCCGAAGTCCTCCATATTGAGGCAATAATTTATATCCTTTAACGCATCCTGCAATTCCTGTATTTCGTACTTCTGCACTTCTTCGTCTGATTGAGGAAGCTTAGACGCTTCAGGAACTGCATTGTAGCGCCTTCTCAAATTTGTGAGCATATGTGCTACATTTCTTTCCCACAGAACAACTGTGCTGGACGGTTCGCATAGTGCAATGATTGTAGCGAACACATTTGTCAGTCGTTCAATTGATCACGCCAATGCATCTTGCAAGCATCTCATCCATTCGGAATCATCATATAATAATCCCAAGGCACAACACGCTTCGCGAAAAGAAGAATTCTGCTATCCATTAACGTTTGCCATGTCTTTGAAAGAAGTGATCCCGGATCTATGAAAAATCAAAGTGCGTAGAACATATCCCTCTACTTTCTCCTGCTAATGTTGTACATTCTCTCTAGGACAAAGAGCGGTGGTAGCGAGAAGTCGAACGTTTTATTCCCTCTGTTCGTGGCCTTGTATTTCACACGTGGCTTCCACATACGATCTTGTTTGTCCCAAGTAAACTACTTAGAAAATTCGTCGTTTGTAATGCAGCGTGCATTAACCAAGCGCTCGTTCGCCGTAAACCAAGCTAAAAGCTTTGTTGGCTTGCTTTTGGACTTCATCACTGCAGCCGCCTCCCTACCTTTCTCGAAGTAAACACTGTGGTTGCCTTCTGGATGGACTTCTAGTCGCTCGAATGTCAGGTGGTGTTCAACCATAGAAATAGACAGTAGCCTCCAGGCAGCTTACGGTGCCGAAATATAACCGGCATCTTGGTAAGTCATAATCCCGTCAATAGTCGGTACTTGAGTCATGGTAGTTTTGTGCTTCATTCGAAAAAAACAGTTGCAGAAGGCAGGCAGATCATTGGCACGTTGACCAGGAAGTATGAACTCTTATATTTCAGCCCATCGAGAATCGCCAGTTATTGTCAGAAATACATCTGGATGCCCGGTACTATTGGAAATCTTGCTAGTATCGTACATATTCTGATGCATATATCTTTCATTGCCAACCTCAGTAGAAGGAAGAAGCACGAGCTTTCTCACATTGCCGACTTCCCCTGCGTCTTTCTTTCAGTACACGCTTCCGACCCATTTCAAAAGTTCGCAAAGGTGCGTATATTCGCATGAATGAAGCTTTGTCTGATTATCTCTGAGGAACGACAACCGTTTGCACTCTAATTTGACGAACATCTGGCATAATTACTGTTGAAATATTGGACCGGAGTGAATTAAAAATGTTGAAATCACTCACGCGCTGAAAAAGAAACCGAAAATAGGACTTACGAGAAGTGACCTTTTGATGCTTTCTTTTAGAATCCAGGTGCATGAGTTCGGAATGCCAACTGTCATTGCCGTATGCAAATAGCAATGGTCTTTTGTTGTCTTAATGAATCTAGGGAAGATTTTCGGTATGACTGCGCCCCAGGCAATGCAAGCTTCTCGAATTTTTGGTTGTGGAATAACCTTCATCAAATTTCAAAATGTAGCAGCACCTTGGAAGAAACTAAACCCAACATAAAATGCAGTGCTACTTGACCATTGAACAACAATTACAAAATTTTAGGCTGGAGATTGTCGAGCCAGTTTGTGTTTTTTCACCCAAGAAATACAAAGGGTGGCAATATTGGCATTTCCTTGGCATTGTGCCACAATTTCAGTAGCCTGATCTATCGGCGACAAATATTTCCTGCGCCGGCACATACGCTCCTGAAGTTTACCGTGCGGTTGAAGATTACTTTTCTTTTCTTTCTTTCGCTCCAGCAGCCAAATAATTGCTCTAGGATTTCTCTAATCGCGTTGCTCTTTAGTTAAATTCCGTTTAGGCATCACAAAACTTGATACCGGGTATTCCAATTTCGATTAGGTGCAATTCAATAAACCCTAGTTTCAACATTTAGCTTCTGCCATTCATTTTTCGAAACAATTGATCTTTGATCAGATCAAATTTTTAATTGAAATAGATAGTATCACCGAGCGGAAGAAGAATTTGTAAAACAATATTCTCGGAGCCAAAAACACTTGGAATAAAAATTCTAACAGCGATTTTCGCAAGCGGCATAAAAAACTCTAAACTCAGAAATTTTTGAAATTCAATTTTCAACGTTAAACTTCCAGCAAGCAATCGAAATTTACAAAAATTTGCAGACTTGTAGATTTGTTAATTTCTGCAGAATTCGATCAAACTGTGGTAGACTTCTTTTAGTACAATCTTGGACGTAACGTAAACTAAGAAATTTAGTGCAGTACAGAAGTGCTCTTAGTAACTACTGCAATCACTAAATTTATATGGAAATTCAGTTTTGCCACGTTTGTAGAAGTAGAAATGCAATCATAATTCGGTCTCCAGCAGCTCACTGTCTTTCACGACCTTGGACTTTAAGGAGCTTGCCAAAACGCTTCACGAGCACCCTCGCTTCAATTGACAATTATTGTATCTGTTAGTATATTGTGCTAGACCATCACAGAACTTGAACGATGCACACTTTAGTGAGTTCAGCTGCGACTGTAGCTTCGCGGTCTACCAACCTTTTTCGGCGTACACTCGAAACGAGTTCGGTCAACTCGCAAGAGAATAACAATCAAATGAACTGACTGAAACCATCATCACGGCTTCCTGCGTAAGCACTACAGAACTGTAAAAACCACTTGCAAAATCTTACACCATCGCAAATCTTATTTGAATTCCTACAAAAGCAGATTCATTCTAGAACTTGTCTTAACAACTTCCTAGTGCCACGGTTTCGTCATTGTCCCGAATTAAACTTTTTCGAAGATCTTGTTCCATCAGATACCTTGTATTTCTCCGTCACCAATTCAACGCCGAGTGACCATACTTTCTTCAATTTGCAGTACTGCTAGAATCTTTTTCTCTGCGCCATGTTCCTCGCGACTCCACCACACCGCCAGGGGAAGTTGCCCGCCTCATCACACTCGTACTCTTTATCTTCTATTAAACTTCCGATTGTTCATCCGCCTGTTATTTCGATTACTTTGATGATCCGCTCTAAAATATCGACACATTGCGTCGACTATCTTCCGTCCGTATCTTAGCTTACCATTCTTACCCTCCTTGAATTCTTTTCATGCACCCTTAGCCGCTTCGGCCAAGTCCTGCAATATAAATCGCGCATCACCGCTGTCGTTTTGTAATTTCAAAGACGCTGTACACTTCTTTTTTCCAAATTTCATAATTAAAGAGATTTGCTCAAATCAATACTGCGATGTGCGTTAGAGGAAAATGATCTCCTGGCGTCGAGAAGGCTGTATCGACTACTTTCTTCACCAGCTTCGGTTCCTTCTACATCATTCATCTTCAGAAAAGGAAAACCCAGGATAAGAAGCATTATTAGAGCAGCATTTCTTGAAAAGTTCTCTTTTCCATGGACATGATTGCTACCTTTCTTTGTAGTTCTCGCTGATGTATCCAGATTAGGTATTCGTGCCCAATGTATTCTCTAGTCTCACCTGTGTTAAACCCGACACATGTCATCGGTGTCGCAAGTTCCCAGTTTGCTTCGCGTGTAGTTACTTATGCGTGTCGATCCACAAAGTTCAGCAAAATTATGGAAAGAATGAATACACAAGGTGGTACTGGAGATGACAGTACCAAGTGTAAAACTTTTCGGATGTTCAGCAGGTTTAACAACTCTAGAAAGATGCCCAAACTCAGATTTTGGCACTTTCGAGGAACCTCCCGTATGTTCGGTTAGTTTTCCAATTTCAGATAATTGACCAAACTCGGATGTTGACCATTTCCAGAGAACCTCCCGAATGTCCGACAAGTTATTGAATGCTAGTAAGTGGCCGAACTCAGATTTCGGTGCTCTCGAGAAACCTTCGAGAGGCTCGGTAGTTCTCTATGTGTGAGAAGGTAGCGCGAATGGCAATAGTTGGCAGTTCCAAAAACCTCCCGGACGTTCGGCAGGTTATTTTCTCACGTGTCCCACGTTTCGCTCTGGTTTGTAACGCATTGGCGCAATTCGTCTTCTTCACGACGAGTGAGAGAATGAATACCTTGAGGATGCACGCGGGTTGTGATGTGTCCTGTCCCATCCAACAGTACGACAGAAGGTTTTTGTTAAAGTTGAATAGCTCAGCGAGCGGTGCGTAACGGAAAGTGCAACAAATAATCCATGCACTAAAAATGCTTGTGCACTAAGAATATTTATGCACTATTTCTAAATCAAGAATAGGACTCACCGTTCCATTATCACCCCTAAGAGACATATAGATTTATTATCGCTCTTGCAAATTTTTCATTAGTCCATTTGACGCAGTAATCCAAGATACTGACCGGGTGTGAAACGTTATCGAGAACCCATTCTTATTCTCGTTCTGATGATGCAAATAAATCAAGTGGTTAAACGAACTGCCGATATCATGATGAGCAGACACTTGCAATGCTCGCCAATTCGTTGCCTCGTCGCACTAAGCAGCCATCAGCATTCGGTAATAAAATATTGGAATCTGATAATAATTAGATTCAATTATCTTCCAAGTCCTTGCAGTATCCGGTATTTCTGCGTTTGCCTGCTTTTTTAAATGTTTGAACTCGTTTCGAAGAAAAGTGCCCTCTGGCACACTGCATTGATCACAGTACCGCATTATCGCTTACAGTTTCTCCACTCGCAAATGCGTAGCGAGCAACAACGAATGCAGAAATACCATCCCAAGCCTCTCTCGATTTGCTATTCGATACATTTCGCCACCCGAAGGGTACGAACCCACTAGGACGTTGAATTTGAATGAATAACTATCGACTGTATGTGTATCATCCATATAAAGTCAAGACGATGTCCATATGTAGTACTTGTCTCACCTGTTAGATCCACATGTGCATCAGAAACAGGACGATATATGGTAAGGAACTCACGACTATCATTTTCACCGTTCGTACACCACTTCATCTCTTGAAGAAGACTGCACACATCATACATCGCCCTCGAAAAGAATGACTCTGATAGTTCTCCAGATTCACTGCGAATCAAATCACTGTATCGTTTGACACACCACCTTCTACCCGTTCTACTCAAATATGCTTCACTCCAACGTACTGCGTTTAAAATAACTCGGTATATTCACAGTCATCTAATTGACGTAAATTTCGCTCTCTTCAGCCCGCTCAATATTTTCGTCCACGACAGTAACACCGTCACATTCCTTCTCCCAAGTTAATTGTCCACCACCATGTTGCTCATGATAATCTCACGCTCCATCCAATTTCGGCCATCAGCTTTTCTACGACGCACTCCACTGTCCACAATTGATTCTGCGCCATCTCAGCTTTCGGAGTCGCGTTCCACTGATTGGACTCTGTCATCCACGTCTAGTTCGGCGTCTGCTCCTCTACTACCATTCTCCTCATTTATCATTGGCATCACTTCAGCACCATCACACGATCTCTGCCGACATTCAGATTCAGTGACGACTCCCGGTTTTCTCCACGTCTATTTCTGCGTTGTGTTCTATTCGCTCCATTTCGATGCATAATTCTACGCATCGGGTGGGACACACACTTGTAACTCGATATGAACACCGACTGGCTGTTGACGAACGCCGTGCGCCACCGTTCAATAGAAACACAGCAATGCATCGCAACACAGTACCGTAATTACTGAAAATATTCTGGCGTTTCGGTATTAGTAAACGGAAAGTATGTGGAAAGGTGCATGGAGGCAACTCTTACTCAAGTGCAAAAATCATAAGAATACGTAAAATTAACATCTTTTCTTAAAGATTCAAGAAAAATCTCACTATCTCACCTTTGCATACCAGTGAAAGAATTATTCTTCATCAGCTCGGGAAACGCATTGCAGGTAATCAGCAGTGATACTCAAAATAGTACTCGACATTTATTTGCTTCCTACATTTGGTCGAAAAACTATTATCATAGGCAATGTATCGGTCCGTATGCAATTCAAACCAGCTTCAGTGTGCAAGAAAGGTATTTTCTCTTAAAAATTAGAAAAATAAATTACTCCGTATCTTCACCACACATCTCGTATGCGGAGACCATAAGAAACGATGGATCGTTTATGAATATTACCATGTTCACATGTTATGCTGTAGAATCAAATATTTCTGTCTTATATTTTAACAAATCACCATTCTTTATCGATTCAAAACTCTCATTTATAGTTTAAAGCTTGATGCGATTGTGATATGGTTCTCAAAACTCATATAAATTTCACATTAAGAAAGAAAGCATAGGAAACTAACCCAATAAATTATCAATTCATTCATTACTGAATATCTAATGAGTCTAAGGAAGATCTATCTGTTACTTCATACTGTAAAAGTAACAATCCAATTCATTTTAGTATGAATAGAGTTTCAAACATAATTGGTTCTCAATGAAAGTCAAACTACTTATGAATGTTGATTAATTACGATAAAAAATGAAAAAAAACGAATTAATTTCGGGTTTGGAACGAAAATAGCAACTTTGAAAATGCACAATAAAATTAAATTTTTCAACTAAGAAAAAAATTGTGCGCAATTATGTGTATAAAATCGATTCATTGAGTGCTAGGATGATTATTAAAATGAAGAACTGACGGAATTCCTTCTACATACCACTGCATGGAAGGCCTACAGGTGCTTTGCGTAACTCTTCTACGAGTAGAAATGGAATTAATTTGATTTTTAGAATTTCTGAAAATGCTACCTGCCCTTCATTTCTCTCACATCATGATGATATTATTGTATAGTAATTTTTGAATGTCAATCTAAAATTTCAAGCTATTTATTTTGTTTTAAAATCTCAGGATCTAAACCATTCAAATGTTCCGCATCATTTTATGCTATGTGCTTTGGTTCGTTGCTCAGTTGTTTCATGTGCCATATACCTGAAGTATTTGAAATCAATTCACCAGCAATTATTAAAATCTGAGCAAGACTGCCATTTTCATTAGTACGATTGTTTAGCTCACGAACGATCTCTTGGACTGACTTCAAGTAAAAGCAATTTTAAGGAATTCTGACTCTTTCAGAAGTAGTAAACTCTCCTCGTGGAATCAGCTTGATCCGCTTCTTGTACTATCTTTGCTTTCATTCAGCTTTAGTGGGCCACAGAATCATCTGATCCAAATGGTCTGCTATAAAAGTGCGATTAGGAGGGATCCGATCGATTTCAATTCAGTAGAATTATAGAGATTCTGAAATTTTTTTTGTGTCTTTGTGAATGCGACACGAATCAATCCACAATTTTCTTACTCTGCCACCGGATGGAAGAGGTATAATGTTTTGAATTGGAAATATTCACTGAGCATCTGCGAATACATCCCAACTCTCGTTGATGATTTATAACTCACGCCATCAATTTTGCATTGTTGTAATGTTCCTACTTCTTTATTTCTAAGACCGACTACAGTAAGATATGTAGGGATAGTCAATGTATTTGCCAATCAATTACGTTAGACATGAATTAATTATTATACAGTACATACTGAATTTCTAATTTCGACATAGGTCAAGATGACCAGTTCTTGTATGCATACAAAGGTCATCAACCTCCTATAAAGGAGCGA
>JAAUYH010072789.1_pt1 | contig 13690 bp, 7 predicted proteins | sample 7278061 | NCBI WGS metagenome assembly JAAUYH01 (sample SAMN14350203, study PRJNA611818) | marine sediment metagenome | isolation source: surface marine sediment (0.6m) | place: French Polynesia: Moorea | collected 2018-08
CCCGCTGGAAATCTGATGAATCAGTTCAAGCACTTCCTATTGACGCCCGTGATGTAATTGATGTGTAGCTAACAAGAACATAGAATCATAGCTAAGTTTTATCCTTGGCAATCAGTAAATTCATGGATGTTTGGAATTGCTCTGTATAAAAAACGAGCACCAGAGATTGAAATTGAATTCTTATTAGTGTCATTTTCAATCCCAGGTTCTAATGCTCAATTATTTGCCTCTGAATTCTTTGCCTTTGATCCGTCTTCGAATACTTGAATTATAAAATGCATGCTTTAGCGAAAACAGTCTGTTTTGGATAAGAACTCTAGTTATGATACATTCCATGATATAAGATTCAAGAGCTAAGTTTTGACCTCAAAATAAAAAAGGGTACACTATTCTCCTAGAATATCTATTGCTATCTAGGTAGTGGTGGCGGTGGGGGTGGTGGAGCACTAGACAAATTTTCAGAATTCTCCATGATAGCAGGTGGTGGTGGAGGTGGTGGAGGTGGCGGTGGGGGTCTTGAATTATCATTTGAATAGTTCTGTGTGGATATTTTGCTATTTTCGGAACTTTGATCTTGTTTTAATAGACTATGATGCTCTTCTTCTGTATGACTATTCAAGTGAGATTCATTTAATACTGAGTTCGTACTCGATGAATTAGGTGGAGGGGGAGGTGGTGGTGGCAATGCTCGATTACTTGAAAATTCTTGTGCTGATGGTGGCAGAGGGGGTAGTGGTGGTGCTGGCGGTGGCACTTTGGATGTTGAAATGCTCCCTTTTGTCTGAGAAACGGTTGTTGGTTGCAGGAAACTTCCAATATCGGGATTATTTGGAGGTTGCAGAGGCGGAGGCGGCGCGGAATTATTATTCGAATTTGGTAATGCTAGCGGTGCCGGCGGTGGTGGCGGTGGCGGTGTAGAATTCACATTCGAATTAGCTAATGATGCAGGCGGCGGTGGTGGAGGCGGTGGTGGAGGCGGTGGTTGGGCATTATTTGCATTACTTTCTGATTCTTTCAGCCTTGATTCGTTAATGTCAATTTGGCTCGAAGAAATTTGAGCTTCTGGCTCATCAATTGGTTGAGCTGGTTGACCATCTACGAAACCCTCTATATCTATATTTTGTTCAACATTTGACAATGTTGAGTTGTCTCCATTAGTCCTATCTTCGTCTACTTCTTCATTTGAATGAATGTCACCTTCACCTCTAATTTCTGGAAATTGAAAGTTGAGATCTTCCTCAATATTTTCTTCTGAAGTATAGACTGATTCAGATACTAACTCGGGTTCAGGCTCTGGTTCCGATTCAGGCTCTGGTTCAATGCTTTTTAAAATTTTACGTTGTGCTTCCAAAGGTAACAATTCAAATCTAGACCATTTATCGAGCTTAATAAGAGTATCCGAATCAGGTTTTTTCGGATTGTAGTGTACCTTCGAATCAGTCCAAATCAATACCCCACCTTCCAATTTCCCATCATGATACATCTCGGCTATATCTGTTTTCTCGAATGGTCCCTCCTTCTTGTATGGAGCTCCTGGTCTTCCTGGTCTCAGCAAAAACCATGTAGATGGGTTAGGCTTCCAAACCTTTTTCAGCATGCTTACAGAAATTAATTCCGATGAACGAGTCCAAAGCAAGCATACGAGAGTACATCAAAAAATTTCGGAGTCCACAGCTGTAAATCTAGTTCATTATAACCGACACCAAACCGATGACGTAAAAATTATATTGGCCCGTAAGAACAGCGAAGCTTGAAAAAATGGTAGTCTAGAACTTTAGAATTAAAACCAGATTGTCCAGGTACAACCAGTTAAAATTATGCCAAACTTGTGTATCGAAAGTAACCCAGCGGCAGTAAAATACTTTACATATTACCAGACCTGGTAGCGAATATTTGTCCCATGTAATTTATAATTTTTATTGATATTTGGAACAGAAATAATTCACGTAAAGAGGTGTCCGATTTTCGGAAATTTTGTCCTTGTTTTGCTTTGAATACCCGAGATACACGTTAATGCCTTTAATTTCTTTCTACTTGTATATGCTACTGAATCTACGTGAAGAATAGATCCTAATTGACATCCTACTAAACGTATTTTGTAATATTGAAAGCTTTAGTTTGCACGGCAATGAATTATGTTCGCAGTCTATGTAAACTTCAATACAAAATGTTGTAGAAGAAAAGGGTTACACACGCGCAATATTTCTGTGTTGATCTATATTTCGATTTCGTTTCCTCGCTTTCTACAGAATATGTTGATGCGATACTTCATGGAATACAATATGAAATTTAAATTCGGCGCTTGAATAATTTAGAAAGGAATATATACAGTTATAATGTAGAAAGGAAGCTGGTTAAATATTCTCGGCCAATTTGAAAATTACTTGACACCAACTATACCTTCTGTAGGATGAAATATTAAAAAAACAAGAATAGGACGATCATTTTCACCTACACTCATAATGGGTGTCTTGGAGAACGCGTAATTAACCCTACCAACTCTCGAGAATTCTAATACTGAGAATAATACATGATACGGTAGACAATTTTTAATTCGATAAGGATAAAGTGTGCTATCAACGCAAACCGGATTCTATGTCTTCTGTAGTAGCAAACAGATCTATCCTTAACTGTACAATAGCTTGGTGAAGCTATATTCAGAAAATTAGAAAGATTGTTTATGAGTGTCGAAGCTATATTCACTAAGGGTATTGAAGGTTTGGCACAGAACTGTAATGGGTAGAGTTCAATTCCATTATTGAGAAGTGATCCGGAAACAAAAAATGGGAACGTCACAATTATTTCAATCACAGATTAAATTCAACAAAATTAATTTCCTACCTACTGGTATGTGTGGTACCTGAGACAGATCTAACAGCGTAATGCACCAATTAATGGTCGGATTTTTGCAGCCAAGGGCTTGTACTCAAATACAGTCCGATTGTGGACACCCTTCATACATACGTACAGTACAGTACATCTCGCCACGCCAGGTCTCGAACTTTCCTGTGCTCTGCCAAGTGATGCTGGTGTCGTTCTCTTCACCCTTCACTTCATCTCTCGTGTGTACACCTGTCGACGCCGCTCAGCACCTGCATCCTTGCGCGTAGGTTGGCTGCGAGCCACCATTCTCAATTCACCCGCGCTAATTCACCCGTCATCGAGTTTGGCTGTGTTTACCGCGAGGTTCCAGGCGTCCGCGTCCACGTTCACTTGAGTTACCCGCATCAACTGTGGACCACACCAGTGTACTGCACAATACAAGTTGCGGGAAAATACACGGAGTCCCAGCACGGTATTTCGCGAATTGCATCGTTGCGTGTGCGCTTGAATTAAAGGTTCACGCTCCATGGCTGCAGAACCTGTGGATAATGATTCAATAGGTTTGGCGTACAACCTTGGCATTGGTGTTGGAATTCTTCTCACCGTTTGTGTGTTATTCGACATTCTGCGATATTTCTTCCCGAAAATTTACTTCTATCGTGAGGAAGCTGGAAAATTGCCCGAAAACGACGACTACGATGGAGTGCCAATGTACTGTCCACCTCGCCCAAGCAACATGCCTTTCGGATGGGTAAAACCTGTGTTGTGGTACGACGAAGCGACTTTCATCAAAACCCACGGCCTAGACGCGGTCATGTACATACGTTGGCTTCGTATCCAAGCGCTGATGTTTTCTATCCTCTCGGTATACGTGCTACTGGTGCTGATTCCACTGTATAGCACAAGTTCAAATGTCATACTAGATAAGAAAACGAATCGTCGAGCGAAAGTCGTTGGTGTTCAGAAACTGTCACTGACCAACGTGAAAGCGCAAGATAATCGACTGTGGGGAACACTCATCTCCGAGCTTGTGGTGATTGCTTTGGTGGGATTTTTCGTTCGCAAAGAAATGCATGTGCATAAAACCTATCGACTCGCTTATCGCGCGGATTCTCTGCGGAACCCATCGAATTATGCGATCATGGTGCTCGATGTGCCACCAGAACATCGAACCAAAGATGCAATCCGAAGGTTTTTCGTGCGGTGTCTCCCTGGGGAAGTTGCAGAAGTACATCACATTCGAGATGCAGAATACTTGGTCATTGGGAAGAACAAAATAATATCGGCGGTAAGAGCAAGAGAAAAAGCACAATGGCGTTTAATCCGTGCCACGAACAAGCACCCAGAAGGTAACCATGAAAAACTGGAACAAGCCGTTCTCGATGCAGTAAAAGCTCAAGGCGTCGCCGAACGCGAACTCGAAGAAATGTTTGAGGATCTCGACGATTGGTGCCCCTTGACTCATGCAGCAATAGTGGTGTTCTATTCGAAACGCGCTGCGACAGTCGCCGCATCAACACCACTATGGAACAATGCTAGCGAATGGAAAGTGGAAAGGGCCGCTGAACCGAAAGCCGTGAATTGGAACCGAATCGAAATTACGAGCCACACCTCACTTATTCGTTCACTGTCCACACTACTCGTGGTCACCGCTTTCACAGCCTTCTGGTTCATCCCGATTACCGGGATTCAATGGCTGTCGAATTTAGAAGATTTGTCAAAAACCAGAGGGCTCGAATTTCTTAAGGATATAGTGAATTCGAGGAGCGTAGCCACACAAAACTTTGTACGTTCGGTGGAAGGCGTGTTGCCACCATTGATTTTATTCGGTCTGCTACAACTCATCCCGATGTTATTTCGTTTTGTTATCGGTTTCGAGCGTATCGCCGACAAGGGAAGGTTCGAATCGAAGATTAAGTTGCACTTGTTCGTATTTTATGTAGCGTCAAATTTCTTCTTCGTGGTGATTACTGGCTCGGTGTTAGCGAAGTTGGCAGAGATGATTGAAGATCCAAGAAAAATCATGACGCTTCTAGGAGAAAGCGTTCCGGATCAATCTACGTTCCTGATGAAGTATATGCTTATCAATTCGTTCTTGGGTTCGGCGATTGGATTACTGAATATTGGCCGTCTCATTTTTCGACCTATTCTAATGATGGGTGCACGTACAACACGTGCGAAGCGCGGTGCCGACGCGATATTCAGTGAGTATCCATTCTGCAAGATGTTTGCGCTCACCCAAATGATCTCACTAATCGCTATCGTGTACAGTACTATCGCGCCATTGATATGTGTTGTCGCCGCCATCTACTTTAGCATCGCATACGTCACAAACAAGTTCATCATCATGTATTCACACCGCCCGTTTTTCGAAGCCGGTGGCCACATGTATCCGTCGGCATGGTACTCGGTACTTATCGCGCTATGGATGCATCAAGTCGTTCTTGTTGGCGTGTTCACACTGAAAAAAGCGCTGGCACAAGCCATCATCGCCGTACTAAGCATCTCAATCACATTCGCCATCACACTGTACTGTCTGAAAAGTTTCTTCCGTATCGCGCGGCACGGAAGTCTAGTCGACCAAATGGACAGCGACGACCGCGCAGGACTTATCGACCGTGTGCCGGCACACTTTCCAGACCTTTACATCCATCCCGGATTTCAGGAATTCGAAGTGGAGGACCTCACAGGACTACCACGAGAACTACGCTCGGAACGAATGACCATGGACCAGAAGACTAGTAGTTCCGTCGCCGAGGCGATCCGAAAACGGGAACATGCAGCGAAGATTCGGATATCCATGGAAAGGGGAACAACAGGGTTGAGTTCATCTACACGTTCAGAATTGGATTAAGCTCAGTGTGGAGATCGAGAAGGACGAAAGAATTGAGCATGTCAAGGAGTAGGGAACACTAGGAAATCGGAGTTACCGTCTCATTTTTGGAGTCGTCAGTGCAATGCAACGCAGCTCGAAATGTATGAGCCAGACGACAGTTTCGTGTTCGATTTTCGGGAATACGGAGAGAAGGGAAAGTTGGTCACTACCTAAAAGAGATTATATTATTTAGGAGGCGACTAGAATGCATGCTTGCCGCAATGCTGCGAACATACTTCGGTTGAATAGGTACAGTACAGATACAAATGAAAATGCAATTGTTGTACAACATGCCTTCTTGCTGGTTAGATCACATCGTGATGCTGAAAAATCGATGTGAGTGGTACACTGCTGCAGTTTTTTTCGTTTAACATAGAACGAAACACAGCTTTATTCCCTTTGAATGAAGGAAGATAGGAAGACTAATCATTCGAAGAAAAGAGGATTCAAGTGGAAACTATCCAAATTGCGAGTGCGAGTGTTGGCGCTTCTAGCCCGTATGCAAAAATAGACTCTACAGAAACGCCACCTTTTGCAAACGGAGCGTGTACCTTTCCCATCGCGCTGCGAAAGTAATTGAGATTTGGAGCAGAATTCTCGCAAAAAACCGCGTATCGCCAACTAATCATTGCTCGAATTCCTCATAATCTGCAGTGCATTAGTATACTATGGTTGACCTTCATATCGCTTGTTGAAATGACGCGGCGAAGGTGTGGACATGGAATGTGGTTAGAGGTGGCGAGAATCTCAACAACAATCGTAATTGTTGTTCTGTTCACATGCACATGTCCATATGATGCGTCAATACGTAATCAAGATATTTGCGCGGATCATGCCGTGCCGTGCCGCTCACCTCACCTCACCTCACCTGAACAGTAAGATTCCTGAACGTTCAACCAACCGCGCAGAGTCGAAGTACGCACCGCACGCACACAGGTAAGCGACCATCAAGGCCAGTGAGTGATAATGCATAGATAATGCAGCAACAGTTAGGGTTTAGGTGAGGAACGATGAGTACACGAACGGAGCGAGTATGGACCGAAACGGCACCCACGCTCAAACCCTGCTGTACCGTACGTCACCAACACACACAGAACAGCACCACCGCAGTATACTCGCATTTGTTCCGTCGGCTTTCATCATTGTCTACAGCAGAGGGAGTGTTCATCAGAATAGCGGACACGAGGATGGGTATCATTGCTCAGCTGCAAAACCCGCCACGATGCTCCAACAATGCATGGGTGGTCAGTGCAGACGGAACGGTCATGGCGACACATGCGGGGGAGTACTGTGGAGAAGAACCAACGTGTTAATCTTCCATTCTCTCAGAAATCTCCTCAATAGTGAAGAAATCGCAAGCCTCTCTCCAAACCCGAACGTGCAGTACAGTAGAATTAGAGAGTCAGAAGAATTTGCTGAGACTAAGTGATTACATTTCACAGACCTCTCATTAATCCATCACTTCAATCCATTATTGCGGCTTCATACCAACGACTTGTACATATGCGCACTCGGTTTCACTACGATATCTCATAAAAAGGACGCTCATGATTGGGAAACGTCTTCATTTCCCAGTCTACCTCATCAAGAAGATTGAGGTGAACGCAAAGGGGAATGTAAGCCCGCACTAATCCAATACGAAACAATGTAAGCGGGTGGCTAAAAATAAGCGACAAACTGCGACGCCACGGGAACAGTCGGCAACAGCACAAAGCAAATAATTTCACCCAAGAGACACTTACTTGTCAGCCAATCAGAAGCATTAACGTAACGACTCTATGTATCCCTCGGATTTATCAACTGCCGCTGCTCATCGTCCCCTGCGCCTGCACCCAAATTCTGTTCGTGCGCGAGGGGCTCACCGCACCCCCACCACACACCACCATGACGGACGGCGATAGCGTGGGGCTCCTCACCAATCTGGCCATAGGCATCACCATCACCCTCGTCTGTTTCTTGCTGTTCGACCTGTTCCGCAACAAGTTCCCCGGCACCTACTTCTACCGTGAGTTCGCGGCCAACCTTCGCTCCTGCGACGACTACGACAATGCACCACTGTACGCCCCCGAGCGGCCCCCGCCCGGGCTTTTCGGCTGGGTGCGACCCGTGATGTCGTATCCCGAGGAGCAGTTTATCAAAACGCATGGACTCGACGCCGCACTGTACGTACGATTCTTACGTGTGTGCACGATCATGTTCGCCATCCTGGGCGTGTTCATGATGTTGTGGCTAGCGCCCACGTACGGCACGGCGGGTAACAAAGACCTGCGTCCCAGCGACCCACTGCGAGTGGAGGGCGTCGCCATCGTGTCACTTGCGAATGTGCCGAGAAAGTCTTGGCGGATGTGGTTCACCTTGGTGTCGGAAGTGGTGCTGATTGTCGTGCTGGCGTTATTCATCCATCGCGAGTTGAGCGTGTTCAAGGAACGACGGCTGGAGTATCGTGCCGACTCGGTGCGCAACCCCTCGAATTACGCCGTGCTCGTGCTGGACATCCCGTACGACAGCCTCTCGAAGGAGCGTGTGCGCGACTTCTTCACGCGCTGCTTCCCTGGCGAGGTGGCCGAGGTCCACCACATCCGCAACGCCAACAAGCTGGTCAAGGCCAAGCTCAACATCATCAAGACCATGAAGGCGCGCGAGTGCGCCGAGTGGAGCCTCATGCGCGCCAACGCCAAGTCGCCCAACAACGTGCAGAAGAAGGAGCAACTCGTGGGCAAAACCCTCGACAAGCAGAGGGACGCGGAAAACAAGTATCGCGAGTTATTGCAAGACTTGGACGCTAACGCACCCTACACCTCCTCCGCCTTGGTCATATTCCACAACAAGCGTGCCGCCACACTTGCCGCGAGCACGCCGCTCTCGAATCGCGCCGATCAGTGGAAGGTCGAGCGTGCGGGCGAACCGAAGGCGGTGAACTGGCCGTCGCTATCGATTCACAAACGCACCGCCTTCATTCGCACCGTTGTTGTCACCGCAGGGCTCACCGCGTTTTGCATGTTCTGGTTCATTCCAGTGGCATTCTTGCAGGGATTGGCGAATCTCGAGTCGCTGTCGAAAACTCGTGCGTTCAGTTTCCTAAGGCCTGTAATCAACTCAAACGATAAGACGGTGCAAAGAATATTATCTGTCGTGGAGGGCGCGCTCCCACCGCTGGTGCTTACCGTGTTCCTGATGTTGGTGCCGATCATCTTCCGACTCGCCATCGCGCAGGAAAGAATCGGCAGCAAGGGCGGCTTCGAGAGTAAGGTGCGGACGCAGTTCTTCGTGTTTCTCGTGTTCTCGAATTTCGTGTTCATCGTGCTCGCGGGCGTGTTTCTGGACCGCCTTGAAGCGCTCATCAACAACTTCACGTTCGCCACCGTCGTGAACATTCTTGGAAACGCTGTACCGAAGCAGGCCTCGTTTCTCATGACGTACGTGCTCATTGGGGCGTTCATGAGTAGTCCCCTGAACTTGCTCAACCTGGGACGCCTTGTGTTGAGGCCACTATTCAAACGAATCTTTCCGGCAACCAGACGTGTGGTGCGCGACGCGGAAGCATTCGGTGTTGAATTTCAGTACTTCAGGTGCTACGCTACGAACCAGGTGATTGCGTTCATCACGATTATCTACGCGAACATTGCCCCACTGATACTTTGGGTGGCGACGATTTACTTCGCGTTGTCCTACATCACTTCCAAGTGCATTCTGATGTACAGCTCGAGACAGTTCTTCGAGACGGGTGGCTCGATGCAGAGCGGCGCGTGGTACAGCATCTTGATTGCGCTGTACGTGCACCAACTGTCTCTGGTGGGCGTTCTGTCGCTGAAGCAGGCGGCGCCGCAGGCAACCATCGCGACCGTGCTGTTCCTGTTCACGCTGGGAATTTCGGTGTACTTCCGCAAGTCGTTCAGGAGGATCACGGCCCTCGGATCACTCGTCGATCAGATGGACGCTGACAATGAGGCTGGCATCGTGGACAAGGTCCCGGCGCACTTCATCGAGCAGTATGTCCATCCCGGCATCAGAGGCCTCGAGCCCGAGGAGGCGGAGGATCTCACCGGCTGCCCACCGGAACTCATAGGCACCGAGGCCGAGCGGGCGAGCAAGAATGGGGACAAGCTGAACGGCGTAGAAGAGGGGCTGGTAGAGCCCAGCAAGCAATGAGAGCTGTGGCGCCGGTCGCCTCATTATAACTATGGCAGTGTACAGTAACTTGACGAACGGCGTCGTCGATTATTATGTTCTCAGCTTTATTAGCAGCACTCAACAAATGTTTTCGATGCATTTTTCGCGCTTGCATTGTGTCGCGTATTGGGCTGAGGAAGCTTCAGCTGGGATTGCGCTTGGAGCTGCAAACACTCGTGTCGTGATGGCACCTACCGCTAGGACGAGATTAGGGTAAGGGAAGGTAATGCGATGATTCTGTAGTGAGCTGATGGACTACGGTAAACGATTACGAGAAAAACCAGCATCCACAGAGTGGGTACTGTAGTGAAATTCGGCATGAAACTGGCGCTAAGGCGCGTGGTGATTCACACTAGTCGAGCACGGTCCAATCCAGTTCTCAACAGCTCATTGCATGACGCGGATGAGTTGTTCGAGCGGTAAGAATAACCCTGTCTACACGAAAGTCTGTCCGCACCACCTCGAAAAAAAATAGTGCAACAGCCACATTGCGTCATTATTCCCTGACCTCTCTGACCCTGGATGACCTCGCATGCACACGACCCTACGCGCGAGTCTTAAGCGATGCGGAGGTAGATGGCGTTACTCGTAACGACTCTGCCCAATGGCACGAAACGGTGTGACGCTGGTCACTCTGCTGCTGCTGCACGTCGCCCTCGGAGTGGCGGGCTACCCTGCACCACCGCCGACAACGCCGCCCGCGCCACGCCCCACGCCGCACCCGGTGCCCGACCGGGACGAGCGGCGCATCGACCGGGACAATGCCACACGGGTCCGACCGGGCTTCGTGGAGTGCCCGTGCAGCATGACGGGGCGAGGGTTCGACCGGGGCAGCGTGCTGCCGAACGGCACGGCGGCGCTGCTGCGGCTGAACCGCGCGGCGCGCTCGCCCAGCACGGCGCGGGCGGCGCGCGCGCTGTACGACGAGTGCGCGGCGGCGCACGGGCACGAGGCGTGCGTGAACTGGGACGCGGCGAGCGTGTTCGACGGCGCGGTGTCGCTGTGCGCGTCGGACCGCGTGACCAACCGCAACGTGGTCAGCGACGGCCCCGGCCGCCTGCGCACGGTGGGGCCGTGCGACGCGCGCGACGCCACCGCCTCCCTGCCCCGCAGCCTGCGCGGCGGCGCGCGCCTGTTGCTGCGCGCCGCCAACGCCACCGCGCTCGACGGCATCCTCGCCCCGCTCGAGGGCTGCGTTGCCGTCGAGCACCTCGCCGCACAGCCCCTCCTCCAGCACCCCCTCCACCTCCGCCGCCCCGTTCTCTGCCACCGCGGCTTCTGCGCTACGCCCAACCACGCCATCATCGTCGACGGCGCATGGACCTCCATGCGCCGCATGTGCGCCGGTCCCTGGGCCTGCACTGCCGACGTGCGCCTCGTCAACAACCTCAGCGTCTTCGTTCGCACCCGCCTGCACGTTGGTAACGGCGTCGTCGTCACTCCCTACGACGTGCGCATCCCCATCCCCCTCACATGGTTGTTGCAAGCCGTTGAGCTTGCCACCGTCCTCGTCTCGCCGCTGGCACTGCTCGGTGCCACGCGGCGCACCACTCACTCACTAATGCGTAACTGATAATTACTTCATCTCTACGACCCCGCAATCGTCGTCTAACTAATCAGTCGCGACAATAAAGGCCATCAGAAGAGCCGACATGCTTATGGTACAGTATCGCCTTATGTTTCTCTCGCTTCGCGGGTTCAGGGAGCGGATGCTAAGTAGACCGAAGCAGCACAAGGAACGAATTAGCAGAAGAAAAAATTTTACTCGGTCTCACCTCCGAAGGCAGTATCAATAGCGCACAAGGCCGGTAGTTTGCGAGTTATGCCGCGCGCGCGCGCCGCTTGTACGCCTTGCAAATCTTGCATAGGGCGAGCGCGATGGCGACGGCGGGGAGGACGTATCGGAGGGGGGTGAGGTAGAGGGGGTTCTTCTTCGCTGCCGGGGCGAGGTTCAGCGCGCGACTCACGACGGTCGCGGGCACCTTGAGCACGTTCTGCACGGTCCAGTCGACGTTGAACGGGACGGGCACGCCCTCCTCGATGCGGTGCTCGCGGTTGTCGGAGTACTTCACCTCGTCCACGACGGCGTCATCGGCCAGCAGACGCACCACGCCGCTGCGGTTGTTCAGCGTCACGCCCACCCCGCTGCCCTGATCGTACATCTTCGTCACCCGCAGCGCCTCGCCCGGGCCCAACGTCCCGCTCAGCGCCAGCGGCTCGTGCTTCCCGTCCGACAGACGGTGCCCGCCGAGTGTCACCTCGCTGCCGCTCAGGTTGGCCAGTACGACGAACTCGTTCTCGAACTCGTCGCCCACCGCGTTCACCATCGCGCACACCACGCGCAACCCGCCCACCCCGTGCACCGCGCACCCCTCGCCGTCCCCCGCCTCGTACTTGATGACGTCGATCAGCTCGCCCGCCCCGTTCTTCAGCTGCACCTCGCCGCTACCGCCTAGCTTCAGCTCGCACTCGATTCGCTTCGCATCGCCCGGCTCCAGCATCCCCGTCAGGCGCAGCGCATTCTTCCCCTCGCCGTGTATCGTCCACCCCAGCAGCGACACCGCAGTCCCGCTCAGGTTCGCCACCGTCGCCCAGCTCAGCTTCCCGTTCGCCGTGCCCGCCGCGATGAACCCCACCTTCAACGCCCCCGCGCGTGGCTCCTCCATCGTGCTGGCGTAGATCGTGCGCGTTCACCGTACTGTTGCCCGCTCGATCTTGATCGGCACAGTATCTCGGATATTTGGCAATGTGTGTTTTCGATTGACTGTGAATGCAACTGAGATTCGGTGTTCGAACACTGTGAATTACAGTGCTGCGACACATGTCGCTGAAATGACGAACAATTCGGCTGTCCACCACCGCATCACTAGGTCGATGCCTGATCTGTGTATCGGCTTGACACCGAAGTACCGTTCATCTACCAATTGGGCTGTGCAGCCAATTATAGTCGCTGGGCAGAGGTGGTTTCTAAAGCAAGTAGAATGACCTAGTTATTGGTGATTCGCGATTACGTAACGAATCAAATGAGGCAGCTACTGCGCTACTGAACTGTACCCGTGCGACTGGTGCCGTTTAATCACGAAGCGTGAAGATCGAGCATATGTGATCTCTTCGGATGCGAGTAACGCTGTCGATTTTCTTGGACTAGAGTTGGACGTGCATGGGAGGTGAAGAACTAACTGAGCATTACGGAAAGTGGGCACGGGCGGGAGAAATCAGCGTGTATAATATTGGCGGTTCTTATGTTTCGGCATGGGAGTTTGTGAGGGACGTAAGAAAATTGGATACGTCCACGCTCGCGCGAGATAAAACAATGCTCTCGTCATAGGCGTAACCCGACAAAACGAGCGCCGCGCACCAGCGCCGCGCACACACGCCATGGCGCCGCGCAGCAGGAGGGTGAGGCAAGTGTCGCGCTCGGAGAAGGCCAACCTGGTGTTCCCGGTGGGCCGCATCCACCGCTACATGCGCGAGCGCGCCAAGGCGTCGGCGCCGCGCGTGGGCGGCGCCGCGCCCGTGTTCTTCGCGGGGCTGCTCGAGTACCTCGTGGCCGAGGTGCTGGAGCTGGCCGGCAACGTCGCCCACAACAGCAACAAGGCCCGCATCGTCCCGCGCCACATCTTCCTCGCCGTCCACAACGACGCCGAGCTCAACAAGCTCTTCGCTGACAAGATCATCGTCAACGGCGGCGTCGTCCCCGACGTCGCCTACGCACTCAAGCCCCGCCGCAAGACCCCTGTCAAGGAGGAGGATGTCGATGCGGAGTAGTGTTTCGTTGCTCATGTCGTTGTAAAATGCTTCTGTTATTGGTTTCGTCTGTAG
>JAAUYH010250145.1_pt1 | contig 13690 bp, 13 predicted proteins | sample 7278061 | NCBI WGS metagenome assembly JAAUYH01 (sample SAMN14350203, study PRJNA611818) | marine sediment metagenome | isolation source: surface marine sediment (0.6m) | place: French Polynesia: Moorea | collected 2018-08
CCCAAAGGTATCATAAAGACTGGCTCGATTAATCCCTAGGGTGTCTATTAAATCCTGCATAGAAGTAGCATGGAACCCTTTTCTCCAAAAGAGTTCCATAGCTTTATGAAGTACTTCTTCTTCATTGAATTGCTTTACACGTGGCATAATAATAGAAAATAGAATGTTTGTTCCAAATGTAGAGAAAAAAAATGATTTAGGTCTGCGCAAAACCTCCATCAACAGGTATCTCGGCGCCTGTAATAAAACTACTGGCGTCGCTGGCCAAGAATAAAACCGTCGTTGCTATTTCCTTGGCACTACCAAATCTACCTAGTGTGACTAGGTCAGGAAAACTACTTGCCATCTGATCAATATTTTCCTGGGGCATGTTATGCTTGCCATAAATTGGGGTATCAATAGGGCCCGGGCTAATGGCATTGACACGAATTCCTCTTGGGCCTAATTCAGCTGCTAATGTTCTTGTGATGGAGCGAAGCGCAGCTTTACTGGACGCGTAGGCAGCCATGGCCGGAAACCCTTTTACATTTACAACAGATGTGTTGAAAATGATACTGGCTCCTTCATTGAGGTATTCATTCGCCACATTTACGGTGAAAAGTGGCCCCTTTACGTTAATAGCGTGAACTTCATCGTAAATAGATTCAGTAAGCTCACCGATAGCCTCAAGTCTAAAAATCCCGGCATTCAAGAATAAAATATCAATTTTTCCGAATTTCTCGACGGTAGTGTCAATCAATCGCTTACTGTCGGAAATACTGGCCGCTTCCGCTTTGACGAGCAGATAGTCGCCGTTCAATTGGTCTTTCAAGGCATCAAGTTTTTCCTGACTTCTTCCGGTCAACACTACTTTTGCTCCTTCATTCAGAAGTAATTTAGCGCTTTCTAAGCCCATGCCGCTCGTGGCACCGGTAATAATTGCTACTTTGTTTTTTAAATTTTTCATATTGTTTTAAGGTTGTGTTCTTAAGATAGAACGAGTTATTACATATTTTGGAATGATTATTCCAGTACAAACATATAATAACAGAATGATTGTTCCAAATAAAAAAAGAATTTTATAATTTCTTTAACAAACTTGACGATTTTCGTTTTTGATAAAAAAGCTCGAACTTCGTTTCCTTAAAACTCGTGGTACCTCAGTCTATGAAAAAAATATTTCTTTTAATCTTTACTGTACTTAGCCTAAAAAGTTATGGTCAAAAAGAGCCTTTAAAAATTGGCGTTGTTGGACTTACGCATACCCATGTGCATTGGATTCTAGGTCGAGCGGATATCGGTGATATACAAATTGTTGGCATTGTGGAACCTAATAAAGACCTGGCACTTCGCTATTCAAAGCAGCACGGGTTTTCAATGGATCTGGTGTATAATACCCTTGAAGAAATGATCAGTGTCACAAGGCCAGAGGCTGTTACCGCTTTTGGTACTATTAAAGCACATTTGGAAGTTGTAGAAACCTGTGCCCCCAAAGGTATTCATGTGATGGTTGAAAAACCGCTGGCGGTGAGCTTAGCGCATGCCAAAAAAATGGAGGCACTAGCGAAAAAGCACAACATTCATTTATTGACGAACTATGAAACAACCTGGTATCCAACAAATCACAAAGCACATGAACTTTTAAAAGAAGGGAAAGTTGGTGAACTGAGAAAAGTGATCGTTCGAGACGGGCATCGCGGCCCGGTGAAATTAGGTATCAATCAGGAGTTCTTGGATTGGTTGCTGGACCCCGATGAAAATGGCGCGGGTGCTTTAATGGATTTTGGCTGTTATGGGGCCAATTTAATGACTTGGTTGCTAAGGGGTAAAAAACCACTATCGGTAACGGCGGTCACACAGCAATTACAGAAAGAGAATCACCCAAAAGTAGATGATGAGGCGAATATCATTCTAACCTATGATACGAGTACAGCATTGATTCAAGCTTCCTGGAATTGGCCTATGGGTAGAAAAGATATGGAGGTATATGGGTTGACAGGTGCTATCTATGCTGATAACCGAAATGACCTTCGGGTGCGCATTGCCGAAGGCTATGATGGTTATCAGGAAGAAAAACAAAAATTGCCGGAATTAGAAGCACCTTTCAACGATCCATTTTCATTGTTTGCTGCTGTTATTCGAGGAAAAATAAAGCTCAAGCCATACAGTCTTTCCTCTTTAGAGAATAATATGGTGGTCATGGAAATACTGGAGGCGGCCAAAGAGAGTGCAAAAAGCCGGAAGACAGTACAACTGACGCCATAAAATCTAAAGGCAATTCTGCCAGATCACGTCATCTGGTGTCGGTGCCTCTAACGCAAGCGGCTCCTTAGAAACGGGGTGAATAAATTCGATTTTTCGAGCGTGCAAATGAATCCCGCCATCCTTATTGCTTCGTACAAAACCATATTTTAAATCACCTTTAATGGGAGCGCCTATGGCAGAAAGTTGTGCTCGTATCTGATGATGACGTCCGGTTTCCAGATCAATTTCCAGCAAGAAATAGTTGTCTAAATTTTTAATGACTTTATAATGCAAGACGGCACGCTTGCTCCCCTTCGTTTCTTTCGTAAAGACTGTTGATTTGTTATTTTTAGGATTCTTTTTTAGGTAGTTAACCAGTGTATCAGTATCTTTTTCAGGCCTGCTTTTTACAACGGCCCAATAGGTTTTTTTTATGTTCTTGTCGCGCAGCATTTTATTCAAGCGCTCAAGTGCCTTTGATGTGCGGGCAAAAATAAGCGCACCACTTGTTGGGCGGTCTAATCTGTGAACCACCCCTAAAAATACATTACCAGGCTTTTTATATTTCTCTTTGATATAGTGCTTAACAATCTCATTTAACGGTCTATCACCGGTCTTGTCACCTTGTACAAGGTCACCAGCTTTTTTATTTATGATAATCAGGTGGTTATCTTCATAAAGTATATCTAGGTTTGCAGTGTGTGAAGCCATATTAGTTGGCTTTTAGATCTTCGTTAACTGCAGCAATGAAATCAAGAAGTTCATCACGTCCGACTTTTCCCGAAGCCGATGTCACAAAGTATTGTGGCATGTCTTCCCAAACTTTCAGCAGTTCTTTTTTATAGACTTGTAAATTTTTACTGAGTTGTGACGGTTTCAGTTTGTCAGATTTTGTAAAGACTATGCAAAACGGAATACTATTTTCTCCTAGAAAGCGCATAAAATCAAGATCAATTTTTTGCGGTTGATGGCGCGAGTCCACGAGTACAAAAGAACAGACGAGTTGCTGGCGCTTTAAAAAATATTCAGTAATAAATTTCTGAAAGTTTTTACGCTGTTCTTTTGAGACCTTAGCATAGCCGTAGCCGGGCAAATCAACCAAAAACCATTGTTCATTGATCTTAAAATGATTAATTAATTGTGTTTTCCCGGGTGTGCCCGAAGTTTTGGCCAGGTTTTTACGATTCACCAGCATATTGATAAGCGATGACTTGCCAACGTTTGAACGGCCAATAAACGCGTATTCAGGGATCAATTCCTGGGGGCATTTGGCAACATTGGTGTTGCTTACAATAAATTCTGCCGATGTAATTTTCATGCTGCTAGCGATTTACAGCTTTTCTTTGGCTAACCAATCATCAAGATATTCATTGAAGGTATCAGGATGTTCCATCATAGGAGCGTGGCCGCATTTTTCGATCCAATACAAACTAGAATTAGGTAGTAATTTATGGAATTCTTCAGCCACATCAGGTGGTGTAACGGTGTCATTTTTACCCCAGATCAATCCGGCCGGCATGGTCATTGACGGGAGGTCATTTGACATATTATGCCGAATGGCACTTTTTGCTATTGACAATGTTCTTATGAGCTTGTTACGATCATTGATCGACTCATAAACATCATCTATAATTTCTTTTGTTGCTATTTCAGGATTGTAAAATACATCCTGGGCTTTCTTTTTTACGTATTCGTAATCACCTCGTTTCGGATAGCTCTCACCCATGGAATTTTCATATAAACCCGAACTGCCGGTTAAAACGATACCTGAGACTTTATCAGGATGGTGCTTAGCATAGTACAACGCAATATGGCCGCCTAAAGAGTTGCCCAAAAGTATATAATCTTTCAGCTCTTTAAACCGGGTAAATTCTCGAATGAACTTCGCCAGATTCTTCACATTAGTCTGGAGCAAAGGCAGTGTATATATAGGCAATTCAGGCATTAAAACCTTGTATCCTTTACTTGAAAAATGTTCAAAAACACCATCAAAATTACTAAGGTTACCCATTAATCCATGCAAGATAATGATGGGCCTTCCTTCACCAGATTCTAAGTAACTGAATTTCCCTTCTTTTTTGTAGTTGTCACCCATTAATTGTCTCGTCGGTTTATAGCTAGTTGCAAAAGTAACTATTTTGGTTCAAAGTACAGATTTTCTTCAAAATTCTAAAACCTTTTCCTGACAAAGCATTTCCATACTATGTAAATAATTGATTTACAATACAATAATTTCGAATTTGGAAAGTTATTAACAAAGTGGTAAAAAATGGTAAAAAGTGGTAAAAATCTGTATATTTGTCGTTAAAATCTGCACAAACCGATAGCTAAGTGGTAAATCTAATTGGTACATACGAGTGTAAAGCCGATGTAAAAGGACGCCTTTTGGTGCCTTCTCCAATAAAGAAACAATTGGCTGCGGTATTGCAAGATGGCTTTGTTTTAAAGAGGGCTGTATTTCAGCCTTGCTTGGAATTATATCCTATGAGCGAGTGGAATGCCATGATGCAAAAGGTCAATAAACTCAACCGCTTTGTGAAAAAGAACAATGATTTTATCCGTCGCTTTACGGCCGGTGTAAAAATGGTCGAGTTGGATGGTACGGGCAGGTTATTAATACCAAGAGACCTGCATTCGTTTGCCGGTATTTCAAGAGAAGTGGTTTTAGCTGCTGTTGGGAATATAGTTGAAGTATGGGATAAGCAGCGTTACGAAAAAGCAATTGACGATGCTACTATTGATTTTGCCGAGCTGGCAGAAGAGGTAATGGGTGGTGATAATATAGCGGATGATGAGGTATCATAATCCGGTTTTGCTCTTTGAAAGTGTTGATGGTTTAGAAATTGATCCGAATGGAATTTACGTAGACGTCACTTTTGGCGGAGGTGGGCATTCGATTGAGATTCTGAGTCGATTGGGAGAAAGCGGAAAATTATTCGCATTTGATCAAGATGAGGATGCCTTGCAGAATGCATTAGATGATGAGCGCTTTACCCTTATCAATGAAAATTTCCGTCACATCAAACGGTTCTTACGATTCTATGGTGTAAAAAAAGTAGATGGCATCCTGGCTGATCTCGGTGTGTCTTCACATCAATTTGATGTTGCAGAACGCGGGTTTTCAACCCGGTTCGATGCAGAACTTGATATGCGAATGAGCCAAAAAGGAGAAGTTTCAGCTTTTCACGTGATCAACGAATATGACGAAGAAAAGTTGAGCAACATCCTATTCCTGTACGGTGAGTTGAGAAATGCAAGGGCTTTGGCGCGTGCCATAGTTGAAGCACGGGAAGCTGGTACTATCAAATCGAGTTTTCAACTAAAAGAAGCTTTGCGTCGATTCCTTCCGAAAAGTAAGGAGCATAAAATACTGGCCCAGATATTCCAGGCGGTCCGTATCGAGGTGAATGAAGAATTGGAAGCGCTGAAAGAGTTTTTAGAACAAACAGTCGATATATTAAAACCCGGTGGAAAATTGTGTGTGATTTCCTATCACTCATTAGAAGATCGACTGGTAAAACGATTTATGAGAAGTGGTTTATTTGAGGGGGAGCCCGAAAAAGACTTTTTCGGAAATGTTACGGTTCCCTTCAAAAAAGGAAAGCTCATTACACCATCAGCAAAAGAGATACAAGAAAATAACAGGGCGCGCAGCGCAAAACTAAGAATAGCAACCAAGTTATAATGGCCAACTTGAAACAAACTGTCTACGATCTGCTAAAAGGAAAATTCCTCGTTGATGAAGATGCTCCAAAAAATTGGACAATGCTCATTTTTTTGGCAATACTGGCTTTGATTATGATTGCCAGTGCGCACAGTGTAGATAACAAGGTTCAAAAAATAGCAACACTGAATAAGAAAAAGCGAGAGTTACGCTCAGAATTTGTAGCGACGCGTTCAGAGTTGATGAAACTCAAGATGGAGTCGTCTATCACTAAAAAACTAGCTGAAAAAGGACTCTATATCTCAGAAAATCCACCCAAAAAAATAAAAGTAAAACAATAAAGCCCATTGGCAACAAAGAAAAAGAACATACTCAATAAATTGTATCTGCTGACCGGTTGTATGTTTTTGTTCGCGCTGGCAATTACCTATAAATTAATTGATATTCAATATGTTAAAGGTGATTTCTATCGTGATCAAGCTGAAAAAGGAACTGTTCAGAATTTTGAAATTCCGGCTAACAGAGGCAATGTGTACACGGCTGATGGTAGTTTGTTAGCGACCTCTGTTTCTAAGTTCGATATCCGTATGGATGCCGTAACGATTTCACCAGAAAATTTCGAAGAAGGTATTAAAGGGTTGAGCCGGGAGCTTTCAAAAATGCTGGGGAATACGCCAGGTGCCTGGGAATCGAAAATCAGACAGGCAAGAAAAGTTAAGAACAGGTATTTATTTATTACACGTAATCTGAGTTATACAGAATACCAACGTATCAGAAAGTTTCCCGTTTTTAAGCTCGGTACTTATAAGGGTGGATTGATTGCGGAGCAGCGCACAGTTCGTGAGCATCCTATCGGAAAGATCGCCGAGCGATATGTCGGCTATGACGACTATCGCGGTCGTGTCGGTATTGAAGGGAACTTCCGCAACTACTTAAAAGGAAAAAATGGCAAGCGCCTCAAGCAAAAAATAGCTAAAAATCAATGGAAACCACTTAATGACAATAACGAAGTAGAACCTGTTGATGGTAAAGACGTTTATACGACCATTGATCTGAATATTCAGGACATCGCCCATCACGCCTTGTTGGAACAGCTTGAAAAATACGCGGCTGATCACGGCACTGTAGTCGTTATGGAAACTAAGTCAGGTGAGGTTAAAGCCATTTCAAATTTAGGACGTAATAAAGAAGGGAAATACTATGAGCGGTTAAATCACGCAGTTGGCGAATCACATGAACCGGGTTCAACCTTTAAACTGATGAGCATGATCGTTGCATTGGAAGATAAAGTAATTGATACCGGGGCGGTGATTGATACTGAAAACGGAACACTTAAAATTTATGATCGCACGGTTCGCGATTCCCGTAAGGGAGGTTATGGAAAAGTTTCTGCTGCTAGAGCTTTTGAAGTGTCTTCTAATGTTGGTATCGTAAAGATCATTGAAGAAAACTACAAGAACAATCCTAAAAAATTTATCCACGGGCTCAACCGCATGGGTATCGGAGATAAGCTTAATGTGCCGATCAAAGGCGAAGGAGTTCCTTTCATTCCCAACCCCGAGAATAAAAAAGGATGGTACGGTACTTCATTGGCTTGGATGACACATGGGTACGGCGTTCAAATAACACCCCTGCAAACATTGGCTTTTTATAATGCGATAGCAAATGACGGCGAATTAGTAAAACCCCGCTTTATCAAAGAGGTGCGTTCACAGGACAAAGTAATCGAGCGTTTTGATCGAGAAGTTTTAAATCCGAAAGTGTGCTCACAAGAAACCATCGATAAAGTAAAAATAATGATGGAAAATGTGGTACGCCGTGGTACTGCCGAAAATATTTATGATAAAAACTATTCAATGGCAGGTAAAACAGGTACGTGTCAAACAGAGTATTGGACAGGGAACACGCAATACATATCCTCTTTCGCGGGGTACTTTCCAGCTGATAATCCGAAATACTCCTGTATCGTGGTCATTCACAAACCAAATAAGAAAAAAGGATACTATGGCAATATAGTGGCTGCCCCCGTCTTCAAGAAAATTGCCCAGAAAATTTATACAGACACACCTTTATTGGAAGAAGTTAAAAAAGCAGATTTTGATTATCAACTGGTGCATAAAAATTTTGAAGATTATCAGGCAAAAGCGAGAAAAGACTACGCCACGATGCCGAATCTAAAAAACATGCCTGGTATGGACGCCGTGGCATTACTGGAAAATTTAGGGCTTCACGTTGAGTCAGAAGGCACCGGCACAGTAAGAAGACAGTCTATCAAACCGGGCAAAAAAATAAAAAAAGGAACAAGTATCAAACTCAATCTTTTATAATTCTTGAAGAACCTGAAAGACATATTATTTAGGGTTTCCATCGAATCGGTATATGGTAGTACAGACTTAGGTATTGCTTCTTTAGAGTTTGACTCGAGAGCGGTCAATGAAAAAAGTTTGTTCGTTGCTATTTCAGGTACGGTTGTTGACGGGCACCAATTCATTGAAGAAGTTACAAAAGCTGGGGTTAAGGCAATTATCTGCGAAAGATTACCTTCAGAGCGTAAAGATGACGTAACCTATGTCGTCGTAAACGACTCAAAAGAAGCATTAGCTATTCTTGCCGCCAATTTTTATGGAAATCCATCTCAAAAAATCCAATTGATTGGTATTACTGGAACCAATGGAAAAACAACAGTAGCTACACTTTTATATAATTTATTCAAAAATGCAGGATATAAAGTAGGTCTACTATCAACAGTAAAGATATTAATAGGGGAGCAAGAATTTCCGGCTACGCACACCACGCCAGATTCTGTGACCATCAATAAGTACCTCGATCAAATGGTGAATGCTGAGGTTGACTACTGTTTCATGGAAGTTAGTTCTCATGGCATCGATCAAAAGCGTACCTCAGGTTTGCATTTTGCCGGTGGAGTTTTCACGAACCTGTCACATGATCATCTCGATTACCACAAATCATTCGCAGCGTATCGAGATACCAAGAAAAGATTCTTTGATGAATTACCTAAAACGGCTTTTGCCCTGACAAACATCGATGATAAGAATGGCAAGGTGATGCTTCAGAACACTGATGCCAAAAAATATACCTATGCTTTAAAAACGATCGCTGATTACAAAGCCAAGATATTAGAAAATCAATTGAGCGGATTATTACTAACCATTAATAATAATGAGGTTTGGACGAAGCTCATCGGAAACTTCAATGCCTACAACGTATTGGCAATTTATGCTACGGCAGATTTGCTTGGCATAGAAGAAATTGAAAACCTACGCCTCTTAAGCGAACTGGAAAGTGTAAGCGGACGCTTTCAGTATTTAATTTCTAACAAGGGTGTGGTCGCCATAATTGATTATGCACACACACCAGATGCGCTCAAAAATGTACTTGAAACTATCAACGCTATAAGAACGCATAACGAGAAAGTGATCACAGTGGTGGGTTGCGGTGGAGATCGCGACAAAGCCAAACGCCCTAAGATGGCGCATATCGCTTCCGAATTGTCAAATCAGGCCATCTTCACATCAGATAATCCCAGGTCTGAAGACCCGCAGGCCATTATTGAAGATATGGAGGCAGGCATACAACCTCAGAACTATAAAAAGACACTTTCAATAGTAGATAGAAAGCAAGCCATTAAAACGGCAAGTCAATTGGCGGAAAAAGGCGATATCGTGCTTATTGCCGGAAAGGGACATGAGACCTATCAAGATATCAAAGGTGTAAAAACAGACTTTGATGACTATGCGATTGTAAAGGACATTTTGGAGGAATTAGAAAAATAATGCACTAGAAAGGATGTTATATTATTTATTTGAATTTTTGGAAAAACAATATGAATTGGCTGGAGCCGGATTGTTTCAATACATTTCGTTTCGATCGGCTGCAGCCTTTGTTTTTTCAATTCTTATTTCCACCATTTTCGGACGTCGCATAATAGATAAGCTACGAAGGCTTCAAATAGGCGAATCAGTACGTGATCTAGGCTTAGAAGGTCAAAAAGAAAAGGCAGGAACCCCTACAATGGGAGGTGTCATCATTATTCTGGCAACAGTAATCCCCGTACTTCTTTTTGCCGATTTAGGTAATGTCTATATCATTATTTTAATGGTTTCGACCTTATGGATGGGACTTATCGGCTTTATCGATGATTATATTAAAGTCTTTAAAAAGGATAAAGAAGGATTAAAGGGTCGCTTCAAAATACTTGGACAGGTTGGTCTGGGAGTTTTCGTAGGGTGTATGCTCTATTTCTCGCCAAGTGTTGTGGTAAAAGAAAAGAAACAGTTACCCACCGCCGTTCAGGTCGAGCTTCAAACACAAAACCTATCTGATTTATTTGAAGAAGAGCACAAAGCTTTAAAAACTACCATTCCTTTCGTAAAGAATAATGAGTTTGACTATTCATCCTTGGTGAGTTGGATAGGGGAAGGAGCAGAAGATTATAGCTGGATACTTTTTGTCATCATAGTGGTATTTATCATTACGGGTACCTCAAACGGGGCCAATTTAACAGACGGTATTGATGGACTTGCTGCTGGTTCTTCGGCCATCATTGTTTTGGCCTTGGCCGTTTTTGCCTGGGTATCAGGTAACATCATTTTTGCCAATTACCTCAATGTAATGTTTATACCGAATTCAGGTGAAATGACGGTTTATATCAGCGCATTCGTAGGAGGTTTGATAGGATTCTTATGGTACAATACATATCCAGCACAGGTATTTATGGGTGATACCGGTAGTTTAACTATAGGTGGAATAATAGCCGTACTGGCTATTGCAGTACGCAAAGAATTTTTATTGCCAATCCTAGCCGGAATTTTCTTTGCGGAAACACTTTCTGTAATGATGCAGGTAAGCTATTTCAAACACACTAGGAAAAAATATGGTGAAGGGAGGCGCATTTTTCTAATGTCACCGTTACACCATCATTTCCAGAAGAAAGGCTATCACGAAAGTAAAATAGTCGCAAGATTCTGGATTATTGGAATCATGTTGGCTGTACTATCAATAATAACATTGAAAGTGAGATAACATGAAAGTTGCTGTTTTAGGCGGTGGTGAAAGTGGTGTAGGCACGGCAGTCCTGGCAAAGAAAAAAGGATATAAAGTTTTTGTTTCTGATAACGGAACAATTGCCCAGAAATACAGAGAAGTTCTTTTACAAAATGATATTGCTTTTGAAGAAGGTAAGCATACCGAAGCGCAATTATTTGATGCAGCTATAGTGATGAAAAGCCCGGGTATTCCCGATAAGGTACAGGTTGTTCAGGATTTGATTCGAAAGAGAATTCCGGTGATTTCAGAAATAGAATTCGCGAGTGAGTTTACTGATGCCACGATCATAGGAGTCACAGGCAGTAATGGAAAAACCACTACGACACTATTAACACATCACATATTGCAGCAGGGAGGTTTAGACGCTGGCGTGGCGGGTAATGTAGGTGACAGTTTTGCTTTACAGGTGGCCGAAAACGACTATCAGTACCATGTGCTGGAGCTAAGCAGTTTTCAGTTAGATGGCATCGTTGATTTTGCACCGCACATTGCTGTAATCACTAATATTTCACCCGATCATTTAGACCGGTATGAGTACCAATATGAAAAGTATATCGCGTCAAAATTTCGGATTACCATGAATCAAACGGAAGCCGATTACCTTATTTATGATGCCGATGATGAAGCAATAACAAATTGGTTAAAATATAATAGCACAAAAGCACAATTACTGCCTTTTTCAATTTCTAAAAAGCTTGAAAAAGGCGCATACATAGAAGACAATACTATCATAATACTAACTGATTCAAAAAAATTAGAAATGGGAATTAACGCATTGGCATTACAAGGAAAGCACAATACGAAAAATGCAATGGCCTCAGCCATGGCGGCCACTTTACTGAGTGTCAGAAACGAAGTAGTACGCGAAAGCTTAGAAAATTTTGAAAGTATTGAGCATCGTTTGGAACCCGTTTTGAAGATTCATGGTGTTCAGTATATCAATGACTCCAAGGCTACGAATGTGAATGCCACCTATTATGCTTTAGAGAGCATGAAAACTGATACTGTGTGGATCGTAGGAGGTGTTGATAAAGGAAACGACTATTCAGAACTACTACCACTTGTTCATGAAAAGGTAAAAGCAATCATTTGCCTGGGTGTTGATAATCGTAAAATTCACGAAGCATTTAACAATGTGGTTGATTTGATCGTTGATACTCAAGGTGCCGAAGAGGCGGTAAAAGTCGCCTATAAAATTGCTGATAAAGGCGATAACGTCTTACTTTCTCCAGCTTGTGCCAGTTTCGATCTGTTCGAAAGTTATGAAGATAGAGGAAGACAATTTAAAGCAGCCGTAAGACAATTATAAATGACCAGAATCCTCAAAAATATAAGAGGTGATCGTACCATTTGGGCTATCATAGCGCTACTAGGCATCTTTTCCTTTCTCCCGGTCTATAGTGCAAGCACCAATCTGGTGTATGTGGTAGAAAATGGTACTACGTTTGGTCATTTGCTCAAGCATGCAATGCTACTTTTAATGGGCTTCTTTATTATTTATGCCACCCATAGAATTCCCTACCGCTATTTCAGTGGTCTTTCAGTTTTATTGATACCCTTGGTTGTTGTATTGTTAATTTATACGTTGATTCAAGGCCAAACCATAAGTGGTGTCAATGCCAGTAGATGGATTCATATTCCTTTTGTAGGAATTGGCTTCCAGACATCTACTTTGGCGGGCGTTATAATTATGATTTATGTTGCGAGGTATTTGGCCAGAAATAAGGACAAAGAAATCACTTTTAAGCAAAGTATTTGGAATTTATGGTTACCTGTAGGATTGGTTTTGATGCTTATTCTTCCGGCTAACTTTTCTACGACGGCTATCATTTTTACAATGATTTTGACACTGACTTTCTTGGGCGGATATCCGTTGAAATACTTAGCTTCTATAATTGGTTTGGGGATACTGGTCTTCGCCTTATTTATTCTCACTGCCAAGGCGTTTCCCGACGCCTTTGAGGGAAGCAGAATCAATACCTGGGTGAATAGGGTAGAAAATTTTTCGACATCGGATGCCGAAGCGAATTATCAGGCAGAGAAGGCAAAAATAGCTGTGGCTTCTGGAGAAATATATGGAAAAGGACCCGGAAAAAGCAATCAAAAGAACTTTTTGCCGCAATCATCTTCCGATTTCATATATGCGATCATAGTTGAAGAGTACGGGCTTTTAGGTGCCTTATTTTTACTCATTTTATATCTGGGATTCTTATTCAGAATCGTAATTATTGCCAATAAAACCGAAACCATTTTTGGTACGCTATTGGTTTTAGGAGTCGGTATTCCTATTGTATTTCAGGCATTTGTGAATATGGCAGTTGCGGTCGGCCTGTTTCCTGTTACCGGACAACCGTTACCGCTAATAAGCGCAGGAGGAACATCCATTTGGATGACCTGTTTTGCAGTTGGTATCATTTTAAGTGTAAGTGCAAATCGCGAAATAGAATTGACTAAAAATAAAAAAGCAGAAGACGAAGAACATCCTTTAAGTGTTCTACATGAAGCAATCGGATAAATTTTAACGAAGACATCATAAGACAACAATTAAACATATTAATCAGCGGAGGCGGCACGGGAGGCCATATCTATCCTGCCATAGCGATTGCGAATGAGCTTAAAGAGCGTTATGCGAATGCCAGGTTTTTATTTGTTGGTGCGCGCGACCGTATGGAAATGGAAAAAGTACCACAGGCAGGTTATGAGATCAAAGGTCTATGGATTTCTGGCATCCAAAGA
>JAAUYH010256048.1_pt1 | contig 13689 bp, 12 predicted proteins | sample 7278061 | NCBI WGS metagenome assembly JAAUYH01 (sample SAMN14350203, study PRJNA611818) | marine sediment metagenome | isolation source: surface marine sediment (0.6m) | place: French Polynesia: Moorea | collected 2018-08
TTCAACCCACAGAACACCGCCTGCACCGCATAGGCCTCGTCCATCTCCATGCCCGGATGGGCCAGCGACACAAGCCCAATCTGGCGCCGCCCCCGCTCCGCCTCAAAGAGCGCCTTCCCCGCCGCCGCAACCTCTTGAGGCGTCATTCGTCGATCACTCCGTTCCGCAGCACCCCGATCCCCTCCGCCTCCACTTCAACCACATCGCCGGGCTTCAGGAATCGAGGCGGATCAAACCGCGCCCCCGCCCCCGTCGGCGTGCCCGTCACGATGATGTCACCGGGCACCAGCGTCGTGAAGGTCGAGATGTAGGCGATCTGCCGGCGCACCGGGAACAGCATTCGCGAGGTCCGATCGTGCTGCCGGACCTCCCCGTTCACCCGGGTCGTCAGCCGGATATCGTCAAGCTGTTCCGGATCCTCGAACGGCACCAGCCAAGGCCCCATCGCGCCGGACCCGTCCCAGTTTTTACCCTGCGTGACGTTGAACTTCGCATGCCGAACCCAGTCGCGGATCGTACCCTCGTTGCAGAGCGTCAGGGCTGCGATGTGGTCATAGGCGGCGTCTTCCGAAATCCGCCGCCCACCCTTGCCGATCACCACAGCGATCTCACCCTCGTAGTCCAGCTTGTCACTCTCCGGCGGCCGCGTCAGCGGCACCCCGTGCCCGACGAAGGATCGGGGAAACCGCGGGAAAAGCGACATGTTCGGCGGCGCCTCCTGCCCGTCCTTGTACTCGGCATTGCGGTCGGGAAAGTTCACACCGACGCAGATGATCTTCTCGGGGTTCGGCACCGGGATCTCATAGGTGAATTCGGTATGCGTCACAGGCCGCCCCACCGCCGCGCGCGCCAGCTCCGGCAAGCCGTGCGCCGCGACCACATCCCGCAAGGACGCCCATTGAGGAAACTCCGGCGACAGGGCCACGAACCCGTCCGCCACAACGACCCCATAGAACCGCTCTCCACCCGCGCGCACGGTCGCAAACCGCATCAGGCTCCCCTCTTCATCTTGTCAGAAATTTTCATATCCCATCGCCTCAAGGCGCGATGATCGGCTGCGCCTTGAGCGCCGACTCCCGCAACTCCGCGCCTTCGAAGAGCGACCCTTCCTCGAACCACGACCGCGGCGCCGGCGCGCCCCAGAGCGTCTGGCGCTGCGGGTCCTTCAGATCCCACTTGATCGGCTCGAGGTCCGGGTCGACCGTTTGGTAATCCGAGCAATAGATCTCGATCCGGTTCAGATCCGGGTCGCGGATATAGAGGAAGAAGGCGTTGGAAATCCCGTGCCGTCCTGGCCCGCGCTCGATGCTCTCGAGCCAGCCGGTCGTCGACATCAGATCGAGCAAGTCGATGATGTTGAGCGGGTTGGCCGTCCAGAACGCGGTGTGGTGCAGGCGCGGACCGGTGCCGTTGGTGAAGGCCACGTCATGCACGCCGCCCTTGCGGTGCATCCACGCCGCCCAGCATTTCCCGGTCTCGGCATCCTCGGTGTACTCGGTCGTGCGGAACCCCATCGCGTTATAGAACGCGACCGAGGCGTCCACGTCCGACGAAAACATGTTGAAATGGTCAATCCGCAGCGCCTTGACCCCGGAATAAAGCGCATAGCGCTGGTGGATCGGTTCCAGCCGGTCCATTTTCACGTAGAATTCCAACGGGATGCCCCAGGGATCACGTGTGCGCAGGGTGCGGCCCATAAAGGGGCGCTCGACCCAGTCGACGGGTAGGCCGTGACCCGCGAACCACTCGGCGGCCTTGTCGAGATCGGGTTCGTCATAAAGCTTGAAGCCGAGCACGCCGACACCGGCAGTGTCCGCCTGGCACAACGTGATGCAATGATGGCCCCGCTCCTCCATGGCGCGCAAATAGATCGCGCCCTCGGCCTCGTGCGTGACCTGCAACCCCAACATGTCCACATAGAAAGCGCCGGACTCGGCCAGGTTGGTGACGTGGTATTCGACGTGGCTGAGCCGCACGATGTTAAAGGGCGGGTAGAGGACCGGGGCGGGAACGGGCATGGGCGACCTCCTGACTTAGCGCATCTGCTGCGGAAAAGGCCTTTCGAAAGGCCTTGTATCACGCGATTCCGAAATCGCGTGCGAAAGCGGCTTCAAAGCCGCTTGGTTCAATCCGCTTCGAAGCGGATTGCGGGCCCGGATCATGATCCGGGCTCCGGAAGTGTCCCGAGTGGCGGGATCTTGTGCTGCCCCAACGCCAGGCCGATATGCTTCTGCTCCATGTAGAACTCGAACGACCAGTCCCCGCCATCGCGGCCGATGCCGCTCGCCTTCACGCCGCCGAAGGGCGTGGGCAGGTGGCGGACGTTTTCCGAGTTCACCCAGATCATCCCGGCTTCGAGCTTGTCGGTGAAGCGCAGGGCGCGGCTCAGGTCGTTGGTCCAGACATAGCCGGTGAGGCCATAGTCGACCCCGTTGGCGATCTCCAGCGCCTCGTCCTCGGTCTCGAACGGGATCACCGTGAGCACCGGGCCGAAGATCTCTTCCTGCGCGATGCGCATCTCCGGCCGTGCCTCGGTGAACAACGTCGGGCGCACGTAGCACCCCGCCTCGCCGACCCGCTCGCCCCCAGCCGCGATGGTGGCGCCATCGGCCCGGGCGACCTCGAAATAGCCGGTGACCTTGTCGAGATGCACCTTGTGGATTAGCGGGCCGACCTCGGTTGCCGGATCCAGCGGATGACCCACCCGGATGGCATTCACCCGGTCGATCAGCTTCGCGGTGAAGTCCCCGGCGATCGAGGCCTGCACAAGCAACCGCGATGAGGACGTGCAGCGCTCGCCGTTGAGCGAATAGATCATGAAGACCGCCGCATCGAGCGCCCGGTCGAGATCGGCATCGTCGAACACCACCACCGGGTTCTTGCCGCCGAGCTCGAAATGCACCCGCTTCAGCGTCTCCGCCCCCTGGCGCATGATCATCGATCCGGTCTTCGACTCGCCCACGAAGGCGATCGCCTTGATGTCGGGGTGCTCGGTGAGCGCCTTCCCGGCGTCCTCGCCGAAGCCGTTCACCAGGTTCCACACCCCCGGCGGCAGCCCGGCCTCGTGGGCGATCTCGCACAGAATTTGCGCGGTGACCGGCGAGAATTCGGCCGGCTTGTGCACCACGGTGCAGCCTGCCGCCAGCGCCGGAGCAATCTTCCAGGTCGACAGCATGAAGGGCGTGTTCCACGGCGTGATCACCCCCACCGGGCCGATCGGCACGCGAGTGGTGATGTTCATCAGCGTGGGCGACGGCAGGCTCTGCCCATCCCGCGCCGCGGGCGCGCGGTCGGCGAAGAACCGGAAATTCTCCGCACCGCGCAACGCCGCCTTCGACATGAAGCGGATCGCCTGGCCGGTGTCCCAGCATTCGCACAGCGCGATCTCTTCGGCGCGCTCGACGATCAGGTCCGCGATGCGGTGCAGGACTTGTCTGCGCTCGGCCGCCGGAAAATCGCGCCAGGCCGGAAACGCCGCCTTTGCCGCCGCCGCCGCCGCGTCGATATCCGCCGCGCCGCCCCGCGCCACGTCGCAGATTACGCTGTCGTCGACCGGCGAGACGCTCTGGAAGACCTCGCCGGACCCCGCCGGCACCGCCTCCCCCGCGATCAGGTTCGACACGCCGCCCGCACGGAACCGCTCCAAATACCCCTCCAGCCGGGCCAGATTGGCGTCCAAATCAGCCATGCCCGGCCTCCTTTTCCATGCGCTCGCGGATCGTATTGAGTTTCGGGCTCAATTCAGGGTCGATATCGCGCATCTCGAGCGACAGCATGATCGGCGTCGTCGCAATCACCTCCGCCAGAAACCCGCGCGCCGCCTCGAAGATCGCCTCGGTCGCCGCCTTGCGTGCCTCCAGTGCCCGCCCGCCCCGCAGACGGACCGAGATATCTATGAAGGCGTTCTCGGGATGCGCGTCGGCGATGGCGTAATGCTCCGCTTTCAAGGCCCGCACCCGCACGCCGTCCGCCGGGAAAATCTCCTGCGCTGCCGTGGCCGAACGCAGCGCCTCGCAGAACCCTGCGATATCCACCCGGGGCTCCAAGTTGGCGGAGTATTCGACGATGACATGCGGCACGGCCGCCCTCCCATTTCATTAACAAGTTAAGCAAAAACCAGCCGAAAGTCAAGCCTCCTTGTCCGGACACATACAATCGGCGATAGTCGGCCATGGCCACCGACCCCCCGCTGCGCGCCACCTCAAGATCGCTCCCGATCGCCCTGCTCAGGGCCCGCGAGACAGTGATGGGCCCGATCCGCGCGATGCTCTCGGATGCCGGCGTGACGGAGCAGCAATGGCGCGTCCTGCGCGTGCTCGAGGAAGGCGGACCCACCGACCCCACCGAGATCGCCCATCAGTCCTGCCTTCTGATGCCCAGCCTCACTCGCATCCTGCGCGGGCTAGAGGAAAAGGGCCTATCCACCCGCCGCGCGCACCCCACCGACCGGCGCAAGTTCGTGATCGAGATCACCGACGCGGGTCGCGGGCTGATCGACCAGAACGTGCCCGAAAGCAACCGCATCTTCGCCGAACTCGAAGTGGAATTCGGCAAGGAGCGGATCGAGACGCTGCTCGACCTGCTCAACGAGCTTTCCAACGGGCGCCGCTGAAAACCGGGCGCAGCGTGAGGGGGGGCGCCCAACCGGGAACACACTCCAGAGTTGACTCCACGCCGTGATTGCCGGACTCTTGACCCATTGAAAAGGTTTTAGATCATGGCATTAGCACCCCAGCCCACCCAGGCGGAGGCTTCGGGCCCCGTTACCGCACCCCACAAGGTGCCGCCCAGCACAAGCACAGGTTTCGCCACCGAAAACCCCTACGAGCCCTTCCGCGCCGAGTTGATCGCGGAAATCTTCGCCATGGCGCGGTATCTGCTGGGAGGCGACAAGAGCGAGAGCTTCAGCGAGACCACGTCCGGCGTGCTCGGCGCGCTCGACCGGGGCGAAGTTCCGAAAATGGAAGACCTGCTGGCCGCCCATGCCGATCTCAAGGCACAGATCGCTCCCGCGACGCCCTTCGCGCTTCTGGCCAAGGACGACCGGGCGACCGCGCGCGGGGTGAAATTTCTGGGTCCGAACCCGGTGGTCCGGCATCTCGCTCTCGCCAACATCTTCTTCTTGCTTCTGTTCTTCGGGGTCAGCCTGCGCGAGGAAATCAATCTCGACACGCTGAACCTCTCGATCTACGAGCAATCCGGCCTGCCGCTGCTGATCAAGCTTGTTTTCCTCGTCGCCGCCTCGGGGCTCGGCGCCAGCTTCGGCGCACTCTTCGACGTCTGGGATGATCTCAAACGCGACCGCTTCGATCCGCGCGGCGAGAGCATTCACTGGATGAAGGTCGGGCTCGGTATCGTCGCGGGGCTGGCGCTCACCGAGATATTCCAGGCCAGCACGTCGACGCCGGGCCAAAGCGGGGACAGCTCCGGCGTGGCGCTTCTGGCGCTGGTCGGCGGTTTTTCGGCGGGGCTCCTGCACATCGCGCTTTCGGCCACGGTAAACGCGGTCAAGAGCATCTTCGCCCCGTCGGACAAGACCTGACCGGCTCAGGCGGCGGCGAAGAGCCCCTCCGCCTTGATCGCCTGATAGGTCTGGTCGATCGAGCGCCAGGCCCTTTCTGCCAGCGTGTCGATCTCGTCGGGCGAGATCACGAGCGGCGGCGAGATGATCATCCGGTCGCCGACATGGCGCATCACCAAGCCGTTGCCGAAACAGGCTTCGCGGCAGCGCAGGCCGATGGTGCCGGCGGGCGAGGCGAATTTCGCCCGCGTCGCCTTGTCGGGTGTCATTTGCAGGCCCGCCAGCATGCCGAAAGACCGCGCCTCGCCCACCATCGGATGCTCGGCCAGCGTCGCCCATTTTTCCGCCAGATGGGGGGCCACCACGTTGCGGACATGGTCGAGAATGCCTTCCTCCTCGATGATCCGCAGGTTTTCCAGCGCCACGGCGGCCGCGACCGGGTGGCCGGAATAGGTGTAGCCATGGTTGAAATCACCGGCCGCGTTGACGACCTCGGCCACCGCATCGGACACGATGGACCCGCCCAGCGGCTGGTAGCCCGAGGTCACCCCCTTGGCGATGGTCATGATGTCCGGCCGGATGTCCATCGCCTGACAGGCAAACCACTGGCCGGTACGCCCGAAGCCGGTGATCACCTCGTCGGCGATCAGCAGGATCTCGTGAGCATCGCAGATCCGCTGGATCTCGGGCCAATAGGTCTCGGGCGGGATGATCACGCCGCCTGCTCCTTGGATCGGTTCGGCGATGAATGCCGCAACATTATGCTCGCCCAGTTCCGCGATCTTCTCCTCGAGTTGCCGCGCGCGGGCAAGGCCGAACGCCTCGGGGCTCATGTCGCCCCCCTCGGCATACCAATGCGGCTGGTCGATATGCACGATCTCGGGCAGCGGCAATCCGCCCTGCTGATGCATCATCTCCATCCCGCCAAGGCTCGCGCCGCCCATGGTCGAGCCGTGATAGGCGTTGCGGCGCGAGATGATCGTTCTCTTGCCGGGCTTGCCCATCGCCGCCCAGTAATGCCGTACCAGCCGGATATTTGTGTCGTTCGCCTCCGACCCCGAGCCGGCGAAAAACACGTGATGCAGGTCACCCGGCGCGAGGTCCGCCAGACGCTTTGCCAGGGAAATCGCCGGCACATGGGTCGTCTGGAAAAACGTATTGTAATAGGGAAGTTGCTTCATCTGGGCATAGGCGGCCTCGGCCAGTTCCTCGCGCCCGTAGCCGATATTCACGCACCAGAGCCCTGCCATGGCGTCGAGCATCTCGTTCCCGTCGCTGTCGGTGAGGAACACGCCCTCGGCCCGGGTGATGACCCGCGCGCCCTTCGCTTTCAACTCGTCCCCGGCGGTGAACGGATGCAAGTGATGGGCGGCGTCAAGCGCTTGCAGCTCTTCGGTCGGCAAATGGTTGGCGATCAGGTTCATCGGCGCGCTCCCCCTCTTCGTGCGGATGACGGCCCCGGTGACAGGCCGCGCCGCAGAGTAGGCGCCTGCGCCACGCGGTCAATGGCGATAACGTCTCAGGCGTCGTCCGGCGCGGGGATGGAAACGACCACCGCCCCGGTCTTGTGCCGGGTCTCGACCTTGGCATGCGCCTCGGCGATGCGATCGAGCGGCCAGGTGCTGTCGATCACCGGCCTGACGGCCCCGGATTCGACGAGCCCGCGCAAATGGATGAGATCCTCTTTCGTGTCGCCCGAGACGCTGATCAGGATGCGCCGTCGGCCGGTGAGCCGGACCCAGAGCGCCTGCCACAGCTCGCGCGCCCCGAAATTGAGCGGCACGAACCGGCCCTCTTCGATAAGCATCGGCCGCGCCTGCGCGAAACTCATATGCCCCGCCGGGTCGACAATCACGTCGAAGGGTCCGTGCCGGCCCGCATCGCCCGAGCGGTAATCGACAGCATGATCCGCGCCAAGCTCCGCCAGCAACGTCAGGTTCGCCGCGCTGGCCAGCCCCGTCACCTCCGCCCCCATCGCCTTGGCGATCTGCACCGCATAGACCCCGACGCCACCGGTCGCGCCGCCGATCAGGATCCGCTCGCCGGGCTGCAGCTCGGCCACGTCCCGCAGGAACACCAGCGCCGAAAGCGCACCGAAGGGCAGCGCCGCGGCCTCCTCGAACCCCTGCCCCTCCGCCATCTGCGCCACCGCCCCGGTCTCCTTGATCGCCAGGAACTGCGCATGCGCCCCGCTGCCGGCGAAGCCGAAAACCCGGTCGCCGGGCGCGAAGGACGTCACCGCCGCGCCCGCTGCCGCCACCCGCCCGGCGAAATCGACCCCCAGCACGGGCTTCTTGGGCCGGAAGAGCCCGGTCATCATCCGCCCCGGCAGCCAGAGGATGCCCGGAAACGCCGAAGCGCGCAGCCGCCAGTCGGCGGTGCTGACCGAGCTTGCGGCGACCTCCACGAGGATCTCGTCCGCGGCGGGCTCGGGGCGCGGGACGTCCTCGATCGTGACGACAGAGGGCGGGCCGTAGCGGTGGTATGTGGCGGCTTTCAAGACAGGTTCCCCCCCGGCAAATCATGCGTCTTTGGCACTCTACGCCCCGGTGTCCGCAGATTGAACCGGTCTTCCCGCCGGGAGCCCGGATCATCCGGCTTTGCGCCAAAACAAGTGCGGATCGCCCAGCCTTCGATCACCTCGCAAACCCATGGGCCCCGCAACCGTGCCCCGTCACAATCCTAGTTGCGGGCGCCGGACAAATTCGATCAAATACCCGACGACGGGGCGCGAGGCCCCCGACCACCACAGGGGAACTTCACAGGGGGAAGAACCATGAAAACGCCAGTCACTCTGGCCTCTGCGCTGCTGCTTGCCGCCAGCGTCGCAAACGCCGACGAGGTCCGCGTCTACAACTGGTCGGACTATATCGACGAGGATCTGCTGCAGAAATTCGAGGACGAGACCGAGATTGAGCTGATCTACGACGTCTTCGACAGCAACGAGGTCTTGGAGACCAAGATGCTCGCCGGCAGTTCGGGCTACGACGTGGTGGTGCCCACCGCGGATTTCCTGCAGCGCCAGATTCAGGCGGGCGCCTTCCAGCCGCTCGATTATTCCAAGCTGCCGAACGCCGGCAATCTCTGGGACCTGATCAAGGACCGCACGGCGCAATACGACCCCGGCAACGAGTATTCGATCAACTACATGTGGGGCTCGACGGGCGTCGGCGTGAATGTCGACAAGGTGACCGAGGTCTTGGGCGAGGACGCCCCGATCAACTCGCTGTCGCTGGTCTTTGATCCGGCGAACATGGAAAAGCTCGCCGACTGCGGCGTCTATTTCCTCGACGCGCCGACCGAAGTGATCCCGGCGGTGCTCGCCTACCTGGGCGAAGAGCCCGACAGCCACGATCCGGATGTCATCGCCAAGACCGAAGCCGTGCTGATGGCGGTACGGCCCTATGTGCGCAAATTCCATTCGTCGGAATACATCAACGCGCTGGCCAATGGGGACATCTGCGTGGCCATCGGCTGGTCCGGCGACGTTCTGCAGGCCCGCGACCGCGCGGATGAGGCCGACAACGGCATCACTATCGCCTACAACGCCTTCAAGGAAGGCTCGCTGATGTGGTTCGACCAAATGGCGATCCCGGTGGACGCGCCGAACCCCGAGGGCGCGCATCAGTTCCTGAACTTCATCATGGATGCGCAGAACATGGCGGCGGCGTCGAATTACGTCTATTTCGCCAATGGCAACCTCGCCAGCCAGGAGTTCCTGGAAGAGGACGTGATCACCGACCCGGCGATCTATCCCGACGAGGCGACGCTCGAGACGCTTTACACCACCCGGCCCTACCCGCCGAGGGTGCAGCGCGTGGTGACCCGGCTTTGGACCAAGGTCAAGTCGGGCACATGAGCCTGTTTCGAATGGGCTATCGCCCATCCGACCGACTGGGGGGGTCGACATTGGTTCGAGCACCAATGTCGACGCTCACCCCAGGGTCCCCTCGGCATATTTCCGACAAGATGAAGGGGGCCTAGCGTGCCGGCACAGGTGGAGTTTGCGCCCTGGGACGACCCGCGGACCGCGCCGCTTATCGAGTTTCGCGAGGTGACCAAGAAATTCGGCGACTTCACCGCGATCGACGACGTGGATCTGGGGATTTACGCGCGGGAGTTTTTTGCGCTCTTGGGCCCGTCGGGCTGCGGCAAGACCACGCTGATGCGCATGCTGGCGGGATTCGAGGACCCGACGCTGGGATCGATCCTGCTCGACGGTCAGGACATGGCGGGCATTCCGCCCAACAAGCGCGCCACCAACATGATGTTCCAGTCCTACGCGCTGTTTCCGCACCTGACGGTGGCGGACAACATCGCCTTCGGGCTGAAGCGCGACAAGCTGCCCCCGGATCAGATCCGGGCCCGGGTCGAAGAGATGATCGCGCTGGTACAACTTGGGCAGTTCGCAAACCGCAAGCCGCATCAAATCTCGGGCGGGCAGCGGCAGCGGGTGGCTCTGGCGCGGGCGCTGGCGAAGGCGCCGAAGCTCTTGTTGCTGGATGAACCGTTGGGGGCCTTGGACCGCAAGCTGCGTGAAGAGACCCAGTTCGAGCTGATGGACATCCAGGAGAAGACCGGCACGACCTTTGTCATCGTCACCCACGACCAGGAAGAGGCGATGACGGTGGCGAGCCGGGTGGCGGTGATGGACCATGGCCGGCTGGTGCAGGTGGCCACGCCGGACGCCATCTACGAGACGCCGAATTCGACCTATGTCGCGGATTTCATCGGCGATGTGAATATTCTCGAGGGCCGTGTCACAGGTTCCGGCAACGGTCTGGTGCGCTTGGCCTGGGCCGAGGGGCAGCCGGAGTTGCAGGCGGCCTCGGATCTGGATCTGGCCACGGGCGCGACGGCGTTCCTCGCGATCCGGCCGGAGAAGATCGTGATCGGATCCGAGAAGCCTGGCGGTCCGAACGCGGTGCAGGGCAAGGTGCTCGACATCGCCTATCTCGGTAACATCTCGACCTATCACGTCGAACTCGCCGGGGGGCAGGTGATCAAGGCGCAGACGGCGAATACCAGCCGGGTGAAGCGTCGCGATTTCACCTGGGAAGAGGACGTCTGGCTGAGCTGGGCCGAGAGTGCCGGCGTGGTACTGGAGCGGTAGGATGGCGCGGCGCGGGGCGATATCGAAATGGTTAACGCGACGCGGTTTTTTCGGTATATTGAATGATTTCATATACTTAACCTTGTGTCCTAGCTGGGACATCCGCGCGAGGGCCACCTGATGCGCCGCGCCCTTCTCATTGCCGTCCCCCATCTCTGGCTGCTCGCGCTCTTCCTGGTCCCGTTCCTGATCGTCCTGAAGATCTCGCTCTCGGACATCGCCATCGCCCGCCCGCCCTACACGCCGCAACTCGATCTCGCCGAGGGGTGGGCGGGGCTGAAGGCCTTTCTCGCCGAGCTCGATTTCGAGAACTTCGTCTTTCTGACGACGGATGACCTTTACTGGAAGGCGTATCTCTCGAGCCTGCAGATCGCGGTGATCTCGACGGTGCTGACGCTGATCGTCGGCTACCCGATCGCCTACGGGATGGCGAAGGCGGACGAGGCCTGGCGGCCGACGCTCCTGATGCTGGTGATCCTGCCGTTCTGGACCTCGTTCCTGATCCGGGTCTATTCCTGGATGGGCATCCTGAGTTCGGAGGGCTACCTCAACCAGCTTTTGGTCGGGCTCGGCCTGATCTCGTCCCCGCTGACGATCCTGAACACCAACACCGCGGTCTATATCGGCATCGTCTACACCTACCTGCCCTTCATGGTCCTGCCGATTTACGCGACGCTAGAGCGGATGGACGACTCGCTCTTGGAGGCCGCCGAGGACCTCGGCTGTTCTAGGCTGCAGGCGTTCTGGCTGGTCACCATCCCGCTCTCGAAAGCGGGGATCATCGCGGGCTGTTTCCTAGTCTTCATCCCGGTGATCGGCGAATTCGTGATCCCGTCCCTGCTCGGCGGCTCCGGCACGCTGATGATCGGCAAGGTGCTTTGGGAGGAGTTCTTCTCGAACCGCGACTGGCCGGTGGCGAGCGCGGTGGCGATCATCCTGCTTTTGATCCTGATCATCCCGATCATCCTGTTCCAGCGCAACGAGCAGAAACAGCGGGAGCTCGAGGGGCGATGAGACGGTTCTCCTGGTTCAACGCCACCTCGCTGACGCTCGGCTTTGCGTTCCTCTACCTGCCGATGCTGATCCTGATCATCTACAGCTTCAACGCCTCGAAGCTGGTCACGGTCTGGGGCGGGTTCTCGACGAAATGGTATGGCGAGCTTTTCCAGAACGAGGCCTTCCTCGACGCAGCCTGGGTCACACTGAAGGTCGCCGTCTTCTCCTCGACCATCGCGACGGTACTGGGGACGATGGCAGCCTATGTGATGGTGCGCGGTGGGCGGTTCCTCGGACGCACGCTGTTTTCCGGTATGATCTACGCGCCGCTGGTGATGCCCGAGGTGATCACCGGCCTGTCGCTCCTCTTGCTCTTCATCGGCATCGGGCTCGACCGTGGGATCGTGACGATCGTGCTGGCGCACACGACCTTCAGTATGTGCTACGTCTCGGTCGTGGTTTCCTCTAGGCTCGTGACCTTCGACCGGTCGCTGGAAGAGGCGGCGCTCGATCTCGGCTGCACCGCGTTCGAGGCGTTCCGGCTGGTGACCCTGCCGATCATCGCGCCGGCGGTGATCTCGGGCTGGCTTCTCGCCTTCACACTCTCGCTCGATGACCTCGTGATCGCGTCCTTTACCTCCGGCCCCTCGGCCACGACGCTGCCGATCAAGATCTTTTCGGCGGTGCGGCTCGGCGTCAGCCCCGAGATCAACGCACTCTCAACGATCCTGATCGCCATCGTGGCTGTGGGCGTCATATCGGCCTCGCTCGTCTCCAAACGCGCAATCGTACGGCGGCAGCGAGATGAGCAGGCGGCGGTGCAGGCATGAGCTTTCTGGATGAATTCGACGCCTATGTAGCCCAGCATGGGGCACCGGAGCGGATCGAACTCTTGCTGCCCGACATCAACGCTCTGCACCGGGGCAAGTGGCTGCCAGGGACGGATGCGAAGAAGTTGGCCGAGGGCCATGTGCGGCTGCCGATCTCGACCTATGCGCCGAATATCCTCGGCGAGGAACTGCCCGAGACCGGGCTCGGTATCGCCGTGGGCGACCCCGACGGCGTGATGGTGCCGGTGCCGGGGAGCCTGAAGCCTGTGCCCTGGGCCGAAGGCGACGCCGCGCAGGTGCAGGTCGAGATGGAGCCACCGAACGCTGACTTCGAGGATCTTTCAGCGCGCGGCCATCTCGCGCGTGTCTTGCAGCGGTTCGCCGATGAGGGCCTCACCCCGGTGCTCGCCACCGAGCTCGAGTTCTACATCCTCCAGCCCCGAGACACGCCCGAGGCGCCCCCCCTGCCCCCAGCCTTCGCGCCCGATGCGCAGAATTACGAGCTCAACGTACTCGATCGGACCGAGGCGATCCTGCGCGACATCCAGTCCGCGAGCGCAGTGCAGGGCCTGCCCACGGATGCACTGATCGCCGAGTACGGCCCGGGGCAATACGAGATCAATTTCCACCACACCGACGACGCATTGGCCGCCGCCGACATGGCGGTGCTCTTCCGCCGTCTTGTGCGCGGCGTGACCCAGGCGCACGGGATGGAGGCCACCTTCATGGCCAAGCCCTATGCCGATCACCCCGGCAACGGCATGCATGTGCATGTCAGTGTAAGCGGAGCGGACGGCAACATCTTCGCCGCCGACGCCGGCGTGGGCGAGCGGCTGCAGCACTCCGTGGCGGGGCTTCTGGAAACGATGGCCGAGGCACACGCGGTCTTCGCACCGCATCTGAATTCCTTCCGCCGCTTCGGGCCGGGGAGTTTCTCGCCGAACCGCCCCGATTGGGGCCTTGACCACCGGGGTGCGGCGATCCGGCTGCCGGAGACCAAAGGCCCCGCCGCACGGCTCGAGCACCGGATCGCGGGCGCCGACGTGAACCCCTCTCTCGCCGTCGGCGCAATCCTTGGCGGTGTTCTCCATGGCCTGGCGAATAAGCCGGCGCTGCCCCTTCCCCTCGACGATCCCAAGGCCTCGCCCGCCGCACCGATTGCCCATGACTGGCGCGCAGCGGTGGATCGTTTCGCGACCTCGGCGTTCATTGCAGACCTTTTCGGGGAA
>JAAUYH010076426.1_pt1 | contig 13688 bp, 14 predicted proteins | sample 7278061 | NCBI WGS metagenome assembly JAAUYH01 (sample SAMN14350203, study PRJNA611818) | marine sediment metagenome | isolation source: surface marine sediment (0.6m) | place: French Polynesia: Moorea | collected 2018-08
GACCAAGAAAAGTAAACCATTGGGTGGTTTTCAGAAATTCAAGACGTAGGGATAAGTTCATAGAAAAGATAAAACCATTGGAATTTAAGGTCGACTCGTTAAAAGTAATCAAAGCTCCCTATTATAAGTATCAAGTTGTAATTTCAAGAAAAGATTCCATTGACCCCGAATCAATTACCCAATTGACAAAGGAACTGGCAAAGTTCTCCCTATTATTCTCTGGTATTTATGATGGATGGGGACTTGATCCCGTAAGAGAAGAAGATTAAGAAAGCTCATATTTCATAAGCCAGTCAGTCTGTTCGTCGTTACCCAACAGATAAGGATGTGTTCCGAATTTTACAAACCCATGACGCTCGTAAAAACGAATGGCAGCATGGTTGTGCTCCCATACCCCCAGCCATAAGAAAGAAACGCTTTTAGCTGCAGCGATTTCAAGAGTCTTTCTCAATGCGTTTTTACCTATTTCTTTGCCTTGGTAATCACTTGAAATATACAAGCGCTCTAACTCCACCGAAGGAAGGCTAAAAAGTTCATTTTGAGCATTATTTTCGTTCAGTTTAAAATAGCCCACAAGAACGTCGTCAGAATAGATGAAGTAAAATAATGAATCTGGGTTTTGTAATTGCTTCTTGATTGTTTCTTCGCTAAACGCAGCTGTCATATATGCACTGAAATCATCTCGATTATTCTGCTTTTCAAATGCGGCAATAAATGTGGATCGGCTGATTTCAATTAATTCATTAATATCTTTTTGGGTACATTTTTTATAATATAAATTCATAATCTAAAGACTAATTATACAATAAAACAAGTTAGCGCGTTAGTATTAAAAACCAATATATGAATCAACAGAAACCAATCATAGCACTTATTTTATTGTTTTTTGTAATCCAAGTATCTGCGCAAAGAGTGCACTATAAAGATAATTATTACACCTTGGTCAACAGTAAAATATTTCACTTGGGCCATAATGTATACGGAAAACTCACCCAGGGAGAGCGGGATACGCTTTATATGATCGCACGAGAATTGTACAACGATAAAGGGAAGTTAAAACCACACTACAGAGAAAGGCGTAAGCGTGATCGATATAAGTTACCTGAAGGTTTTTGGGATCAGAAGACGGATTCGTTAGCGAATAAGGAAACGGAAGCTGTTAGTAATATGACTAAAAATAAGGACAGTCAACAATCGGTACTTATCAAAGAAAATAGCGCTGAGAAAAAAGAAGATGTGTTAAAAAAGGAAGTTTCAACACAAAAACGCAATGAAATACCTCAGGATGATATAGAAAGAAAGGATGCTAAAGAAATCAGATCAAAGAAGCAAAAAGCGCAAAAAAGTCTAGATCAGGAAGAAAACAAACTGGGAAAGAAACAGAAAAAGAAAGAGAAGGAAGAAAAAGGCCACGAACAAGAGCAGCGAAAAGAAAAGAAACAACGAAAGAAGAAAGAAAAAGAGCTACAGCAAAAACAAAAGGCCATTACAAATCATAAAGAAGCTAGGAAAACACTAAAAAAGGCGGAAGAAAAATACCTCAAGCTAAAAGAAAAAGGTGAACTTTCCCCAAATGATGAAGCAGAGTGGCTTGAGAAAATTGAAAAATTAAAAGAAAAGTTGGCCAAGGCCGAGAAAAAAGTAGACTAAAATAATAATTGAAATACTTCCTCCACTTTAGAGACAAGAACCACCTTAATCTTGTAATTAGTCTTTGCTATTTTGTTGAATTTAGAAACGACAATCGTTGAAAATCCTAATTTCTCTGCTTCCAAAATGCGTTGATCAACTCGGTTTACCGGACGAATCTCACCGGCCAATCCTACCTCCGCTGCGAAACACAGATCTTGCGGAATAGCAATATCTTCATTTGAAGATAAGATAGCGGCCACCACCGCTAAGTCAATGGCGGGATCATCAACGGTAATTCCGCCCGCAATATTTAAGAACACATCTTTAGCGCCTAAACGAAAACCGGCTCGTTTTTCGAGTACTGCCAAGATCATATGCAAGCGTTTGATATTGTACCCTGTCGCTGATCGCTGTGGCGTTCCATACACAGCTGTACTGACCAATGCTTGTACCTCGATCATTAATGGGCGCATCCCTTCTAAAGTGGCGCCAATCGCGGTACCGCTTAAAGACTCATCTTTTTCAGATATTAAAATCTCAGAGGGGTTTTCAACCTCGCGCAAACCCGCATTTTGCATTTCGTATATGCCGAGTTCTGCCGTAGAGCCAAAACGATTTTTTTGAGCCCTTAGAATTCGATAGGTATGGTTTCTATCTCCTTCAAACTGTAAAACAACATCCACCATATGCTCTAAAATTTTTGGTCCTGCTATAGCACCTTCCTTGGTAATATGGCCAATTAAAATAACAGGAGTAGCTGTTTCCTTCGCAAATTTGATGAGCTCTGCGCTGGTCTCCCGAATTTGAGAAATACTTCCCGGAGAAGCATCTATGTAATCAGTATGGAGCGTTTGTACGGAGTCTATGACAACCACATCGGGTTGTTCGTCTTCAATAGATTTAAAAATATTTTGTGTCTTGGTTTCCGTCAGTACTAAACAATTCGGGTTGTTATTATCTAGTCGGTCAGCGCGCATTTTTATCTGCGACTGGCTCTCCTCCCCAGAAACATACAATACTTTTTTTGAAATCGCTAAAGCAACCTGTAACAGCAACGTAGATTTACCTATACCCGGCTCACCACCTAAAAGTGTTACTGAGCCTTTAACCAGCCCTCCACCCAAAACACGGTTCAGCTCGTTGTTCTGCGTGTGAATGCGGTCTTCCTCACTTATTGCAACCTCATTTATTTTTATAGGTTTCGAGACCTTCTTGGGGGTTGAGGTTTGCTTCCATGCTCTTTTTTCTTCTTTTTGCAACACTTCCTCGACAATGGTATTCCATTCGTTACAGGCAGTGCATTTACCCACCCATTTGGCATATTGAGTACCGCAATTCTGACAAAAAAAAGAGGTCTTGGTTTTAGGCATTTCTCAATTCTGTTATTTTTCCATCAAAAACAACATAGGTAAAATGTGTGATCCAATCACCGGTATTGATGTATGTTGATTTCTCATTTAGCTGAATGGTCATAGGTAAGTGACGATGCCCAAACAGAAAATAATCATAATGTTTGCTCTCTAATTTTCGTTTGCAATAATGCACTAGCCATTCATTTTCGGCTCCCAAAAATTTTGCGTCTTCATCACCAGAAATAAGCTTGTTTTTAGTGGATAAATACACACCCAATTTCATGCCCAAATCAGGATGTAACCATCGGTACAACCATTTTGATAGCGGATTTGTAAATACTTTTTTCATACGCTTGTACCCCTTGTCTCCCGGGCCTAGACCGTCGCCATGCCCGATAAGAAATACCATATCATTAATTACAAATTCTTTGGGTTTATGATATACCGGAATACCTAATTCTGTTTCGAAATAATCACGCATCCACAGGTCATGGTTTCCGACGAAGAAGTGAATCGTAATACCGTGATCTTTAAGTTCAGCTAATTTCCCCAACACACGCACAAATCCTTTCGGAACGACGGTCTTGTATTCGAACCAAAAATCAAATAAATCCCCAAGCAAAAAAATTGTATGTGCATCCTGCTTTACAGTATCCAGCCAGGCGACAAATTTTTTCTCTCGCACCAGACTGTCTTTATGATTTGGAATACCCAAATGCTGATCTGAAGCAACATATACTTTTTTATCGGCTGGTAAGCTTATGATCATCTTTTGTTAAAGACATTTAGTGCTTTTTGATATTCATCCAAGTGCTGGTCTGAGGCAAACCACTCAGCATACGAATTCTGTGTTTCGTATAATTTCAAAGAATGCAATTTAACACTTTGCGGTAAATGTTTCTGGATGATAGAAGCAAAATCGGCAATCATATTTTCGCTGGTCGGCTGATAATCCACCAGGATTACTTTCGGCGAGTGTTTTCTGATATCTTCAGCAAGCTCAGCATGTGGTGAGTTTTTATTGAGTATGGTAGCATGATCAAAGACATCAACGATTTGTGTCTTTACTAACTGTTTGAGATCACCAAAATCAAGTACCATCCCATTCTTAACATGTTCTGGATCGTTAATCGGACTACCAATCACTGTCACATAGAGTTGATAACTGTGCCCATGTACATTTTTACACTTGCCGTCATAACCGTATAAGGCATGTGCGGTTTCAAAATCAAAATGTTTGGTGATACGTATAATACTCATAATCCTATCATTTTTTGAAGAGTTTTCACTTCATTCAGTACGTGAAAATTCATTAAATCACTTTTAGTTCTTTGCCCACTTTTGTGAATGCAGCAATTGCCCTGTCTAAATGCTCTTTTTCATGTGCAGCTGAGAGCTGTACCCGTATTCGTGCTTTTTCCTTTGGAACAACCGGATAAAAGAATCCGATCACATAAATCCCTTCTTTCAATAAGGCATCAGCCATGGTTTGGGATAATTTCGCATCATACAGCATCACAGGAACTATCGCGGCATCGGCACCTACCAAATCAAAACCTGCCGCCTCCATCTCTTTTCGGAAGTAATTGGTATTCCATTCTAATTTATCGCGTAGAGACGTGTCATTTTCCAGTAAATCAAACACCTTAATTGATGCCCCCACTATGGCAGGAGCCAAAGAGTTTGAAAACAAATATGGGCGCGAACGCTGACGTAAAATCTCAATAATCTCCTTCTTGGCAGTGGTATAACCTCCCATAGCACCCCCGAGGGCTTTTCCTAATGTCCCGGTAACAATATCAACACGGTCCAGAACATTTTTCAGCTCTAAAGTACCTTTTCCCGTTTTACCAATAAACCCTGTTGCATGGCATTCATCAACCATGACCATCGCATCATAGGTATCTGCAAGGTCACAAATGCCATCTAAATTTGCTACAATACCGTCCATGGAAAACACACCGTCAGTGACAATGATTTTAAATCTTGCTCCGGCTTCATTCGCTTCCTTCAAACGCTCCTCCAGCTCTTGCATATTATTATTTTCATAACGGTAACGGGCAGCCTTGCACAAGCGAACACCGTCAATAATGGAGGCGTGATTCAACGAATCTGAAATTATCGCATCCTCCTTGGTAAGCAAGGGTTCAAACACACCGCCATTGGCATCAAAACAGGCAGCATATAAGATGGTATCTTCGAATCCGTAAAAATCAGCAATCTTTTTTTCTAATGTTTTATGGATGTCTTGTGTGCCACATATAAAACGTACCGATGACATGCCAAAACCATGTGTATCCATCGCATCTTTTGCGGCTTGGATCACGGAAGGATGATTCGATAAACCTAAATAATTATTTGCGCAAAAATTAATCACCTCTTCACCGGTGGAAATTTTGATAACTGCTTCTTGGGAAGATGTAATAATGCGTTCAGATTTATAAAGACCAGCATCTTTGATGCATTGAATTTCATCCTGTAAATGTTGCCGAATGGTTCCGTACATAAGCCATGTGAATTTATTTCGACAAAGGTAATTGAATTCTGATAGTAATTAGTAAGGATCATTTAACTTTGTCGATCAGAAATTTGAATATGGCAAGAGATAAAGTACTAAAAGAACGCTGGGGGCGGTTGGTCACCATCTTATCAGATAAATTCTCGGATGGTGAAGATCTGGATCTCGACGGAATTATCTATATGATAGGTGTTCAGGAACTGGGGCAAGGCTATCGAAAATTTAAAAAGGATGAAAAAGTAAACCTGATGCATATTGCGATATGCCGACTATTGGAACCCCTTGGGTATTACGAATTCGATTTTTTTGATACAGATGGCTGGCCTCACTATAGAGTGAAAGAAGAATTGCCCTTTCTAAAACCAGGCGAACAAAGTATTCTTATGAAGGAGGCGATCGTCAATTATTTTATGGAGAAAGAAGTAATTTAGTCAGATAAGCCTTTGATCAAAATTTTCATCAGCCAGATGCCTAGCCTGTAATTTAGTATCTTTGAAAGCTTTCTTAAAAAAATAAGATACATGACCAAAACCGTTTCAGGATTTTCAAAGTTTACCAAGCAACAAAAGATTGATTGGCTGGCCAAAACTTTTTTCGCTGACGCTGAAACTGCAAAAAAAACGCTGCAAACATACTGGAACAAAGACGAGCAACTGCAAAAGTTGCATGACGAATTTATAGAAAACACCATTTCCAATTTCTACTTACCTTATGGAGTAGCCCCCAACTTTATAATTAACGGTAAAGACTATGTAATTCCCATGGCTGTAGAGGAGAGTTCGGTAGTAGCCGCAGCATCATTGGTTGCAAAGTTTTGGAGTACCAGAGGTGGTTTTAAGACTAAAGTCATTTCAACGACAAAAATAGGCCAGGTACATTTCATATATGAGGGTGACACAGCTTCCTTGAAAACCTATTTCAACAAAATAAAATCACGATTAATAGGAGCTACTGATGCCATTACCAAAAATATGCGCAAGCGTGGAGGTGGGATTTTAGATATTGAACTAAGAGACAAAACGGCAAATTTAGAGAACTATCACCAGCTTTATGTGACTTTTGAGACCATGGACAGCATGGGTGCAAATTTTATCAATTCGTGCCTGGAGGCTATCGCCCGAGAGTTCAGAAAAGATGATATCGAAATAGTGATGAGTATCTTGTCCAATTACATTCCAGAATGCCTGGTGATGGCCGAGGTGAGTTGCACAATTGAAGAGTTGGGCGAAAATGCCGCAGAATTTGCCAAAAAATTCTACCAGGCCGTACAAATCGCAAAAGTAGAGCCTTATCGAGCCGTAACACATAACAAAGGTATTATGAATGGTATTGATGCTGTAGTACTGGCAACAGGAAATGACTTTAGGGCTGTTGAAGCAGGTGCCCACGCGTACGCCGGTAGGGACGGCCAATACAAAAGCCTTACAGACTGTTCGATTTCAGATGGAATTTTTCGGTTCTGGATAGAAATACCACTTGCTTTAGGTACGGTAGGCGGACTAACAGGTTTGCACCCTTTAGCGCGTCTGTCTTTGGAAATGCTGCAGAAACCATCCGCTAAAGAATTGATGCAAATTGTAGCAGCAGCGGGACTTGCACAGAATTTTGCCGCTTTAAGGGCATTGGTCACCACCGGCATTCAACAAGGACATATGAAAATGCACTTACAGAATATTTTAAATCAATTGGGTGCTTCAGAAGATGAGAAAGAACAACTGATTCTACTCTTTAAAAATCGACCGGTAACATATAACGCAGTAGTGGAGGAGTTTCAAAAAGTCCGAATTAAGGCCTGATAATACGTCCCTATTACTGAATAAAAACATTCTATTTCAACCCATAGGCTTTTAAGGCCAAAGTTGCTATCTTTGGTATCCTTAAAAAAAGAAGTTTAATCTATAAAAACATAAAATCATGGCTTTTGAATTACCAGAATTGGGCTACGCATACGATGCCCTTGAACCCCATATAGATGCAAGAACAATGGAAATTCACCATTCAAAGCATCATGCTGGCTATACAAACAAACTCAACGCAGCGATTGAAGGCACTGACCTTGATGGAAAATCAATTGAAGCTATATTGGCAAATCTTGATATGAGCAATAAAGCCGTTCGTAATAACGGAGGAGGTTACTACAATCATAACTTATTCTGGACGGTTATGAATCCTGAAGGAAGAGGATATTTATCGGGAGAACTGAAGGATGCAATAGAAGATGCTTTTGGTTCAGTAGATACGTTCAAAGAGAAGTTTGCTAATGCGGCAGCAACGCAGTTTGGCTCAGGTTGGGCTTGGCTGTGTGTACATAAAGGCGGAAAAGTAGAAATCTGCGCTACGCCCAATCAAGATAATCCGCTGATGCCCGGTGTTGGTTGCGGAGGCACACCAATTTTAGCCATTGACGTTTGGGAACATGCGTATTACCTGAACTACCAAAACCGCAGGCCTGATTATATTCAAGCATTTTTAAACGTTGTGAATTGGAATGAAGTAGAGCGTCGCTATGCGGAAGCAAAATAGTTGAGTTTGCTTAAGATGTATTCACTTGTGATGCATTTTATTGATATATCAAATGATTAAGAATAACAATGTTGCCTGGAAAGTAATTTTTCAGGCAATTTTCTTTCAATAGCACCACATGAAAAGCAAGTCATTTGCCCTGTTTGTAGCATTTGTTGTAGCCATTATCTATGGCCTTAATTATATCATTGCGAAAGATGTAATGCCAACTTATGTAAAGCCTTTCGGATTTATACTTATACGTGTATCGGGTGCTACGGTGCTTTTCTGGATCCTTAGTCTTTTTTACAAAAAACAAAAAATAGATCGATCCGATTTCGGAAGGATCGCCCTGGCGGCACTTTTCGGGGTTTGTATTAATATGCTGGCATTTTTTAAGGGATTAAGCATGACCAGCCCTATAAATGCCTCCGTTATTATGGTTACAACACCAATTTTGGTACTAATACTTTCGGCGATTATTCTCAAGGAGAAAATAACCGTTCTGAAAGTAGCAGGCATCACCGTTGGTTTGGCAGGGGCCGTACTTTTGATTTTGTATGGTAAAAGCGTTATCCCAGGAGACCGGCCGGTTTTAGGAAATTTTTTGATCCTGATAAACGCCTCTTCATACGGATTATATTTAATTATTGTCAAGAAACTCACTCAAAAGTACAATGCATTAACTCTGGTAAAATGGTTGTATTTATTCGGATGGATCTTCGTCATTCCATTTGGGCTTTCCGAACTTCAAGAAGTGGTGTGGCAAGATATCCCAATGACTATTTATTTCAATATTGGTTTTGTGGTGATCTTTGTTACTTTTTTCGCTTATTTACTGAATTTATTTGCGTTGATCCGTTTAAAACCTACCACCTTAAGCACATTTATTTATTTACAACCCCTGTTAGCTTCAATTTTTGCTTTGCTGATGGGCAAAGATAGTTTGAACAGTACAAAGCTCATTGCCGCAGTATTGATTTTTTCTGGGGTATACATGGTTACCAAAAGTAATACCATTAAGAGACTAAACCCCTAGAATGATAAATTGATTAAATTAGCCTAATTTTTAAAATAACCCATGATTCAATCAATGACCGGTTATGGTAAGACCGTAGTGCAACTTCCTCAAAAAAAAGTGACCATAGAATTGAAGTCGCTCAACAGTAAAAATCTCGATCTAAATGTGCGTATTCCGATCATTTACAAGGAGAAAGAACTAGATATCCGTAAACTATTGTCGAAAGAATTGGTTAGGGGGAAAATAGAATTTTCCATTTATATAGAGGTTACCGGCGAAGAAACAACCACCAAGATCAATAAAGAGATTGTCAATAGCTATATAGACCAATTACGTGAAATTGCAGTTACCAGTCCTGAAAACACCTTAGAAATTGCAATGCGATTACCCGATTCGTTAAAAATGGAGCGCGAAGAATTAGACGAGGAAGAATGGAAGTCTATTTCAAAGGGAATCCAAGATGCAATATTTGAGCTGGTGAACTATCGTAAAGATGAGGGCAAGGCGTTGGAGGATGATTTTAAAGAGCGGGTTAAATCTATACAACAATTATCTGAACGCGTTATGGACCTGGATGAAGAACGCCTGAGCTATGTTCGTGAAAAGCTAAAAAAGGCAGTAGATGAATTAAAGGAAGATATTGACCAAAACCGTTTTGAGCAAGAGCTAATCTATTATCTTGAAAAGTTAGATATAACCGAAGAAAAAGTGAGGTTAAAAAATCATCTACAATATTTTTTGGAGACCTTAAATAGTACCACTTCCAATGGCAAAAAATTAGGATTTATCTCCCAGGAAATCGGCCGGGAAATCAATACTACTGGTTCGAAATCGAATTACGCGCCAATGCAGAAGATTGTAGTACAAATGAAAGATGAGCTCGAAAAAATAAAAGAACAATTATTGAATGTTTTATAGAGGATCAAACTATTTTTCAACTTTTAAGAAATAAATTAAACATACTATTCAGTATTTATTATAATTCAATTCATTGATAATAAACAAGATAAATTTATTAAAGAGAATAAATGCATACCGAGAGGTATTACAAGCTAAATTATGATTGCAGACTCGACATCAACGAAACATAAAGGAAAACTACTTGTTTTTTCTGCGCCCTCAGGCTCGGGTAAAACGACAATTGTAAGACATTTATTAGGTCTCGACCATTTAAATTTAGAGTTTTCAATTTCGGCGACCTCTCGTGGAAAGAGAGGAGAGGAAAAAGATGGCAAAGACTATTATTTTATCTCTACGCGTGAATTCAAAGACAAAATAAAGAATGATGAATTTTTGGAGTGGGAAGAGGTCTACAGAGATAACTTTTACGGTACCTTAAAAACTGAGGTCGAACGTATCTGGGCAAAAGGAAAACATGTGATCTTCGACATCGACGTGGTTGGAGGTTTACGGATCAAAAAGAAATTCCCGGAAGAAACCCTGGCTGTTTTTGTAAAACCACCGAGTGTTGATGAATTAAAGATCCGCTTAAAAAAGCGCAGTACAGAAAGCGAAGATAAGATCAATATGCGTGTTGCTAAAGCTTCTGTTGAAATGGCTACTGCACCACAATTTGATAAGATCATCAAAAATTATGATCTTGATGTTGCTTTGAAAGAAGCTGAGGAACTGGTGGCTGATTTTGTGGGCGTTAACAGAAACCAAAGACCACAGGCCAAAGAGAAAAGATACTAATGAACCAAAATACCGCTCTCCCTGTGCTTAGTCGAAGGGTTTTACCATGAAAAATATCGGACTTTTCTTCGGAACCTTTAACCCAATACATGTTGGGCACTTGGCCATTGCCAATCACATGGTAGAATTTTCAGATCTTGATGAAGTTTGGTTTGTAGTCACACCGCATAGTCCTTTTAAGAAGAAATCTTCTTTGCTGGACGATCATCATCGTTATCAATTAGCTCAAATTGCTGTTGAAGACTACCCAAAGCTAAGAGCCTCAAATATAGAATTCAAATTACCACAACCGAATTATACGGTAAATACACTGGCGCATATCGCCGAAAAGTATCCTAAAGACCGCTTTCACCTTATCATGGGTGAGGATAACCTGAAATCATTCCACAAATGGAAGAATTACGAGGTGATCTTAGCGCATCATGATATTTATGTCTACCCTCGCGTTTATCGTGACCGCGTGACTGAAACACGATTTGATGAGCATGACAAAGTACATAAAGTCGATGCACCGATTATGGAAATTTCGGCAACATTTATCCGTAAAAGTATCAGGGGTAAGAAAAATGTGAGGCCCCTCTTGCCTCATACTGTGTGGCAGTATATTGATGAAATGAATTTTTATAAGAATTAACGTTTTAATAGGATTTTTACACCAATTCTAACTCAAATATCCGTTGTATATTTGCTGTTCGATTTATGGCAAAAAAGAAAGATAAAAGTAAATTTAAAGAAAAACTCACCTACAAGTACCGCTTGGTGGTACTCAATGAAGAAACCTTTGAAGAACGTTTTTCATTTAAATTGAACCGGTTAAACGTTTTTGTATTAACAGGTATCAGTGCCATTCTGTTGATTGGTTTAACCATCATTTTAATCGCTTTTACCCCTTTACGGGAATACATTCCGGGCTATTCGTCGTCTAAGCTTAAAAAACAGGCGTCTGACCTGATCTATAAAGTAGATTCATTAGAACAGGAATTAACAGTGAATGATGTCTATATCGATAATATCCGCGAGGTGCTGACCGGAAAAGTCAAGGATGTAAATATCGATAAAGACTCTATTATTGAGCAGTTGAGAATTGAGGATGCGAACCTGGCGCCATCAGTCGAAGATTCTATTTTTAGGCAGGAAGTGGAGCGCGAAGATCGTTTCAGTGTCTTTGAAAAAGCAACCAAAATGGCAGATTTAGTATTCTTTACACCGGTAAAAGGACAGGTAACAGATGTCTATAATCCTAAAGAAAAGCATTTTGCCGTTGACGTAGCGGTTACACAGAATACTCCTGTAAAGGCAGCAGCCGATGGTACTGTTATTTTTACGGGTTTTACAGCCGAAACAGGTTTTGTAATGATACTGGAGCACGCAAAAAACTTTATTACCGTTTATAAGCACAATGCTGCTTTGCACAAAGAGCAAGGTGATTTGGTAAAGGCTGGTGAAGTGATTGCCGATGCCGGTTCTACCGGAACACTCACTACGGGTCCGCACCTACACTTTGAAATTTGGAATGATGGCTACCCTGTCAATCCCATGAATTATATAGATTTTGAATAAATGAGTGTAAAGTCGGTTTTTGCGGTTCCTTTTGCCAAACAAGTCAGAAAACGTATTTATAAATGGGCGAAGAACCCAATAAAAACACAAGAGAAAACCTTTTCCAAACTCATTTCTCAAGCTAAGAATACCGCATTTGGCAGAGACCATGATTTTTCTTCGATTACTTCCTATGAAGATTTCAAAAAGCGTGTTCCGGTCAATGATTATGAAGGTTTACGACCCTATATAGATCGAATGGTTGCAGGTGAAGAAAATGTACTCTGGAGAGGAAAGCCCATCTACTTTGCAAAAACATCAGGTACAACTTCTGGAGCGAAGTACATACCGATCACCAAAGAATCAATGCCCACGCATATAAAAGCAGCTCGGAATGCCTTGTTGTTCTATATTGCAGAAAAAAATGATGCCAGTTTTGTAAATGGTAAAATGATCTTTTTACAGGGAAGCCCTGTTTTAGATGAAAAAAATGGTATAAAACTGGGGCGCTTAAGCGGAATCGTAGCGCATTATGTACCGAAATACCTGCAGAAAAACCGTTTGCCCAGTTGGGAGACCAATTGTATCGAAGATTGGGATACGAAAGTAGATAAGATCATTGAGGAAACATTACCGGAAGATATGACGGTGATCAGCGGCATTCCTTCATGGGTACAAATGTACTTTGAAAAACTGATTGCAAAAACGGGTAAACCTATAGCGGAAATCTTCCCGAATTTTAACTTTTTTGTCTATGGAGGTGTTAATTTTGAACCCTATAAGGCAAAATTCGAATCCCTTATTGGAAAAAAAATTGATTATTTAGAATTATATCCGGCTTCAGAGGGATTCATAGCCTATCAAGACAGTCAGCAAGAACCCGGAATGCTTTTGCAGTTGAAAAGTGGTATTTTCTATGAATTTATTCCCGCGAATGAGTTTTTTGATGAAAGCCCGACCAGGATCTCGGTTAAAGATGTTCAGTTAGGTGTCAATTATGTGATTATTCTAAATACAAATGCGGGCTTATGGGGCTATAATATTGGTGACACGGTAGAATTTACTTGTTTAAAACCGTATCGAATTAAAGTAACTGGCCGAATTAAGCATTACATTTCTGCTTTTGGTGAGCATGTGATCGGCAAAGAGGTTGAAAAAGCTTTAAATGATGCGATTTTAGCAACAAATGAACAGGTAAGCGAGTTTACGGTTGCTCCTCAAGTAAATCCTGAAGAAGGTTTACCGTATCATGAATGGTTTATAGAATTTGAAACAGAACCGGAAGACTTAGAAAACTTTGCTCAAACGATTGACGCATCGATGCAAGAACAGAATATCTATTATTATGATCTTATTGATGGAAAAATTTTACGTCCACTTATTATCAGAAAAGTAAAAAAAGGAGGCTTTCATGAGTATATGAAATCTA
>JAAUYH010096023.1_pt1 | contig 13685 bp, 14 predicted proteins | sample 7278061 | NCBI WGS metagenome assembly JAAUYH01 (sample SAMN14350203, study PRJNA611818) | marine sediment metagenome | isolation source: surface marine sediment (0.6m) | place: French Polynesia: Moorea | collected 2018-08
CACGACGACCGCGAAGTCCCGGCCGATTGCTGTCGTCAAGCCGCCGCCGGACAAACAGCCTGTCACTGCGCGAGCCGATCTGTCATCGAGACAGGAGGAAATGCTCAGCCGTAAGCTCCTGGAGTGGGGCGATGAGCTACGCAAGATGCCGGACAACGTGTCCGAGCTGACCTGGAACGATCAGGGCCAGGAATACGTGGCCCGCTTCACGGAGCTACCCGCCGGGGACGATATGGGTATTGAGCGCGTCGTCGTGGATATCAGCACGGAGCAGGACGGCCAGCGGCTGTCGTCCGAGGTGCAGTTCAGGCGGTTGGCGTTCTCGAACTATGCGCAGTTCGTCAACCGGTGGGACCCGAACGTGGAAATTCATGACGACGAGCTGGACGGTCGATTTCACTCCAACTCCGCAATTAACATCGCCTACGACGGCCAAGTGAAGCCGAAGTTCAACGGCAAGGTGACGACCACGTCAAGACGGGTCAATTACACCAGGCGGCGGGGATCCATGGTCCGTAATGAGGTCTTTGCCGGCGGACTGCAGACCGGCGTAAGAAAGATCGGGCTGCCCAAGCGCTTCCTGCCGTTTCCGGACCAGACGGACCTCGTCGAACAGCAGATACACCGTTTCGCGGACGACACTCGCATCACCTTCCGCGCCGACGGAAAGTTCACGTGGCAGGCCATGGACAGCGATTCCCCCGGGCAGACGGGCATCCTTTCGGGTCAAACCACCTACCTGATCGCCGATCCGAAGGCGGAGTTGCACGTGAGCGGCACCGTCAACGGAAAGGTGCTCGTGTACTCACCGGAAGCAATTGTCATCGAGGGAGATCTCGTCTACGCGCAAAATCCCGAGGATTCGCTCGCTGCCGATGACTATGTCGGGCTGGTGTCCGACAAGAACGTCGAGATTGCATCGCCCAGCGTTACCGGTCCGGGAGACTTGATGATCCATGCGGCAATCTACGCGAAACGCCGCTTCAACGTTCGCCGGTTCCGATCCAACGATGACGCGTTGTTGTACCTGTTCGGAAGTCTCAGCGCCGGGTCCATGTCCGCAACCGAGCCTCGCTATCACACTAGAATCCAGTTCGATCATCGGCTCGAAGACCTGCGTCCGCCCGGTTTCCCGGTGACGGATCACTACGAGGTCGAGTCCTGGGATGCGGTCTGGAGGATAGACCCCTAAACGCGAATCACGGAATTCTCCGCATCGTAGAACTCGGTCGGCACGAACGCTTCAGCCTCGGCGTCGTTCATCCAACGGTCGCCGTCCAGCAGGTAGCGGAACTGATACTCCCGCCCCGGCTGCAAATCGACGGTCGCCTTGAAGCTGCCGTCTTTGAGCCGTGTCATCGGCGTCGCCGATGTCTGCCACTCATTGAATTCGCCGACGACGGTCGCGTTTTCTGCCTTTCCTGCATCGCATTTTGGCAATCGGAACGTGACTGCGCAGTGCGGTTTCGTCTTGAAATACCGTTTATTGATACTCATCGCTGCTTTCTAACACCCAAACGTTTCAGAACTGCGAAAGTTATCTTGCACAGATAGTGTACCGAATATGGGCCTTGTTCTGCAGGATTGGCAGGATACGCCAGGTGTGGTGGCCTGCCAGCGACTCTAGTCGGGGCCGCAGCTGCTCAAGTCGTCGTCGACGTTGTCGGTGGTGCAGAGCCTCAGATCGTCGAAATACACGCCCTGCGCACGATTGGCGCCCGAATAATCCACATAAATTGTGAACGCATGTACTGCAGCCGTTCCCGCCGGTGCCGTCGCAACCCCGGTGTCGAGGAACAGCCACTCACCGACAGGTGACTGGTTATTGACTTCGTTCGAGAGCTTCGCCTTTGTCGTGTTGCCGGCCGTCTCAACGGTGCCGAGATCTTTGCCGGCAGCATCGAAGAACGAGATCTGCACGATGCCAAGCGCCGGCGTGCCCTTGAGTTTGGTGGCCGCCAGGCCGTAGCCGGTGAGACGCCAGCGCGACCCCGGTCTGGCCGGGAAATCCTGGTAGCTACCCGACACTACGCCTATGAAGTGCGGTGGGTACGCAACGGTTCGGCTGAAGCCGCCGTTAAACATCGAGCTGTCGCCGCTGCGTGCCTGGTCACTCGAGAACAGGCTATCCTCGAACAGCATCCATCCGCCGTCTTTGCCGGGCAACTGTTGTTCGAAGCTCGGGTCATTCAGGAGATTACGGTCATCGGCGATCGCCGGCTGCAGAAGTATGCCAACGAGAAGACCGAGCAGCCTGGTCCGTGCAGTTTTTGTTTTGTCCATCATGACCTGATCCTCCCGCTAACCAGTTTCTATGCTGTCTATCAGAGATTTCAACTGCTCGGTGCGCAAATTGATCTCTTGCTGCAGGGACTGGATCTCCTCGCGCATCGCGGTGGCAATGTCGTGCTTGTCTGTGCTCGTTTCCACGATGTCACGAAGCTCGGCGACCGCTTCCTTTAGCGCCGGGTCGGTGGCCATCACGGATTTGCCATCCTGCGTATCTTGTCGTCGGGGAAAGCGATACGTCCTGCAGACCGGCAAGACGGAGTTCTTGGGGCGTTTGTAGTCCACTCTGAGAAAGTCGACGTAATCAAGGCTGCTGAGCGAGTACCCGGCAATCTGCTCGGGATGAATTACGCCCATCTCAGAGAGTCGTGGATAAGATTTCATCGTCTGCTGTTTCTCCGGCAACTTTTCTGGGTCGTGCACGAGCATTATGCCAAAAACTGACAGCGCTGTCATATCGGGCCGAACCGGAGCCGGGTGTCGCGCTGGCTGTACGCTGCACAGAGGCGCGAGCGGACCGAGGTTACTCGATCTTACCCGTCGCCAGCCGCTTTTCGTGTATTTCCTGTAGCTTGTAGAGGTCCTGCTGCAGCTCGAAGAAACCGTGCCAGTGCGCATAGTCGGGTGCCCCCATGAGCGCGCCCTGGCGGGCCCTGCGCCCCTCGTGGTGCCACAAGTGATAGAACACGATCTGGAATTCGTCGGTCCACGGGTTCTCCTTGAGCAGGCCTTTCTCGCCCAGCTCGTCGAGCATCTCCTTGGCGGGGTCGTAGTAGCCCTCGTTGTAGAGCCTGACGGCTTTGTCTGCCTGCGTGAAGTACCCGTCGGTATGCAGTGATGAATGGCAGGCGTTGCAGACCTGCTTCATCTTCTTGCGACCCTCCGGCCCATTGCCTTGCAAGGGGCTCATCGGGTCCGTGGAATTTCGCACCTCCGAGCGCTTCGCCCACGCATTCCAGTACAGTCGTTCCGTAATGTTGTGGGTCGTCAAGAGTTCGCCGATGCCGCTCATGTGGCAGGTTGCACAGGTCGGCCCGCGATAGTCGCCGGGCTCCCAAGCGCCGGGCGCCGTATCCCATTTCCAATCGTCCCCCTGGGTGTTGTAGATGTGGCCGTGCTTGGAATTCTCGAAAATCTCGATATCCGGATGGTCGGGGCCGAGGTGGCACGACGCGCAGGCAAACGGTTTGCGGGCTTCGGCAATCGAGAACAGGTGGCGGGTGTGGCAAGCGCTGCAGTTTCCGGTGCTGCCGTTCGGATAAATGTTGCCCATGCCGGCATTCGGCCAGGTCTCGGGAGTCGGCCGGCCGTCGTCGTCCAGCTTGATCTCTGTGCCGTGGCACTGCATGCAGCCGGTCTCGTCCGGCGCTGTCTTCAGCCCCGGCAAGTTCCGTCCTTCGTGGACCTGTACAAGGGCATGCAGACTGTCTTTCGGGATTATCTGGTGGTACGAGCGGTAGTGGCCACTCTCGGCAAATTGCTGGTGTTCAACGGCGTGACAACGCGCGCAAGTGCTGGGGGGTACGAGCGTGGAGATGTGCACGTCGCGGTCCAGCAACGAAGTATCGTAGTCATCCATGTCAAACACGTCTTCATGCTGAATGGCCATTGGTGAGTCGGCCTCGACGGCGTGGCAGTCGATGCAGGATACGCCGACGTGGCCATGGCGGCTGTTCTTCCAGTCGTTGACGATACCGGCGTCGACGTCACGATGGCAGCTGATGCAGTTTCTTCCGGTTTCGGTCAGGCCACGGCTAACCTCGATCGTCTTGATGCCGCTGAGGTTGCCGGCGTCAGTGGTGTTCTGAGCCAGGGCTGCCGAGGCGGCCAGCGCGAGGAAGATCCCCCAAAACGACGTTCTGCAATTCATTGTCATTGTTCTCCTTTGCGGGCCGCGGCCAGGTGATTGCCGAGGTCTTTGTGACCGACCCGGCTGTGGCAGGTAACGCATTTGTCTTCAACCCGGCCCAGGAAATACGGGCGATGGGCGACGAAACTCACGGAGCTCGTTTCGCTGGCTCGCTCCAGGTCCGAGTGGCATTCGCGGCACCCGGAATCGAAGACGAAGCGCTCGCTGTGGGCGCGTTTTTCCTGCCAGTCGATTGCATCGAGATCGTAGGTCAGCTGTGCCCAGGCATCGTGCATGCCGAAACGCGCCTTCATGAACATGTATTTGATCGCGTTGTCGTGCGGGATGTGACATTGCGTGCACTTGGCCTGCACACCGCGCGGGCCGGCTCCGCCGTGAATATCGAGACGGTAGCTCTCGACCATCGGTGTCATCGTATGGCAGCCGCCGCAAAACTCTGCGCCTGAGGTTTCGTGGACAATGGTATCGGTAATGACCCATGACGCGAGGACGAGGGTAGGGGCCAGGACCATTATCGCGACGCCGATTTTTATCGTTTTTGGCGAGATCGTGCGGCTCCAAAGTCAGCAGCTGCATTCCCAGACCGAACGATAGCATTATCCACAGCGGTCGTCTTTTGTTACGGACAGTTACAAATTCCTGCGCTAGGATTAAAGGTAGATTGCTGCCGCAGGCCGGATAACAATGAACCTGAGAAGAACAGCCGTACTCGCAATCACCCATGCAACCGCGCTCGCGGTCGGATTTGCCGCGGGCATTTACGCATTGCCGATCCTGATCGCGCCGCCAGCGCCCGACGTATCGACGGTGCAGGAGATTGCGGCCGCCAGGCAGTATGTTGCGGAGTTTTCTCGTGACCGGGCAGACAGTGACGCACTGCATTGGGGCGAGGGCGAGGTGTCTATCGGCAGGTCGAAGATCACGTTTATGGGCAAACTCGCTCCAGGGCCGGACTACCGGCTGTACCTTTCTCCGGCATTCGTCGAGACAGAAGCCGGGTTCAACCGGCTGAAATCCACGATGGTGCAGGTAGGAGACGTCAAGACCTTTGAGAACTTCATCGTTTCGGTGCCGGCAGAGATAGATCCCGCCAACTACAACAGCGTTATCGTCTGGTGTGAGTCTTTTGGCCAGTTTATTACGTCCGGTCAATACCAGGAAGATCCCGCAAGCGACCGCCTGCAATAGCAAAGCCTAGCTATGCCAATCGAAACGATCGCTATCATCGCAGGCCTTTTTCTGGGCTACGCGCTGGTATCGGGTCGTATCGAAGGCACTGTCCTCACTGCACCTTTGATCTTTGTTGCCTTCGGGTTTCTGGTCAGCCCCGCGGCGTTCGACGTCGCAGCAATCGATTTCGAACACTCCGCGATTCACCTGATTGCCGAAGCGACACTGGTCCTGGTGTTGTTTGCGGATGCTTCTCGAATCGACCTGAACCGCGTGCGCAGGGATCACAATCTGCCGGCGCGCATGCTTGTGGTCGCATTGCCACTGGCTATCGCGATTGGCACCGTGACAGCGGCATGGATGTTCCCCGCATTCTCGATCTGGGAAGCAGCGCTGCTGGCAGCGCTGCTGGCGCCGACCGATGCTGCGCTGGGACAGTCAGTGGTGTCTGCGCGCGCGGTGCCAGTCCGGATTCGGCAGTCCATCAATATCGAAAGCGGGCTCAACGACGGTATTGCTCTGCCCGCGGTACTGCTGTTCGCGGCGTTCGCCAGCAGCGCAGAGGATGCAGTGCGCGCCGGCGACTGGCTGCAGTTCGGTCTTCTGCAGGTGACGCTGGGTCCGCTTGCCGGTGCCGTCGCGGGGTACGTCGGGGCGCGGATAATCGATGCGGCGGCGGAGCGTGGCTGGGCGACGACGGCGTCTCAGGGCATAGCGATCCTGTCGCTGGCGTTGCTTGCGTATATCGCCGCGGAAGTGATAGGCGGCAATGGTTTCATTGCCGCCTTCGTGGCCGGCATCGTATTCGGCCACAGCATTCGGCACGAGTGTACTTTCCTGTTCGAGTTCATGGAAAGCGAAGGTCAACTGCTGATGCTGGCGACATTCCTCGTGTTCGGTGCCGCGCTGCTTCCCGAGGGGCTTGCACATATCGATGCGACGATCGTCGGCTACGCTGTGCTCAGTTTGACGTTGATTCGCATGATCCCCGTTGCATTGTCGCTGCTCGGCTCCGGCGTCCGCCTGCCGACCTACCTGTTTCTGGGTTGGTTCGGGCCGCGAGGGCTGGCTTCAATACTTTTCGTTTTGTTGATCCTCGAAGAAGCGGCTATCCCGCACAGTGACGAGCTGTTCGCTGTTACCGTGACTGCCGTGGCGCTGAGCGTGTTGCTCCACGGCATTACAGCGGCGCCACTTGCCAACCTGTACGGCAGGCTCGTTGATCGCATGGGTGATTGCGAGGAACGCAAAGCAGTATCCGACATGCCGTTACGATCGGGTTCGGCAATGGACAACAAACTGGAGGCCTAGGCCATGAATGCGCTGCCGATTTACTCTCTTGACAAACTCGACGATCGCGTACCAGCATACGCGCTCGTTGCCGATGTCGATCTTGTCGTGATTCGCTATGACGACGAGGTCAGCGTTCTATACGGTCGCTGCGCGCATCGAGGCGCGCTCATGGCGGATGGCCATATCGATGGCGACAACATCATCTGCGGGGTGCACGGATGGGACTATCGTTTCGACACCGGTGTCAGCGAATACAATAACAGCGAGACCCTGCCGAAATTCAACGCATGGATCGATGACGGCAAGGTCGTTGTCGATGAAGACGAGATCGCTGCATGGGCCAAAGTGCACCCCCAGCCATACGACCGGGACGCATACCAGGGGCTCTATCAGGACCCTGTCGGAACTCGAGACGAACCGCACGTCAAACTCATCCGCAAGCTCGCCGACGAAGGCCTGAGCAAGACCGGGCATCACGGCCCGTCCTCGGCAATGGGCGTGCCGCGAGACAGCTTGCCCAAGTGGGAGGACCTGCAATTCGTCGTTGGCCAGCTGCACAAGCTGCCGCTGCTCGACGATGAGGCAGTCGGTACCGACATCGTCATTGGGCCCAACGCGAAGAAACCACTCGAGCTCGACATTCCGTTGTTCGTCTCCGATATGAGCTTCGGTGCACTGTCGGAAGAAGCCAAGGTCGCGCTTGCCAAAGGCGCCGAGCTGGCGGGTACGGGAATCTGTTCCGGCGAGGGCGGCATGCTGCCGGAAGAGCAGGCCGCTAATTCACACTACTTCTACGAACTGGCATCCGCTCGCTTTGGCTTTTCGTGGGACAAGCTGCAGAACGTGCAGGCGTTTCATTTTAAGGGCGGTCAGGGCGCGAAGACCGGCACCGGCGGTCACCTGCCGGGGACGAAGGTCAGAGGCAAGATCGCAGAGGTACGGGAATTGCCCGAAGGACAGTCTGCAATCTCGCCCGCGCGTTTTCCCGAATGGGACAGCTTGAGTCAGTTTCGCGATTTCGCGGAGGAAGTGCGTGACAAAACCGGTGGCATCCCGGTTGGCTTCAAGCTGTCGGCTCAACACATCGAAAAAGACATTGATGCCGCACTCGAAGTCGGGGTGGATTACATTATCCTGGACGGACGCGGAGGCGGCACCGGCGCGGCGCCCCTGATCTTTCGCGACAACATATCGGTGCCGACAATCCCGGCACTTGCGCGTGCAAGACGACACCTGGATCGCTGTACCACAGACGGCATCACCCTCATTATTACCGGCGGGCTGCGTACGCCTGCCGATTTCGCCAAAGCGATGGCACTGGGCGCCGACGGAATTGCCGTGTCCAATGCAGCAATCCAGGCCATAGGTTGTCTCGGTATGCGCGCCTGCCACACGAACAACTGCCCGGTCGGAATTGCCACCCAGAAAGAACACCTGCGTTCCAGGCTTCCCGTCGACATAGCGGCCGAGCGCCTGGCGCGATTTTTCGACGCCGCCGTCGAACTGATGACGGTTGTCGCGAGAGCAGCGGGGCACCGACACCTGTCGGATTTCAATGCGTCTGACCTGACCTCGTTCAAGCCCGACATGTGCCAGTTGACCGGCGTCGCGTACGGTGGAGTTGCTCAGCATGTCTAGGCTGCCTGCAATCGATGTCGATGCAATGCGCGACACGCGCGATGCGTTGCACGCATACTCCCGGGTGCTCGGGGATCGACTCAAGGTGGCCCGGGCAGAGAGAAAGCACTGGTGGCATGCGAGCTTGAGACCCTCCCTTACAGGCCTTACGACGGGAGTCGTTCACGCCGACGTCGATTACGAGGTCGAGCTCAATCTGCGAGACAGCGTATTGGCCGTTCGCAGGGCGAATGGAGAGCGCGTTCGGGAGTCGCTGCACGGCCAATCGGCGGCCGACGTGGAGGCGCTCCTGCAATCGGCCGGGCTCGATGCACCCGAGCCGGGCTCGGCTACTGTCGATGAGTTCCCTGGATACACCCCGGAAGAGGCGCTGAAACTCGGGCAGGTACTGTCCGCCGTGACGGCTGCGATGGTGGCGTTTCGTGCGGGTATTCGAGAGGAAACCAGCCCGATCCAGCTGTGGCCACACCACTTCGATCTGTCGATGATCTGGCTACCCGGGCAAAAGATCGCGGGGCAGGATCCCGACAACGAGGAATACGCGGACAAACAAATGAACTTCGGCTTCGTATTCGGCGATGACGGCATCGAAGAGCCCTATTTTTACGTGACGGCGTATCCCCTGCCGGACGCGCTGCCGGAGATCGGGCTACCGGAAGGCACAGTCTGGCAATCGGGGGGCTTCAACGGAGCCGTGTTGTTGTACAAAGATCTGGTCGCTACAGAGGATCCCGCCGCCTACCTGGAAGATCTCTGGATGCGACTTTACGAAGCAGGCAAGACATACCTTGCGACGGACAAACAGGCGGAGCTATTGCAATGAGCGATCAAGACCTGAACTGGCATCGCGTGGCCGATCTCGACGAACTGCCGTCCGGCCGCGTCAAAACCGTTACTGCGGGCGTACATTCGATGGCGCTGACGAACATCGATGGCGAATACGCGGCGATGGAGAATCGTTGTCCGCATCAGGGCGGACCGTTGGGCGAGGGATCGATCGAGGTCGGTGCTGACGGGCAATGCTGGCTACGCTGCCCATGGCACGGCTGGGACTTCGACCCGAAGACGGGTCGTCCGCCGGGCGGCCACGAGGACAGCGGGCAGCGACTCTATCCTTTAGACATTCGCGACGACGGTATCTATGTCGGTATCGAAGCCGAGACACCGCACCGGGCGACGGTCACCGATCTCATGGCCGAGACGATGACGAACTGGGGCGTGACGAGCGTGTTCGGCATGGTCGGCCATTCGAACCTGGGGCTGGCCGACGCACTGCGGCTGCAGGAACAGGAGGGCAAGCTCAATTACTACGGCGTACGGCACGAGGGCGCGGCCGCGTTTGCGTGTTCGGGCTATGCGAAGCTTACGGGAGAGCCGGCGGCGTGTCTGACGATCGCGGGTCCGGGCGCCACGAACCTGATGACCGGTCTCTGGGACGCGAAAGTCGATCGTGCTCCGGTGCTCGCGCTGACGGGGCAAGTTGACGTTCAGGTGCTGGGTCCTGGCGCATTCCAGGAAATTGATTTGCACGCCGCATTTGCGCCGGTCGCGCGCTTCAGCCAGACGGTCCTGCATACCTCGAAACACGCCGAGCTCATGACACTCGCCTGCAAGAATGCGATCGTCGAGCGCGACGTCGCGCACCTGATATTTCCCGACGACGTCCAGACACTGCCGGCGGACGACGGAGCTCGTCCATCGGGGCCTGCGGGAAGGGTCGCAGCACCGGCAATCGCACCGGACAGCGAATCGCTCGCCAGCGCACTGGAGCTTATCGGCAAGTCGAAACGGCCAATTGTCATCGTTGGCTACGGCGCCCGGGACTCGATGGATGATGTCGTTGCACTGGCAGAACAACTCAGTGCGCCGGTGCTCACGACATTCAAGGCGAAGGGACAGATCAGCGACCATCATCCATTGGCGGCGGGAGTGCTCGGTCGCTCGGGTACACCGGTCGCGAGCTGGTTCATGAACGAGTGCGACCTGATCATTGTCTTCGGCGCATCGTTCTCGAATCACACCGGCATCACGCCGAAGCGACCGATCGTCCAGGTCGACTTCGACCGTATGGCGCTCGGCAAATTTCACAGTGTCGCCGTGCCTGTCTGGGGCGAGATCGGCGTCACCGCGCGGATGCTCGGCAGTGAACTCGAGACGAGCGCGGATACGCTCGACCAGCGACCTGAAATCGCGGCGCGCTGGAAGATCTGGCGGGACGAGAAAATCAGCCGGCTCAAAGACGACCTGGGCGAAGGCATTGGATCAGCCAACGTGTTTGCTGCATTGACCGATACAGTCCCGGACGATGCAATCATCGCAGTCGACGTCGGCAACAACACGTACTCGTTCGGACGTTACTTCGAGTGCAAGGCGCAACGCGTCCTGATGTCCGGCTACCTGGGATCGATCGGTTTTTCGTTCCCGGCGGCGATGGGTGCTTGGGCTGCAACGCAGGATAAGGACGACTACAAGGGTCGCAAGGTAATCTCGATCAGTGGCGACGGGGGCTTCGGCCAGTACATGGGCGATTTCACGACGGCTGTGAAATACAACATGAACATTACGCACGTGCTGCTGAACAATGCGGAGCTGGGGAAGATCTCAAAGGAGCAGCGTGCAGGCGAGTGGCCCGTGTGGCAGACGAGTTTGCGAAACCCGAGTTTTGCGGCATTCGCGCGATTGTGCGGCGGCAAAGGCACGCTCGTGAAAGACATCGAACAACTGGGTCCGGCATTCGAGGAGGCGCTGGCGCATGACGGACCGTCACTCGTTGAGTTCTTGACGGATGTCGAACTGATATGAGCGCGGATATGCAAAAAGACCTGGCTGTTCTGCTGGCAGAAGCGGGGCGAGCCCACCACAAAGCCTTCGAGGCAACGAACGGCGAGGATCCCGACTGGCCGACCTGGTATTCCGACTACCTGCAGAAGCCGTTTGCAGAGCGTTTCGGCCTGCAGTTCACGCGCAGTCAGCTGGTCTATTGCCTGATGCGGGCAGATATGGAGCACCAGGCTCGAGCGCCGGACAGCGATTGGCCCGAGTATTATGCGCGAGAGATCGTCGAGCATTGTGCGCCCTCGGCAAGCGCAGACCGTGACACGCTGGCGCTCTACTATATCGACGGATGTCCGTTTTGCGACCTGGTGCGCGCGGAGATCGATCGACTCGATCTCGACGTCGAGCTGCGCAATGTCTTCAGCGTCACGGAGCATCGCGATGCGCTGGTCAACGAGCGAGGTCGGGCGACGGTACCGGTGCTCAGGATCACGTCCCCCGACGGCGAGGAGCGATGGATGCCCGAGTCGCGAGATATTGTGAGCTACCTGCGGACGACCTACGGAAGCCCGGAAGAGGGTCGCGGACAATGACAGCGTTGTTTCGGACAATACGGGCCGGTTCTGCGGAATCGCACAATTGGACGGCGTGAAGCGGCTGCTAGAATGGCACCGAATGTGAGACTTCAGGCACAGGTATGACCGTACAATGCGGTACAGCGAGCTACGAACTGGAGGTCCTCCAGGGATCGGATATCGCTGTATTCCGTTGGGTCGGACCCATTACCCTGGCCGACCGGCGCCGCAATGCGCACCGGATGACCGAATTCTGCAGACGGCGTGGCGTCCGCCGGATTATTGTTGACGGTCGCATGCAGCAGTCGGAAACGGACATCGTCGATTCCTACGAGTTTGGCGCCGAGGTGCCCAGGGAGATGCCGGGGCTTACCCTCGCGATCGTGCATCGTCCCGACGACGAATCCCTCAGGTTCATTGAAACGGTCGCTTACAACCGGGGCTCGCGAACCCGGGCATTCCAGGATTTCGAGGCCGCGCGCGCGTGGCTGGAGTCGCTCGACGAATAACAGCCTTGGGGGGGCGCAATGGCGTTAGCTGTATTTGGCGCGGGATTTGGCCGCACGGGCACCACCTCCATCAAGCTCGCGCTTGAGCAGCTTGGATTTGGCCCCTGCCACCACATGAGCGACGTCTTCAAGAACGAAGCCGAGCTGCCGACGTGGCGCGATGCGGCAGATGGCAAACCCATCGACTGGCGCTCCGCGTTCGCCGGATGGCGTTCCGCGATGGACTGGCCGTCGACCCACTACTGGCGCGAGATTGCGCGGGCGTGGCCCGACGCCAAGGTCCTCCTGCCCGTGCGCCCCGAGTCGGCCTGGGTGGCGAGCTTTTCACAAACGATCAGACGGCTCATCGAATCCCGAGCCAGTGTACCGAGCCCGTACTGGCGTGACGTGCTGGCGATGGCACAGAAGATGATCGCCGAGCAGACCTTCGACAACGCGATGCACGACGACGACGTGCTGCTCCGAAAATACCGCGAGCGTACGGAACAGGTCGTGAACGAGATACCGGCGGATCAGTTGCTCGTCTACCACGTTGCGGATGGCTGGCAACCGTTGTGCGATTTTCTCGGTGTGAGCATACCTGACACGGATTTTCCGCGTACCAACAACGTTCAGGAGTTCTGGGATTTCTACGGCAGCGACGACAACTGAATCCCCGGACGTGGCCAGTTTCCGTTGGCCGGTATCGGCCCGGCAGCCGATCGGTGCCCCCGCGGCCGACGTCTGGGCGACGATTGCTGCATCCGGAAACCTGGAATCGTGTCACCCTTTTTGCGCTGAAAACCCGGTCAGGGTCTGGCCGGGCCCGGGGTCAGTCGACGAGGTGCACTACCTCAACGGGATCGTCTACGAACGGCGTTTTCAATCGTGGCACGAAGGCGAGGGGTATGACCTCGAAATCTGGCACAAACAGCGCAAGATGGCTGACGTGATCTGGCGCATCGAGCCGGCCGGGGACCGCGCAAGCGTGCTGCAGATCACGGTGCTGCCATTGAGACTGCAGGCATTGCCGGTCTGGCTGCGATGGATCCCCCATCTGTTGGTGTTGCGACCGCGATTGAAATCTTACCTCCGGTCTGTCGTGCGCGGCTTCGAGTGGTACGTCAGCCACGGCGAGTCCGTGCCGAGAAACCAGTTCGGGTCGCACCCCTGGTTTTCGGGCCCGACCCGTTGAGTCACTCCGTATTTCCCACGATAGGTGGGAGATTGGTGCCGGGTTAGATTTAATCGCGGATTCATCGTTGCCGAGCTCCGGGCTCCACAATTCCGGACCGGCACGTGAAGTTGGCAAGTCAAACCCCCGTCTTGCCAGTTGCTATGGGCCCCGGTTGCTATCGGGGCCTTTTTTATTGTGCGGCGCGAACTTTGTCGCAGATATGAGCACCGATCGGTATGGCAGAGGTGGCCGCCGGGGACGGCGCGTTGCAGACGTGCAGGCTGCGCGGAGTCTGGGCAAACAGGAAGTCGTGCACGAGCGTGCCGTCTCTCCGAACCGCCTGGGCGCGAACGCCGGGCGGGTAGGGTTTGAGGTCCGAGAGTTCGACCGACGGACAATATTTCTGCACC
>JAAUYH010036854.1_pt1 | contig 13684 bp, 12 predicted proteins | sample 7278061 | NCBI WGS metagenome assembly JAAUYH01 (sample SAMN14350203, study PRJNA611818) | marine sediment metagenome | isolation source: surface marine sediment (0.6m) | place: French Polynesia: Moorea | collected 2018-08
AATCCTAATCCCTCGTTATGAAATAAAGATAAATGAATTTATCTTTTCAGCAGGTTATCGTGTAAAAAGCCCGCCCTGCCGTACCTTTGACTGTGTTGTCACCCCGTCAGGTATTTCTCAGTGTATTTTTGAGCTATTAATTCTACTTAACTATTTAAATAAAATCTAGAAGAAAGTCACAAGATGTCTAGAATTTTTATTACGGGTGCTTCTAGTGGAATTGGTAAAGCCCTTGCTGTTGAGCATGATCTCTTGTGGTTTGATACCCACATTCAGGGCAAAGATGAATTCTTTGGTTGAGTTCTTTTTTCCCTGTATGAGTTCCACATTCTGGACAAATTTGGCTAGTGTATTTATGGTCAACTTGAGAGAAATATTTCCCTCTTTTCCAGCAAACCCAAGACAACAAATCGCAGAATTGACCAAAACCACCATCAAGCATTTGCTTACCCAAAAATCCTTTGGCAGTCATTTTAAAGTTGACATCCTCCTAAATTTTACCCTCCTCAATCCCTAGCTTGTTATCAAGACTGCACACAGAGCTTCTCAGGGAAATCTTTAATCTCTACTAATTCTTAACTAGCGATAAGCTGATGTTTGGATGTCACTTAAACGAGCTTCAGGGCGTTTAAAACGATCCATTTGTTGTTCAAAAAATTCTCGATTGGCTTTGAGATGTTCGGGGTTAGGATCGTCTATAGGGTATAGTAATGCTTGACGTAGGGCTTGAATTACTGCTGAAGTTACGTTATACATCGATCGCTGAAAGGTAATTCCTAGTTGTACTAAAATATCGTCTTCTCCTCGACAGTGTTTTTGATAGTATTCTTGGAGATAATCTGGTAAAAAATGCCACATATCATCCATCAGCAGTGTGGGAGGAATACCAGCAGTACCTACAGGATAGACATCTGCATAAAGGATACCGTAATGAAAGTCTTTTTGATTATCGGGTACTTGTTGGGCTTGGGCGTTATAAGATTTTGTACCACGGAAGGGGGAAGTACGATAAAACACTGCTTCGACGTAGGGTAAAGCTGCTTCGTACAACCACATAAAGCCTTTTGACTTGGGAATCACCTCATAACATTTACCACGAATATATACATGATGGTATATTGGTCTTCCTGCTACGGCAAAGATACCATTAATTAAAAATTCCATCGCTTCTTTGACAGTGGTGAGTTTTCCTTCATCGTAGAGATCGGACATTTCTAGGAAAACAGGACACATAACTTCCCAGAATTCCCCTAAGTTAGCATAGTAGGATAGTTGCCTTACTTGTTCGAGAAACATCTCAGGAAACAGTAGATACATTCCTAGCATCACAGGATTGTATTTGAAGTAAGCTTTGATTGCTTTGTCTGCATTGGCTTTATACTCTTCGCTTTCAAGATAGGCATTAAACTTAGGGTTAATATCTTGATGCCAAAACATCGCCCTCATACAAGCTTCTGCAAACTCCATATTAATGCGATCATGATTGAGATGATGCAATAATCTGGGCATTTTTCCTGTTTTACCCTGCTTCATAAATTCTAGAAGTTCGGGATGGGCTTTGGCTGTACCACGCCAGACGGGTAAATCTGCATCTTTACCTGCATAGTGGTTGGGTAGGTCGAGATATTCTTGAGAAATAAAGTATTTGAAGAAGGGAAAAGGATTTAAGAAAACTTTTTCTGCAATATAGAGTAAGTCGCGCCAATAAAAATCCATCGGGATAGCATAGGCTTTGTATATCCCAATAATCTGCATTAAATTCTCTGGGGTATCTGGTAACATTGAACTCCCAGCTTCTAGGCGATGGATGACTTCTGCGAATTGATGTTTTGATGGTGGTATTTTTGTTGGCATTTTTAATTGGGTATTGGGTATTGGGTATTGGGTATTGGGGACTGGGGAGAGGAGGGGATGGGGAGACTGGGGGATTAGGGGGACTGGGGGTACAGGGATGACTGGTGGTTGACTGATTACTGGTAACTGATGACTGATTACTGATTACTGGTAACTGATTACTGAATGCTGGCGATAATGCTAAATTCTGTAAACTTAGTTAGCCAATTGGGTTGAATGCCTAAGAAGACAATGATTACGGCTAGTATTAGAGCAGGGATTCTTTCTGGAAGTTGTACTTTTGGATAGGTGATAGGAGTTTTGCGACAGTCGATTTTGCCGAAGAAGGTTTTATTTAACAGAATGATGAAATAAACAGAGGTTAAACCTGTCGCAATGAGACAGCAGATAGTGAATAGGGGAAAGACGGTAAAGCTACCCTGAAATGAGACATACTCTCCAACGAAACCTACCATCCCAGGAATACCAGCACTTGCCATTACGGCTAAAATACTTAGTGCGCCAATAATGGGAAAACCTCGCTGGGGATTCATTAAACCTGTAAGTACATTTATATCCCGAATACCTGTTTTGTTTTCAATGACTCCTGCTAGATGGAATAACATTGCTACTATTAATCCGTGGGCGAACATCTGACATATCGCTCCAGAAATCGCAATGGATGTACCCGCAGCAGTCGCTAATACTACAAAAGCAATATGGGCAATGGAACTGTAGGCGATCATCTTCTTGAGATCGGTTTGAGCGATCGCAACTAGGGAAGCATATAAAGCACTTATTACAGCGATCGCCCCTAACCAAGGAGCTATAGTATTCCATAATTGAGGAAATAAGCCTAAACCAAAGCGAATTAAGCCATAAGTTCCTACTTTAGATAGTATTCCTCCTAATATTGTTGACACAGGCGTGGAAGATTCTGTATAAGCATCAGGCAACCAAGTGTGTAAGGGAACAAGGGGAATCTTTATAGCAAAACCGATAATCAAAGTGATGAGTAGAATCAGTTGTTTGCTAAAGGGTATTACCTGGGTTTCAATAGTGTCATAGTCGAAGGTATTTCCCGAGAGAAAAATAATTCCTAGGAAAGCAGCTAGGACAAATATTCCCGAAAAAGCTGTGTAAAGAATGTATTTTGTGGCTGCATAACCTCGATTTTCATCGCCCCAAATATTGATTAAAAGATAAGTGGGGACAAGTTTTATTTCGTAAAAAATAAAGAATAAGAGTAAATTTTGAGCTAATAAAGCTCCGTTAATACAGCTACCGAGAATTAAAATTAAGGAATAAAATAGTTTTGGTCTAACTAATACTTTTCCTTTACCGATATTATCTTGCACGTCACTGCTATAAATGGCTAAGAAAATCAGTAAGTTGTTGAGAATAACTAGAGGTAAAGATAAACCATCTATTCCCAGATTGTAATTTAGTCCAATTACTTCAATCCACGGGAAAAATTCTTTTAGTTGTATTCCTTGATTATCGTAGTTATATTGAGTTACCAAGTATAGGGAAAATATTAAACTAACTACACTAAGAATAATGGCGACTCTTTGGAGTTGATTCTTAGTAGTTTTCTGGGGAAGTAGTGCAATAATTCCTGCTGCAAATAAGGGTAGCCAAATCAAAATACTAAGCATTTTTATTGAATTATTTACCTTAATGGTTAATTTTAATCATACCAATTCTCACTTCAATATGAGAGAGATAGATACAATATAGTGTCATTTTAATGAGGTACAGTTAATACCTTTGTTTTTGCGCTCTTGCTAATTGCTAATTGCTAATTGCTAGTTTCTAATTTTTATATGGTACTAGTAATTAAGTACCTCCACCTATTAATTAGTAGGATGGGTAGAGTGATAACGAAACCCATCTATTGATTGCTCTTGTTGGGTTTCATCCTTCTTATACCCGAAAGGTGCTTCGGTGGGGAAAGCCGATCCGCTGTCTCTTGAATTCATTTCAAGAGCTTGTAAGCGGGAGCCCAAGACCTCACTACGAGCGCAACCCAACCTACAAGACTATTACTTATCATAATTTCTAATTTCTAATTTCTAATTTTTATATGTGACTAGTAATTAGTACCTAGTAATAGTTGATTTATTCAGTTTTTTGTAAGGACTGCAAGATGTTAGTAACAGCTTAGAGAAAGTTCCAGCTAATATTATTTATAAAGATAAGCCAAACATCAAAACAATAAAAACAACTCCCAAAACAATCGAAAGTATATAAAATTGTGACTGACCAGAAGTACTGTATTTTAAAGCTTGTCCCCCAAATAAAGTGCCAACACCGACAAAATTTACTATTCCATCGATAATATTGCGATCGCACCAGTTAATAATTTTAGAGGTGAAATTAACCAGTCCGACGAATGTTCCGCGATAAATATCGAGAATGTATAAGTCATTAGCTAATAATTGCTGCAAAGAATGAGGAACAAAATTTACAGGTTTTTTCTTCCTTTGAGGAATATATAAGATAGCTGATAAGCCTAGACCTAAACTACTAGAAGTAATTAAAAACAAGGCTAATTTTTGATCTAAGTTTTCCCAGCTAGGTAATAAATTAAACTGCTGCAAAATAAAATAAAGATGCAGACTCACTCCTGTAAGAATCATCATTGGTAAAATCATCGCCCACAAAACTTCTGATGATCTAACTGTCATTTCCTTGGGCTTACCAGCAAAGATTAAACTGAAAGTACGCATCATGCTAAAAGCAGTTAAAAAATCAACAATTAATAGTACTCCTACCAGTATGGGTTGCACTTCCCAGAGATAATCAGCCAACTCTAATAATGCCCAAAAACCGCCCAACGGAGGAACAGCAATTAACCCTGCTGCACCTAATAAAAAAGCAATTCCAGGAAAAGGACGACGCGACCACAAACCCCCTAACTGAGTTAAATCTTGAGTAATATTGCTAATAATAATTGTTCCGCTACTCATATATAATAGAGTCATAGCGATCGCATGGGTTAAAATCAACAGTAAAGCGGAATGATTCGCCCCTACAGCCACCGCTATAAACACAAAACCCATATAAGCACTGACAGAATAGGAAAGAGCGCGTTTAATATCAATTTGGGCGATCGCAATTAAAGATGCACCAATAGCTGTCGAAGCACCTACAACTATCATTACCAGATTAGAAATAGGTGATTGTTCTAATACTGGCTGTAACTGAATTAGTACATAAGCCCCTGAAGCTACTACAATCGAATTCCTCAGCATCGAAGCAGGAATCGGTCCTTCCATAGCTTCATCGAGCCATAATTGTAAGGGAAACTGAGCGCACTTGGCTAAAGGACCAGCAATTAAAACTAAACCCAATAAATTGGCAGTAATTGGCTTCAAATCCGCTACCCTTGCCCACTGTGCCAAATCATCATAATTCCAAACACCAGTAAAAGACCACAAAGAGATAATGCCAATAAGTAGTAGAATATCTCCTACTCGTTTTGTCCAAAAAGCATCCCTCGCTCCTGTCACTACTAGGGGTTGAGCAAACCAAAAACCGACTATAAGATAGGTAGCCAGAGTCAGAATTTCTAAATAGACGTAACTGAAGAAAAGAGAGTTACAAAGAGCCAAACCCGACAAACCAGCTTCAAAAAAGCTCATTAAAGCAAAAAATCTTGCCCAACCCCAGTCCATTTCCATATAACCGACGGCGTATAACTGTGCTAGGACATTTAACCCTGTAATTAAGACCAACGCACCGACAGAAATTGCTGAAATCTTGATATCAAAAGATACATAAAGTCCCGAAGCATATAACCAAGGGAATCTAAATTCTTGTGCTGGTTGTTGCCAAATTTCTTGCAAAGCCAGGACACTATGTAGAAACGCCAAGCAAGTCATCATAATATTGATATACCCTGCTGGTCGCGATCCTGTCTTCCTAATTATTCCTGGCGACCATAATAAGGCGATAGTCGCACCGATTAGAGCATAGCAAGGCACTAACCAGATATTTTGACTGAATACCTGACTCATTTCCTAAATTTATCTTCTAAAAACTAGTATTTGGATATTTTTGAGATAAATCTAGTATAGGTTATTTTGTTACTTTTTTTAAATTCTATTGTTTTATATCTATGATTACCATAAGTTAACGTGATAATATTGGGGATTGGGGAATTGGGGATTGGGGAGACTGGGGGGATTGGGGAGACTGGGAGTTGATTGTTACTTATTACTTATTACTTCCTCATCCTTCATCCCTCATCCCTCATACTTCATCCTTCCTTCCTAATTTGTTTAAGATATTCAAACACCGACTTATCCCCAATATCAGGATCGATCGCCTGTACCATTTTTCGTCCAGCAAAAATAGTAAAACCAATTGTCCACACTGCGAGTAATACTTGTTCGGTATTAATAGGTAACAATCCCGTAAGATGTCCTAAAAGTAGAATGGGGACAATAGGAGTCAATACTTTAGTTTCGAGACGGTTAAAACAAAAAGCTTCTTTAAAATAGATTCCTGTGAGTGCTGCGAAGGTAAACCCGATACCGAATAAGGTTACAGGATGATTATAAACATATAGGGCTAGAGGTTCATCTGCTTGTAAGGCGATCGCGATTGCTGATACACTACCAATTACCCAGAAAGCTTGTAATAAACGGTGCAGTGCAACCATATATATATGAATTGTCAGCAAGCTAACCCCTAAACCTAGGGAAAATAGGGCAAATAAAGGAGTGATCCAAGGTAAAGCGGGTTCTCCTTGACCAAACAAAAGATTACTTGCTAAAGCAAAACTTACCGCAGCTACTACTAAGCCACTACGATAGATAATTACTCCCAGGCGATCGCTTTTGTCAATGGTAAACTCGCCAAATTCCCCTTTATAGGTTGTAGGTTCTCTATCTAATAAACTAATCATTACATTGAGCATTTATCATTGAACATTTAACATTTAACATTTAACACATTGAACATTTAAGATTTAACATTTATCATTTAACATTTAATAGACTAATGTTATCTAATTAAGTATAAGTACCGTTTCAAGAAGGTAGATGAATGTATTGCAATGTTGTATTAGTCTGAATCACCTGAGTTAGATGAAAATCTTAACCCGTCAGGAAATAGTCGGTTAAAACCGACTAAAAACCAGAGATTGATAAATGATTGATGTTAACTGATGGTTGCTAACCAGTTACGAATTTCACTAACCAACCACAGTAACTCTTCTTCCTTTAATCCCTTACCAAACACAAATCTTTCATAAGACTGCCACTTAGATATTGACTTAGTATTAATAATAATGGCATCAGTTTTCAATTGTTCTGTTCCTTGAGAACTACTAACATAGTTGATGGAAATGTCTTGAATTGTTTTGGTTAGTCCTTGTTGTTGTTGTTTAAATCCCAAGAGATTAGTTGTTATTTGAAATTTATGATGACACAGACTTACTCTTGTCTCCATAAAATTTGATTTTGAATGATAAAAATGTATGCCTAAAATAATAATAAATATCACAGGATAAGAGAAAAATAACAAAGGAGTAAGTACTAGAAGAACTCCCAAAGTTATGGGATGAGATATACCATTAAATATCTCATAAGCCTTATTATTTTTCGGGGGTATGGTGATTTCTATTAGATTGGGATAGCGTTCAATTTTAATTCTACTGCTAAAAGGCTTTCTAAAAATTTGATGATTTCTAATTATCTTATTTCTTGAGCCATAAGAAGCCCAAGTACTTTCAAAATTTTGATGATTAGTTGTTAAATAGTCTAAAGCCTCTTGTGCTGTTTCAAATCTTTTTTCTACAGCAGGATAAAGAATCTTCTCTAGCCATTTAGTAAACTGAGAACTAACGGTAATGCGATCGCAAAATTGCAGCTTTAAATCAGCAGTGGGTAATTCTCCAGGGGGAGTACGAGTCAATAAGTGGATTAAAGTTGCACCCAAAGCATATAAATCAGAAGCAGGAACAGCTTTTCCGCCAAATTGTTCCATTGGTGCATAACCATAAGTACCCACCACAGTAAAGGTAGCACCTTCTGTTGCAGCGCGGTCTTGTACTGCCCCAAAATCCACTAAATAGATACTATTATCCTCTCCTAAAATTAAGTTGCTCGGCTTAATATCTCGGTGTAACAAAGGAGGATTAAAACCGTGAAGATAAATTAAAATTTGTAAAATTTCTTGAGCAATCTTTTTTACTGTTGCCTCACTAAATCTTTTTCCTTTATCCAATAACTGTTTAAGAGAATGACCAGGGATATATTCTTGTACTAAACCAAACCACAGAGTGCGATCATCAATAGAGAAATAATCCTGATATTTGGGAATGCGGGAATGATCTAATTGTTGCAATGTTTGGGCTTCTCTCTCAAATAGTTTTAAATCTTCCCATTGCACATCACCCCCAAAAGCAAGTAACTTAACCACGACCTGTTGTTGATTATCAGTGCTTAAATCTTTTGCTAACCAGGTTTGTCTGCCAGCATTTCTACCTAATTTCTTTTGCAATTGGTAGCGTTCATTAATAACCTGTTCCGCCTCTAACATTAGTTACCTATTAATCAGCCACTTTTTCCTAATGTAGCGTTTTCTTAAAGGATTATGTCTTCTTAAATTGCTCAGAAGTGTTACTTGCTCTGCTACCTCTATCATTAATTACCATGATTCAAACGAACTTTCTACTTATCCCATAGCGAAAGAGGTGAGTAGTTCACGGAATAAGTACGGAAGTCGGGAAGCGGATGTGATTCATTCAGGGGAGGAACGACGACACGAGCATTTTTAAATGCCGTGAGTATTCATCAAAACAAACAAAGAAGAGTGTTTCGGTAGTTGTATTATATATATATGCCTAAAAACACCACGCCATCATTTATTACTGAATTACCATTAATTGTATCAAGTCAAATTGAGCGAGAACTAATGTCTCGGTTTCAGGCTGGCAGACACCTCTACAATGCTTGTCTGACTGAAGCAATGGTGCGAGTTCGATTAGTGCAAAATAGTGAGTTTTATAAGCAAGCTAAAGCACTACCCAGAACTATAAAAAAAGGCAAAAAAAATATCCCTAATCCCGAACGTAAAAAGTTATTTACTCAAGCTTGGAAGAAATATAGATTTAGTGAATATGAGCTACATTCTTTTGCCACCAAGACAGCTAAAAGTGCTAAATGGATAGCTGCAAAAGTTGATTCAAATACTCAACAGAAACTTGCTACTCGCGCTTTTAATACTGCCAAAAAAGTATTGTTTGGTATTGCCAAAAAAGTTAGATATAAAGTCGCTACTCGCTTTCGTTCAGTTGAAGGCAAGACTAATAAGTCTGGTATTCGTTGGAAACAAGATCAATTAATTTGGATGAGGCTCAAAATCAAAGCAGATATCGACTGGCTTAATCCAGTTATCAAACATGGGTTAGATTCTAAAATTAAATATATTCGTATTTTATGGCGCGAAATCAAAGGTAAACGTCGCTGGTACGTACAGTTAATTAATGAAGGTCTGCCTTATCAAAAGCCCCAGAATTATGTATCTGAGGGATTAATTGGGCTGGATTTAAACGTTTCTAATATAGCTTTTGTAGCTGATAAGAAAGCTGGATTACTGCCGTTTGCGGAGAATGTTCCTACTTATCAGAAAGAGATAATCCGCTTACAACGCAAGATGGAACGCTCTCGACGAAGTAACAATTTAGATAATTATCATCCCAATATGACCGCTAAGAAAGGACGTAAAACGGTCATAAAAAAGGGTAAATTAATCAAAGGGAAACGAGCATGGAACAACTCAAAAACTTATTACCAGATAGCAGCTAAAAAACGTGAATTAGAGCGCAAAAAAGCAGCTTACTCTAAATCTCAAAATAGAAAGATTATCAATGAAATTTTGCGTCATGGCAACAAGATTAAGACGGAAAATGTCTCTGTCAAAGGTTGGCAGAAAAGATATGGCAAGGCTATAAGAGATAAATCTCCAGGTTTTGTCCAATCGGAATTGAAACGCAAGGCTGAAAGTGCTGGTGGTTCATTCCAAAAATTCTCGACTAGAAAAACTGCTCTATCACAAACTCATTTGGATGGGACTCGCATCAAGAAAGCTCTATCAGAAAGAGTACATCGCGATAGTAGTGGTTTTGAGATGCACCGTGATTTATTTAGTGCATTCCTAGCGAGACATATAAATGACGATGAATGTTTGTCAATGGAGTCTGCTCAACAAGAGTGGGGAAGGTCGGAGTCGATCTTAAGGTCAGCATGGCAAACCTATCAAATAAATCGCGAACAAGTAGCGCAAAAGTGTGGTCTTGGGGGTTTCCCCCATGAACAACTTTTGCAAGACGGCAAGTCCGAAAGTAGGCTGTGTCATTCATCCTCAGAGCGATTTGACCATTAGCTGAGAATAGCTAGCCAGATAAGTCAAAGCGGACTAAAAGCTAGTTGCAACTCTCGTGCTGTGAATCCCCTAAATTTAATTTCGCGATAGATAGGAAATTAAATGTATTTAGGGGAGAGGCTCAACTAAAAAAAAATACCCCCAGTTCTTAAAACCAAGGGGTAAAATCAATACCTGTTATATAGCTCTATCTCTGTAAATATTATGTACTGTTGCAAAAAGGAACAGTATGATTCAAATCACAATGGGAAGATGATCTTGCTTACAACCCAAACTAGGTTAATTTTGTTAAAGAGATTTTACAAAAGTGTTAAGCATCATCGGAAGCCATAATCTGGGGTACACGGAAATATTGTCCTTCTTGTTCTGGTGCAGAGGCTAAAAGGGCATCTTTACTATGGAATGGCTCTAATTCATCAGGGCGAGTAATGTTACTTACTTCAATGGCTCTGGTAGTAGGAGGGACATTCTCAGTATCCAATTCACTCAACTGCTCGAAATAATCTAAGATGCTATTGAGTTGAGTAGTAAACTGTTCCTCTTCTTCAGAAGTAATATTTAATCTCGCCAGATGAGCAACTTTTTTAACTTGTTCACGGTCAATCATAATTCTTGTTGGCTGATAAATAGAGTAGTTATGTTTTAGAAGAAAACATCCATTTCAGAACGCCCTGTTATCTTAAGCCAGTTTTGGGCTTCCATGTAGTTATTGGGTGCAATACGAATAGCTTGTTTCCAGTATTCCGCAGCTTTATCATAGAAGGCTTCTGCTGCTTCTTCTTTTCCTGCTTCTTTGGCTTTTTCCCCTTCATAATGATAGAGTACCGCAATATTATTCAAAGCTTGGGGCATTCGGGGATTAAGATCAATTGATTCTTCATACAGTTCTAGAGCTTTTTCTACATCTCCATTACTGGCATAGATTAGACCCATATTATACAGAATATAACTGCGATCGTTGGGGTCTTCTTCTAGTTTTAAAGCTTCTTCATAGTTTTCGAGTGCTTCTGCATATTCTCCATCACCTTGGGCAGACATTCCATCACGATAGTAAGCAAAGGCTTCTTTGGCTTTCTTGTTAGTGGGCAGAGCTTTTAAAATAATATCTGCCATGACAGTGAAAGTTTTATCAATAAAGTTATCGTTGCGTTGAGTACGAGGCATAGTGCTTTAGTAGAAGATTATTGTCTATGGGTTGATTTTACCGTAACCTTGCCTAAAGCACGCTCCTTGCGACTGGTGGTCTAATATGAAATCCGCTCTTTATAGTTACATTTTAGGTTAGAAACAAGGTCAGGAGTCAGGGGTCAGGGGTCAGGGGTCAGGGGTCAGGGGTCAGAAAGTTGAACATTAGTTGCGCTCATAAGTTTTTTTCTAACTAATTAAACGGACTGGATATAAAGAGTACAGTAAAGAAGAATGGAAGAAAGATGACTGGTATCAATCTTAGCAAGTACATTGAATTGCTCCAAAAATTTCCTCCTCGTCCTATTACCAATGACGAACAGTTGGAAGCTACCCAAACCCAGATAGACCAATTACTCGATCAAGATAAATTGACCCCAGAAGAATCAGAATATCTTGATGTCTTGGGTGCATTGGTTTATGAGTATGAACAAACTCAAGAAACTATACCTGATATCTCTGGTGTAGAGTTGTTGAAAGTGTTAATGGAAGAAAGAGAAATACTCCAGAAAGACCTTGTTCCTATTTTTAAAACTGAATCTATTGTCTCTGATGTTTTGAACGGGAAACGAAAGCTAACAGTGCGCCATATTCAAGAATTAGCTGAATTTTTCAATCTTTCTCCTGCTGTGTTTTTCCCTAGCCAACAAAATCCAAAAGTTATTGCTTGATTTTTTAATTTTTGGCGTTGCTGAATGGGTAATGATTTTAATTTAATTATTGGTCAACAATAATGAATTGCTAAGGATTTGGCAATGCCAAACTGCTACTTTTTATTACAATATGAAAAAAGGAGGACAATAACATGACTGGCGATCGCAATATTAGTATTGCTAGCGGTAACTATAACTAGCGTATTGAAGGGGATTATATTCAGGGTATCATAAAATACAATAACCAAAATTTAAGCAACTTTACAAACAGCAGAAAGGTTGACATCTCCTATGGTTTGAAACTATAAGATTCGCGTGCAGATGCTTCAAGAACAGCTATAAGCTTGTTCTCTACGTGCTTAAGATACAATGTTTTAAGACAATATAAATCTTACCGTTTAGACAGTGTCAATACGGATAGTAAATTGAAAAAGCAAAACGACACAATATTGCTTATGGAACCTTTAACTACTGGTGCGATCGCTCTACTTCTTTTTTGCGGTGAAAAATTTATTGACTGGGGTATTGACAAAGCTTACAATTCCGCTTTCGATAAACTGATGGAAAAATCCCAAGATACAGCTAAAACATTGGAGCTACCTCCAGGGGAATGGGAAAATATTGGCGAAGCGGTTTTAGTGGAGATGGTGGAAAATACTGCTAAGAATGAACCAGAGTTAAAACAAGCCTTGGAAGAATTGGGTAAACAAGTACAAATTCAGGCTAGTAAAAATACAGAATTGGAAAGGGCTTTTAATCAATTATCGCAGAAAGTCAAGGAACAAAATCCCCAAATTGTCAATGAAAATTGGCAGGGAATAAATATTAAAGGTGGGACGAATACCGTTGAAAATAATACTTTTACTTTTGGCAAATAAACTGTCTTCCAATGAATTTCCAGGGAAGTTCCTAAACCTATTTTTAAAATCCTGAGATTAGTAATCTAATTAAAATGACTAATGAAAATAATCAAGGAATAAATGTAAAAGGTGGAAACAATAAAATAGAACATAATATATTAAACTTTTATCCACCAGAAAAACCTTTTAAACCCATAAAATACATACCGAAAAATGGTAGTAATAACTTTGTCGGACGACAAGACGACCTAGTCAAAGTTCACGAGGAGTTGTACGAGGGAAAAAGCAACAGAGTCGCTATTTCTGCGGTGTCGGGAATGGGTGGTGTTGGTAAAACTGAGTTGGCGATAAAGTACGCACGAAAATACTACAATGATTATTCTGGGGGTATTTGCTGGTTAAATGCTAGAGGTGGAAACTTAGCTACGGAGATAATTCAATTTATCCAGTTGCAGATGGGTTTAGAAGTCCCACAGCAGGATGCTCAAGAAAATGCGCTGACTCTGGAGGAACAAATAGCTTGGTGTTGGCAAAATTGGCAACCACCAGAAGGGTTAGTATTGGTAATATTAGATGATGTCACTCACTTAGAGAGTTTTTCTGAGTTACTACCCCCAAATGACCGCTTCCGAGTTTTAATTACAACGTAACTGCTCAATAACCACTGGTTGCCATCGAAAATGAAAGGCTCAGGATTATATCAAATAGGAGCAGGGGCTGAAGCTCTGGCTCTAATCAAATCTGGGAGATATGGAA
>JAAUYH010052338.1_pt1 | contig 13680 bp, 14 predicted proteins | sample 7278061 | NCBI WGS metagenome assembly JAAUYH01 (sample SAMN14350203, study PRJNA611818) | marine sediment metagenome | isolation source: surface marine sediment (0.6m) | place: French Polynesia: Moorea | collected 2018-08
GTTACCAAATGGGAAAGTAATTGATGATTTTTTTGTGCACGTTAAGCCGGATGTGGCTTTAGTTTTAGCTATGACTCCGAAGCGAGAAGTAGTATTTGTCAGACAATATCGTCATGCAATGGGTGAATTTTTTATTGAATTACCTGCGGGAGGTTTCGACCCCACGCAAGAAGCTCCAGAAATTGCCGCAATGAGAGAAATGCAGGAGGAAACAGGTTACTCTGTCAACTATTTGCAAAAAATTGCAACACTCTACGACCGACCAAGTAAGGATACAAATCAAACACATTTATTTTTTGCAGAAAATGCGACCGCAACAGGTAAGCAAAATTTAGATCCAACTGAAGAAATTGAAGTGTTGTTGATCCCGGTGGATTCAGTTTTAGAGAAAATTAATTCTGGGGAGATTTCCGTGATGGGGACTGTTACGGCGTTGTTATTAGGTTTGAAGTTCTTAAGCTAGCTAAATGTCTATCGCTTAAAGTTCCCCAACTCAGCGGGGAATTTAGGGAGATCTAGCCCATTTTGAAAACAAAAATCGCTTCACAAGGGGAATTGAGGGGATATACCCCACCTTGAAAACGAAAGCCACTCATATAAAACCCGCGATCGCACAGAAAATCCAATTCAGGTTTAATGATATTAAGCATTACCAAGAAATATTAACTATTTGTGCGATATTTCATTGCAGAGTGAAATTTTTTGATAATAGTCACAGGAGTATTTTGAATCGCTACTAAATCACAGGAGAAAAGCAGTTGTTGACATCGAACTTACTTGCAGCAGCTACCGCCCCCTTGCAGTGGAGTCCAACAGTTGGCGCGATCATGATTATCTGCAACATCATCGCGATCGCTTTTGCTAAATTTAAAGTCACATACCCCAAAACAGGTCCAGAATTGCCATCATCGAACTTCTTTGGGGGTTTTGGCGTACCCGGACTATTAGCAACTACGTCCTTTGGTCACCTTTTAGGAGTAGGAGTGATTTTAGGTTTACATAATCTTGGAAATATATAAATTTTTTATAACCTGAAGATTTTGTAATTTAAATATATTTACATCAAAGCCGGAAAAGTTGTTCTCTGGCTTTTTTCTTATTTTTAGAAAAGCAAATAGGGAATGAGGAATGAGGAATGAGGAATGAGGAATGAGTAATGAGTAATGAGTAATGAGGAATGAGTTACTGCTTCTGACTTCTGACTTCTGACTTCCGACTCCTGTCTTCTGAATAATTCTGCTATATATATTTGTCAATAGGTCTAAAATGCCTAATGGTGAGCGAAAAAGTTGACTAATAATTATGACAAGTAAAACTCCGATTCCTGTTGTTGTGATTGGTGCTGCAGGCAAAATGGGTCTTGAGGTGGTTAAAGCTGTAGCACAGGCTGAAGATATGAAGTTAGTTGGTGCGATTGACAGAAACCCCGAACATCAAGATAAAGATATCGGAGAACTCGCGGGCTTGAGCGAACCTTTAGAAGTACCTGTTACCAATCAAATGGAATCGATGCTGGCTTTTGCATGCCAAGAAAAGGAGCCAGGGGTAATGGTAGACTTTACCCATCCTGATTCGGTTTATGATAATGTTCGTAGTGCGATCGCCTATGGTATTCGTCCTGTTATTGGTACAACTGGCTTAAGCACAACACAAATTCAAGAATTAGCAGATTTTGCGGAAAAAGCCAGTACTGGATGTCTGATTATTCCTAATTTTTCCATTGGCATGGTTTTACTGCAACAAGCTGCTGTTGCTGCTTCCCAGTATTTTGACCATGTAGAAATCATTGAATTGCATCATAATCAGAAAGCAGATGCTCCCAGTGGTACAGCAATTCAAACAGCCCAAAAGTTAGGGGAAATGGGTAAAACTTTTAATCCTGCAATTGTTGAAGAAACGGAAAAGCTAACTGGTGCAAGGGGAAGTCAAGCCGAGGAAGGCATTAGAATTCATAGTGTACGCTTACCAGGACTCATTGCTCATCAAGAAGTAATTTTTGGTGCTCCTGGTCAAATTTATACTTTACGTCATGACACCAGCGATCGAGCTTGCTATATGCCGGGAGTATTACTAGCAATTCGTAAGGTGCTTCAGCTAAAGTCGTTAGTATATGGATTAGAAAAGATACTTTAAAATCAGTACTTAGCCAAAATGTTAGTCCCCCTGACTCGCGAAAAATTCCATCAACTCATACCTCTAATTGCTACTGGTCCCCAGTATAAATATTACTGGGGTAAATTTCCTGATTTTTTGCAGCGACTATTAATATCAGTTGTTGCTGCTGCCATAGTTTTATTACTTAAAGTAGTTTTACAGCTTGACTTTGGACCAATTGTATTTTTTCTGGGTTTAGTGGGCGCATTATATTGGTTGTGGGGACCAGTTTTTTGGGCTAGTCTACAGAATTCTAAATGCCGACGGTACAAATATGTCGGCTTTTTTCGAGGTCGGGTGTTGGATTATTGGATAACTGAACAGTTGGTTGGCACACAAGAAACTGTTAATAACAGGGGCGATTTAGTAATTGTTGAAAATCGAGAAAAAACAATTAACTTGGAAATTGGTGACCAAAGCGGTTTTGTTGCGGAATTCAGTGCTCCGTTACGCGTTACTCATAAAATTATTAATACTGGTCAAATTGCGGAAATGTTAGTTTTTTCCAATCGCCCCGATCTGAGCCGGATTGATGAAATTAGCGATGTTTATATACCTAGTCGCGAAATTTGGGTGAGTGACTATCCGTGGATCAGGAGAGATTTTTTTACTGGAGTTAGTCGTCGTATTGGTAGAGAAGGAAGAAGAAATAACAGAAGACCGAATTATAGATATTCAGATGATAGGTATTCTGATGATAGATATTCTGATGACAGTTATTCAGATGACAGATACTCTGATGAAAGGTATCTTGATGAAAAATATTCTGATGACAGATATCCTGACGATAAGTATTTAGACGATAGATATTCTTCTAATGATAGATACTTAGAAGATAGCGACCCTGATGACAGAAATTCAGATGACCGCTACTCAGATGACAGATACAGAGAACCTCGCCGTCGTCGCCCAGCTAGGGATTATGATGATGATTGGTAATCGGTAATCGCTAATTGGTAATTGCTAATTGGTAATTAATTATTTGTTTTTCATATTTCTTTGGTTCATTCCCCAATCCCCAGTCGCCAATACCCAATCGCCATATGCCGCTTGCGGCAGCACGCAGTGCTATCCCCTGTCGCCAACCCCCTACCCCCTCCATCACCCATTTTTCCCATAAGCTTGCCAAGCTAAATCTACAAGTCCATCAACGATTGCTGCAGCAACAACAGCATTACCTTTGTCACTTTCAAGAGTAATGTGAGGAATCACAGAATTTTTCAAACTTTCTTTTGCTGCTGCTAAATTTAAAAATCCAGCAGGAGTTGCAATTACCAAAGCAGGTTTAATTTCTTCCGCTTCAATTAAATTGATGATGGTGTTGAGAGCAGTTTGAGCTTGACCAATAATAAAAATTCCTTCCACATATCGTTTGGCTAAGCTTTCCATTCCCCAAGCTGCAATAGTTTTAGACTTTTGAGGTCTGGTTAATGCTTCCACCCCACAATAAACCGGATTAACAAAGGTATTTTGAATGCTTTGGGAAATTCCCACTTTTACCATCGGAGTATCTACAACAATCGCAGTACGTGCGGCTAAAGCTGCCGCTCCTGCGTGCAAAGCACGTTCGGAAAAGCGAATTAAAGATTTATACTCAAAGTCAGCTGTGGCGTAAATCACTCTTCGCACAATCTCATATTCTGCAGGTGAAAAAACATGAGCGCCGATTTCACGGTCAATTATTGTCAAACTTTGAGCATCACTTGAATGCCATTCCATCGTCTATATGCACCAATTACTCATTTTGATTGAACTTCAATCATATCCGCAGGATTCTAAAAGCCCACCATATTTTTAAATTTTTCCAGTTAAGTTTTTTAGGTTAATCTAATTCAATTTGATGTAGAGACGTAGCATGCTACGTCTTCATTAAAATCTCCTAATTCTAATCATGTACGGGGTTTTTCGTTAATTAATAACCCTTATTGCCTGTTTCCTGTTCCCTGTTAATTATTTTCCGCGCCAGGAGATTGGTTGAAAATTGGAGATAGGTAAGCAACTAAAACGCCAATAAGGAAACCAGAAACATTACGAACTACTGGTAACCAATCATTTGTTCGGGTAACTACCGGACCAATACCGAAAGCAACAAATAGGATCCCCCATAAAGGAGAAAATATCAAAGCCCATTGCCAAGCAAAAACTTGTCCTTCTTTACGGGGTTGAGCAGCAAAACCACATATAACCCCACCAATTACCGAGCTAATCAATGTTAAAATCCACTGTTCTCTTGGTAGCCCTGGTACTACATTACAACCCCCTTGGCTCAAACAATTTTCAACTGTTCTTACAGCCGTGAGAACTGCTTGGTCTTCCCCTTCTTCACGGACAAAGTATAAATTTCCAAAGCGGGTTTGTAATTCAATCCAAAAAGTACGTGGTAATAATTCATATACTGCATCGCCAACACTAAAGCTTAAAATGTTACCGCCACGCGCATCAGAAACAAAAAGAATACTTCTATCATCTAAACCCCAAAAATTAATTACCGCCCTACCAGGAGTACGATCGTATTGGGTCAACACTCGTAACTTCCAACCTGTATCAGCTTCAAATTTTTCTAATTCTTGAACTAAATTATTTTCCTGGACGCTATTAAGAGTTTTTGCTAGGTCTACAACTGGAGTGGGATTATCGGGTAATAATTCGGGATTATCATAGGCATATGCACCCTCTGATTGGGTAATCCATACCAAAGTGGCTATAAATATTACTGTTACCAATTTGAAAGTTTGCTGAAAAATTCGCTGCCAAAAACAGTGCTGCATGATTTTTTATACAGATGCCAATACTAGGAGTAAAGAAGTTTTTTTTATGAAAATATGAAAAAAGTAAGTCTTCTTTACAGTTTGTTACTTGAATCTAATTTATTTTACCCGAGTACAGTATCGCCTTTGTTCCCTAATTTATTTTGTTAGATAAAGGAACAAAGGCGATGATACAGATATTTAGTTGTACAAATAGGCTTAAAATCTAGATTAATTTTAATTTAGTACTGAAATTGTCAGGAAACCTTAACGTGAAACATCCTTATAATTGTCTTTGATACGGTATGTCTCATCTGTTTCACGGTTATCTTGCCTAATTGTTTCTCGTTCGCGTTCACGTAACTTGAGCATGTGGAGTGATGATGGTGGCATACGTTCGGTCATTCTTCGAGGAGATCTGTAGCGCGTAAAACTTTTAAATGCAGTTTTGACACCAACGAAAAAGCTACGGGTGCTAATTTGAACCGTTTGAGCTTGTTTCCTGGCACCGTCAATACTTCGATCTACTTGTCGGATAATGCGATCTGCGCTCTTGACACCTTCACTAACATCGTCAGCTAAATCATTGATTTCCAAGTTAGTCATGCGAATCGCATCGAGAGTCGGTGGTAGTTCTCTGGAAAGAGTGTCGAATAGTTTTTCTGCGCTTCTAGCTGCTCGTGCAAGTTCTTGCAGCGCTGGCATAGCCGCAACCAAAACAGCTATCAAACTGGTAGCGACTAAAATAAGGGATAATGCAAGCCAAAATAAAGGTTCAATCACGCTTATATTATTTATCAGCGATCCATCCTGTGTCCAAGTGAATTTGTTTCCTCTGCAACTGGAGAAGAAGAAACGGTCTGTTTATCTAAAATATCTTGTTGTGTCAATATTTGACTTTCTCTTTGGCTAGCATCAATACCAGCTGCGATCGCAAGGCGTAATCTATCCAAAGTATCATCCCAGTTAGAACGAGCGTTATGGGAAAATTTATCTGCCTGAAGTTGCACGCTCGTAGATAGATCTTCTGCTATTTCCGGTAAGGCATTGGCAGATTTCTTCAATAGTTTGCGTGTTTCCCGTCCCGTACGGGGAGCAGTTAGTAATCCAGCTAAGGTACCAATAGCAGTTCCCAGCACCAAACCGCCAATAAATACTCCAGAATGGTTTTTTGACATATTACATCGACCTCCTTCCACCCATTTTATTAGGGTTGCCCAGCTTTACAAGAACCACGAAATATTACGTACCATTATAAACGTGAAAATTTAACTGCTCTCATCTTTTATTGGTAATTGGTCATCGCTTGGGCTTATGAAACTTGAGTATTATTCCAGCACCTCCGTTGTATTTGGATTGTTATTGAAAAATAAGCAACGTATGGATGTGATCTTTTCAGGATAAAATAATCGAGCCTTTTATCATGAAGTATATTTAAAGTTTCCTTATACTATCTCCTGAAGCGATAATTTTTTATATATGAACGCTACACAAGAACAACTTAAAATTAAATTTCAACAGGCTTTAGCTTCGGCATTTGGTAAGGATTATGCTGAAGCCGATCCAATCTTAGTTCCTGCATCAAATCCTAAGTTTGGTGACTATCAAGCCAATATATCTTTACCATTAGCAAAAAAGTTAAAGCAACAACCAAGAGCGATCGCACAACAAATAGTCGAAAAGTTAGATGTGTCGGATATTTGTGAAGCCCCAGAAATTGCTGGACCAGGTTTTATTAATATTAGATTGAAAACGGTATACCTGGAAGCCCAATTACATTCGATTCAGACTGACCCTAGATTGGGAGTACCAGAAACCAAAAATCCTCAACGGGTGGTTGTCGATTTCTCTAGCCCCAATATTGCCAAAGAAATGCATGTTGGGCATTTACGTTCGACAATTATTGGAGACTCCATTGCTCGAATCTTGGAATTTAGGGGACATGATGTCCTACGATTAAATCATGTGGGTGATTGGGGTACCCAGTTTGGAATGCTAATTACCTATCTGCGGGAAGCTTACCCTGATGCTTTGACAACTGCAAATGCTTTAGATATTGGTGACTTGGTTACTTTTTACAAAAAAGCTAAGCAGCGGTTTGACGAAGATGAAGTATTCCAAGAAGCTGCACGTCAAGAAGTTGTCAGATTGCAAGCAGGTGCAGAAGATACAATTCATGCTTGGAAATTATTATGCGAGCAGTCCCGGCGAGAGTTTCAAGTTATTTACGATCTATTAGATATTAATCTCAAAGAAAGGGGGGAATCTTTTTATAATCCCTTCCTTGCGGGAGTTGTAGCAGACCTAACCGAATCGGGTTTATTAGTGGAAGACCAAGGAGCAAAGGTTGTTTTCTTGGAAGGTTTTACCAATAGGGAAGGTCAACCGTTACCTTTAATTGTTCAAAAGACTAATGGCGGTTATAACTACGCGACAACAGATTTAGCTGCTTTACGCTATCGAATTGAAGAAGATAAAGCTACCCGTTTAATTTATGTTACAGACTCTGGACAAGCAAACCATTTTGCTGGGGTATTTCAAGTCGCACGTCGCGCTGGTTGGATTCCACAAGAAGTAGAAATAGTCCATGTTCCCTTTGGTTTGGTATTGGGTGAAGATGGCAAAAAATTCAAAACTCGTTCCGGCGATACTGTAAGATTACGAGATTTATTAGATGAAGCTGTTGTTCGTTTTCGCAATACCTTAGAAGAAAAAATTAAGGAAGAAGGTAGGGAAGAAACAGAAGAATTTAAAGCCAATGTTGCAGGTGTTGCGGGTATAAGTGCAGTAAAATACGCAGACCTCAGTCAAAACCGCACCAGCAATTATATTTTCAGTTACGACAAAATGCTTTCGGATAAAGGTAATACAGCACCTTACATGCTTTATGCCTATGCCAGAATTAAAAGTATTGGTCGTAAAGGTAACATTAATTTTGAAAAATTGGGAAGCGAACAGAAAATTCAGTTACAAGAAGAAGCTGAATTAGCTTTAGCCAAGCACATTTTGCAATTAAGCGAAGCGATCGCCGATGTAGAAAAAGAATTATTTCCCAATCGCTTGTGTGAATATCTGTATCAACTTAGCGATAAATTTAATAAGTTTTACGAGCAATGTCCGGTATTAAAAGTTGAAGAACCACGAAGAACATCACGTTTAGCTTTATGTGACTTGACTGCGAGGACATTATATTTGGGCTTATCTTTGTTGGGTATTCAGGTTGTAGACAGAATGTAGCGCGAATTTGTCTTCAATAATATGACCTGCGATGCTATGCGCAAGATGCACTATCGCGCTATCCGAACAAAATCCTAAGCCAAAAGCCCAGTCATAATGACCAGGCTTTAATTGTGGGATATATTCCCGATGGCTATTTATAGAAGTCATTTATAATCGTTTTTATCTGAGTATGACTACAAACTGGTTCAGATCGATTTCGGAAAATTACTTCTAATATTTCTAGTTTTCTCAAATCAAAAACCCAGTCATAAGACCGGGCTTTGATTTTGGGGTATGTCCCCATCGTTACTTATAGGAGTCATTTATAATCGTTTTGTTCTGAATATGACTACAAACTGGTTCAGAACGATTTCGGAAAATTAGGTTTATTTCTGAGAAAGAATTTTCTCAACTTTATTCTCAAACCAGAAAATCCTGAATCACCGTGTACTTTCAGAACCTGACCCAATAAAAATAAAATTTCACACCACAACACATTCAGCTTGCATTTCTGCTCCAGATTCCTCATAACGTGCTAAATCTTCGATCGCCCGATCAATAAGATCTAAACCTTGCTGTACAGTTTCAACTACACTTAGTTTTCCACGCAGATCAGCAGCATTGAGAAAACCTTTTGCATACCAAGTCATATGTTTGCGCGCCTGACGTACGCCGCGATCGCCTTTATATTCGTACAAAGCTTGTAAATGTTCTCGAGCACATTCAAGGCGTTGAACTGGTGTAGGTGGTGCTAACTTTTCGCCAGTTTTGAGAAAATAATCAATTTCACCCACCAAAAAGGGATAACCTAAGGTTCCGCGAGAACACATCACCCCGTCAGCACCAGTTTCCTCCAAACATTTTACTGCTGCTTCCACAGAAAAAATATCGCCGTTACCAATTACTGGAATCTCAAGTATTTCCTTAACACGAGCAATCCATTCCCAACGAGCATTCCCGTTATAACCTTGGGAGCGGGTACGTCCATGTACCGTAATCATTTTTGCTCCCGCATCTTCCATCCGTTTAGCAAAATCGAGAATATTTATTTCTTTATCATTCCAACCAATACGGGTTTTAACTGTTACTGGGACTTCTACAGCTTTAACTACTTCCCGTACAATAGCTTCAGCCACTTCTGGCTGTCTAAGCAGAGAAGAACCACCGCCATTCTTAGTGATTTTATTAACTGGGCAACCCATATTAATATCAACTGTATCGGCACCCTCATCAACTGCTTTCACTGCAGCTTCCGCCAAAAAGTCTGGACGACAATCAAATAACTGAATACTGATTGGTCTTTCTCCAGGATCCACCTCCATAATTTTGGGTAATTCTTTAACGTAATGTAAGCCCGTAGCATTCACCATTTCGGTGTACATCATCGATTGTGGCGCATAGCGACGTACCAAACGGCGAAATACCAGATCAGTTACACCAGATAAAGGTGATTGCAAAACTCGACTTTTGACTTCAAATGAGTCAATTTTTAAAGGTTGGGAAAGTCTAGCTTTTAGTTCGGGAGATAGGGCTAACATACGAAAAATGAAAATTAGAATTCAGGAGTCAGGAGTCAGGAGTAAGAAGTAACAAGTAAGGAGTAAGAGTAAGGTTGGGAGGTGTGACTTTTATATTTTAGAAGTTCCTACGGATTAGTAAAGCCTAATTCCAAAAACAATCTATTATCAATAAAAAGTTTTAATCAATTTTATTTCTCGATTTCAAGTTAAGTTAAATTTTTTCTACCCACTCTACTCTTCAGAGTGGGTTTTTTGTTTTTCCAAAAAATACTCAATCAACATATAGCTTTCTCATTACCCAAAAGGAAAGGGCACTGACGTGCCTTGCTCGGTGAATTCAACAACATATGGCTTTCTCTTTACCCGAAAGCATGTGCGCTAACGCGCCAAACATTGTGAAGTGAATAATGCAAATAATCATGAATTTAAAGTTAAATTTCAACAAATCTGTTGTCGTGACCATTCTTTCTGCCTCTCTAATCTTTGCTGCAATTGACAGGGATTGCCGCCCTTATTTTATGACCATTGCTAATACTGCTCTTACCTTTTACTTAAAGTCCAATAATAAGGAATGTCGTCAAGATAAAAAATAAGATAGGAAATCTCTTTATTTATCCCTCTTATTTTTAAAAAATAAGATAGGAAATCTCTTTATTTATCCCTCTTATTTTAAATATTCCGATTTCTTATCCAATTTATGATGGTGTTATGATTTACTCCTATTTGTCGTTCGATTGCGCGATAGCTCATACCATTTAAATACATTGAAATGCATTTTTGCTTGATTTCGTAGGAGTATCCCCTGGAAGAATAATATTCTACGAATTGGCGACCGCACACACTGCAAATGTAGTTTTGTTTACCACGTCTATAACCATTTTTGCAAATTTTTTTGGATGCACAATAACGACACTTCATCCCTTGATTATGCACCTTCAGATTATAATTTTTTAAATTTTGATTCTTGAAATTTTGATGTTTTTCTTCTGATGATTGTATGTATAGTCTAAAGCCACTCTCAGAGACGCAGGCTCTAAAAGATAAAGTTTCTTCATTAACTTCTTTTGTTTCACGATTTGAGTCAATTAAGTCTTGGTTGCTCTCTTCTAATAAACGCATATATTTTCTCAAGACACCCCCAACAGCAATGGCTCTAGTTTTGTGCAACTGGCGAGTTAACTCCAAAAGCCATTTTTTATTGCTGATCAAATCTGATTCTTTAACCTGATACTTAAGAATTTCTGGGACAAGCCTGATGGGATCGCAATCTTGTGCGATCGCGCTTATATGAACAATTGGTTGGTAATCAACCCTCAAACAGCGTTGCCATATTTTCATCCATTCCGTATGGGAAAAATAACCATGATTAAAATATGATGGCGCAACCATCGCTAGAACATGCAAATGAGGATGTGCTGATATCTTGTCTTGTCCCCTGGTCACTTCTACTGACTTAATCCAACCAACTGCTGACCATGCTTTCAACTCTGTCAACCGCTTGAAAGCTTTGTTCATCCAATCCAAAGTTTCCCTTAATTCAAAGATTAAGCAGTTTTTAACTGTCAGAGTCATAAATAGCCAACGATGATTAGGATATTCTCCTATCACTTGGGGAAGAATTTTGTAAGCCTTTGCTTTCCACATCAAACTTCGCCGCCATTGACAAATTGGGCAATGACGAACTCGACAAAATCGAGCATCTGATAACTGTAGTTGGTGAATACCCTTTGATTCTTCCAAAACTAATCTAAATTTCAACCACTCAGAACACATTTTTATCCGCCAAGCATAGCGTTGAAATTTATGTTCAGAAGCTTCAGCATAAAGACTGGAAACTTTATCAGCATTCACTCTGTGTTTATCCCAAGTTTGACCTGTCTCAGATATCTCGGATAATAACAGCAGTTGATTTTTACTTTTTTGACATTTGCTTTGAGCAGACATCTTAATCTTATTCCTTGAAGTTCTTAATTTTTCTCCTAAGGAATTTTATCCGCATCTAAAAACAAATTTTCACTAATAGCAACAGACACCTTGTTTAGGACATCATTATTTTGAGTTTAAAGGGAGCAGGAAACAGGGAACAGAAAAACGTCTTAAAAATAATGGCGACGGCTATATTAAATTAGTTTTAAAGAGAGAAATACTGACATAAATTTCTATCTTCTAATTATTTATACAAAAGTAGAAACTCCAATCATTGACTATGAAGAGGACTTATTCTGAGCTTTCTTTCTTGCTTTCATCGCCACAACGAGTAATCCTGCAAATAAAATAGATCCTAAAACGTTTTCAGGTTCGGGAACTTTGACGTTAGATTTTGTATTTTTGAAAGCTAATAAAGTAACATTACTATCTTTTTTGAACGATCTATTTACAGAACCTTCCACAAAAGAACTTTTAGATGCTTCACTTCCATTTCCACCATCAATTGGACCAAAACTAGAAAGACCAGAATTGCTAGTAAAGCTTATATTGCCGCTACTGGTATTATTAATAAAATTATTTTGACCTGTAGCGTCAATGCTCGCAGCTAGGGTAAATGAGTCTAGTATATTATTCTGACCAATCTGGGTTGGATCGAATTGTGGTGAGTTGAGGAAGTTTAACCTTTGATCTGCAGAGGTACCAGTTGTATCTAAGAGATAAAAAGAAATATCCCCAGCTGCGCTAGCATACTCAACTCCTGGTTGATCTACAGAAGCATTTAAATCCAAGAAAGCACTAAAATTAAAAGATAAAGTGTCGTTACGATTGACGTCAAAATTAGCAAAGTATCTCGGTGATGTTGTCGCTGAAGCTGTATAACTAGGACCATCACCAAATACCAAACTTTCCGCGACATTAGATATTTCTAAAGGAGAAGGTTCGGCAATCGTACTAGAAAAGTTATCAAAATCTGATACGCTATCATCTGTTCTGGATTCAGCGAAGCCATCAGCATCATTTACAGCTTCCAGTGCTGATGTTTCTTGTTGACTGAAATCTGTAAAAAATAGATCTCCATAGGAACCAGCTAAAGTTGCGGCTAAACCAGGAGAACTTGCTAATACCCAAGTAGTCACAAATGGGGTAACTCGCAAACCAATTTTTTTGACTAATACTGAATATGACTTCATCTAAAACCTCTGTGATAATGTTATCGATAACTTGGTTAATTAGTTTTTATTCCAAAGGACTTATGTAAGACCTTTTTTACTATTGGTTTGAAGAGAATAAAATTTTTCTATCTAAATATTTATCTACAACATTTAGGAGATATAGAAAATGTTCAAATTTTAAGAGGTTAATATTCTACTCCAATGTTTTTTAAGTCTTTAATTTGAGTTAGTAGTCGATATTAAATTACTATAAGTTTCTCATAAATTTACAAACTCATTTAAATAAATGTTTTTCATTGACTACAAAGATCAATTTTCCTGATTGAAGCCTCCACAAAATACAAAAATGCTACATGTAATGTCGCCTGAAATACTGATTAAAAAACAACTATTGTCAATTTAAAACTTCACTGAGAATGGAGATAAATTGAGAAAAACTTCAAAAATATTCTCTTCATAAGAATATACTTTTATACCAATCCAAACCCTCAAAAAGCTATAAAATAGTTTGCTAGTAAACATCTCAAGAGAGATGCATCAGTTATTCAGAGTCGATTACGTATAAATTTATTAAGCAACCTAGAGGAGGAAAAATAATAGTGAATTTATTTATCTCCTTAGTTAAATATCTACCTCAGTCAAAATACTAAAACATTAACATTAAAGTATGTATGAATTTTTGATGAATTTATTGAGGTCGATGCTTTATTTTGCAGAATTAATCAATGTGTATCAAATAGTTTCTTGTAAACCAAATAAATATTTTGTTTTACAAATATAAGTTAATAAATAATATTGAATGCTAAGTTTGTATAGATTTATTTTTAATCAGGACTTACGCAAGTGTCACAATTGGTGGTTGGTGCGTGACGCTATAAGTCTGATTCTTACGTTCAGGTATTTTTACAGCGTCACACACCCTACAGGAAAAATATGCCA
>JAAUYH010006160.1_pt1 | contig 13675 bp, 8 predicted proteins | sample 7278061 | NCBI WGS metagenome assembly JAAUYH01 (sample SAMN14350203, study PRJNA611818) | marine sediment metagenome | isolation source: surface marine sediment (0.6m) | place: French Polynesia: Moorea | collected 2018-08
AGATCGTTCCCTGGCTGAAGCGGCTCACCGACGACTGCCACGAGCATGGCGCGGCGGTGATGATCAAGATCACCCATCTTGGCCGGCGCACCAACTGGCACCACTCCGACTGGCTGCCGGTGCTGGCGCCGAGCCCGGTGCGCGAGCCGGCCCACCGCGCCTTCCCCAAGGAGGCGGAGGATTGGGACATCGACCGCATCGTCCGGCAATATGCCGATGCGGCGGAGCGCATGGTCGCGGCCGGGATGGACGGCATCGAGCTGGAGGCCTACGGCCATCTCATGGACGGCTTCTGGTCTCCCGCCACCAACAGCCGCGCCGACGAATACGGCGGCACGCTCGACAACCGCCTGCGCTTCACCTGGGCCGTGCTGGATGCGATCCGCGATCGCATCGGGCCGGAGTTCATCCTCGGCGTTCGCATGGTCGCCGACGAGGACTGGACGGCGGGGCTGAGCCGGGAGGAGGGGGTCGAGATCGCCCGCCGCCTGGCGGCCTCCGGCAAGGTCGACTTCCTCAACCTGATCCGCGGCCATATCGAGCACGACGCCCATCTCGCCAAGGTGATCCCGGTCCAGGGCACGCCGGCCGCGCCGCATCTCGATTTCTGCGGCGAGGTTCGGGCCGAGACCCGGTTCCCGGTGTTCCACGCGGCCCGCATCAACGACGTGGCGACCGCGCGCCATGCGGTCGCCGAGGGCAAGCTCGACATGGTCGGTATGACCCGCGCCCATATCGCCGACCCGCACATCGCGGCCAAGGTGGCCGAGGGCCGCGAGGCCGACATCCGCCCCTGCGTCGGGGCCACCTACTGCATCGACCGGATCTATGAGGGGCACGAGGCGCTGTGCATCCACAACCCGGCGACCGGCCGCGAGGCGACCATGCCGCATGTGATCGCCCGCGCCGACGGACCGGCGCGCACGATCGTGGTGGTCGGGGCCGGCCCGGCGGGGCTGGAGGCGGCGCGGGTCGCCGCCGAGCGCGGCCACGCGGTCGTCCTGCTGGAGGCCGCCCACGATCCCGGCGGACAGCTGCGCCTTGCCGCCCGGGCCCGCCGCCGTAGTGAGTTGATCGGCATCGTCGACTGGCGGGCGGAGCAATGCGACCGGCTGGGCGTGGAGATGCGCTTCGATGTGTTCGCCGAGGCCGCGGACGTGCAGGCGCTCGATCCGGACGTGGCGATCATCGCCACCGGCGGGCTGCCGAACACCGGTTTTCTCGCGGACGGAGCCGATCTGGCGGTGACGAGCTGGGACATCCTCTCCGGCGATGCCAAGGTCGGCGACGAGGTGCTGCTGTTCGACGACAATGGCGGCCATCCCGGCATGCAGGCGGCCGAGGCCGTCGCCGAGGCGGGTTCGCGGCTGGAGATCGTCAGCCCCGAGCGCTTCTTCGCGCCGGAGATGGGCGGCCTCAACCACGTCGCCTACGCCCAGACCTTCCAGCGCCACGGCGTCACCATCACCATCAACCGGCGGCTCGTCGGCATCCGCCGCGAGGGCAACCGGTTGGCGGCCATCATCGGCTCCGACTACGGCGACTGGACCGAGGAGCGGCTGGTCGACCAGGTGGTGGTGGAGCACGGCACGCTGCCGCTGGACGATCTCTACTTCTCGCTCAAGGAGGAGAGCCGCAACCGCGGCGAGGTCGACTACCCGGCGCTGATCGCCGGCCGGCGGCAGGATATCCGCACCAACCCCGACGGCCGCTTCGCCCTGTTCCGCATCGGCGACGCCGTCTCCTCAAGGAACGTGCACGCCGCGATCTACGACGCCCTCAGGCTGTGCAAGGATCTCTAGGAGCCGCAGTTCTCAACCGTGCGGGAGTCACGGCGACCCATTCGGACCCGAGGGAGGTCTGGCTGGTCCGATCGCGGTCAATCCGTGGGATATCCGAACTCTTCGACGTATGGCTGAAGCGTATCCAGATGGGGATCGATCAGCATGCGATAGGACCGCCAGCGACCCACCGAGCGGGAGCTGACCGGGCTCGTAACGTCCCGGTAGCTCGGCGTCTTCGGTACGCTCTTCATGGAATGCTCCTGGTAGCGGTCGATTTCCGGATGCCAGTCGAGGCCGATGAATGAGAGCACCTGCCGCACGGTGCCTTCGACATCCTCGACCAGATCCTCGTAGCGGTATTCCATCCACGGCATCGTCAGGACATCGCGGTACTGGAGCCAGAGATCCATGACCGCCGCGTAGGTACGGACCGTCGTCTCCAGAACCGTGAAGTTCCGCAACGCGTCGGTCATCTTGAACTGCTGCATGAAGCAGCTCAGGCAGACATCCCGGGGATCGCGCAGCGCGACGATGACGGGGGAGCTGGGAAAGACCAGGTTCGCAAGGCCGAGATTGACGATGTTCAGCGGACTCTTGTCCACCAGGCATTGCCCCTCGATCGCGCCGAAAACCCTGTCCGCCTCCTGCCAGAACGTGCGTCGGTCCTCCTCCAACTCGGCTGCGCCGGGAATCCGGATTGTCGCGAGGTCGCCGCCGGCCACCCGGTGGCGGCGGATCGCCGCTGAGAGCGGTGAGACCTCCTGCGTCGTCACGATCTCGGGATGCGCGGCCAGCATGGTTTCCATCAAGGTGGTGCCGGAGCGCGGGAATCCGACGAAGAAGACCGGCGGTCGCCGGTTCGTGTCGTCACGGCCCAGCGCCGGCGGCGACAGGCGACCGCCGGCGAAGGTGCGGCGGTTCAGCGCGACCCAGGACAGGTAGCGTGCGCCCTCGTCCTCCATTGTCCGGGCATCCGGTGCGTTCGCGGCGGTGAAGGCAGCGGCGGCTTCCTCGTAGTCGCCGAGGCGGTCCAGCACCTGTCCGAGCTCGAAATGGGCAGTGGCGCCCTGGCGCTGCGTGATCGGCTGCTGCAGCAGCTTGGTCAGCTCCAGCCGGGCCTCCTCAAGGCGGCCGGCGCGCTTGTGCAGGCGGGCACGCAGGAGCCGCGGCTCGACCGCCTCCGGGTCGGCTTGCAGGGCGCGCTGTGCGAGGGAGTCGGCTTCCTCCCATCGGTTCAGGCGCTCCAGCGTGTTCGCCAGGTTCGACAGCAGGCCGGCATTCTCGCCATGCACCTCCAGCGCATGGCGAAGATGCCGCTCCGCCTCGGGATACCGGGACTGAAGCATCAGCAGCGCCCCGATATTGTTCAGCGCCGTGCGATTGCCCGGATCCGCCTCCAGCACGGCTTCATAGGCGGCAACGGCCGCCGCATCGCGGCCGGTCTCGGTCAGCGCGTAGGCGAGGTTGCAGCGGGCAAGGTGAAGCTGTGGATCGAGCGCCAATGCCTGCTCGAATTCCGCGATGGCCTCGTCCCACCGTTTCAGGCCCGAAAGCGCGTTGCCGGCGTTGTTGTGGTAGCGAGCGTCGGTGCCGTTGCCTGCGATCGCCGCCTGGAAATGCGTCAACGCATCCTCCAGCCGCTGTTTCTGCAGGTGCACGACGCCCATCATATGGAGCGCCTCGGGATGATCCGGCTCCATTTGCAGGATCTGGCGATAGGTCGATTCCGCCTCATCGACCCGACCCTGCCTGTGGATCGCGATCGCCGCTTCCAGGTCGCCGTCCAGATCGGAACTAGTCCCTGCCGTCGGTGGCATGCCGTTACCTCGAGAATGCGCTGAGCCAATTGGCCTTCGCGTGCCAGACATTGGCCTCCAAGGTCAAGGGCGACGAGGCAGGCCCCCTGAAAAGCAACGTCTCCATTGCGGCGGCCAGCGGAACCCGTCCATGGACACGTCGTTTCCCCGATCGGCGAAAGTCCGGACAGGGAGCCGATGAGAGTGCGCCGGCCGGGCACGAACCGGTGGCCAAGCCGATCCGCATCGCCCAGAAGCCGATCGAACGCCAGGTTACGCCCGACCCGGACGCGCTGGCCGCACCCGGCACCAACCTCAAATCGCTGCTGCGCGCCTGACGGCGATCAGTTCAGCAGCACCCGCGGCAGCCAGAGCGCGATATCGGGGAAAATGATCAGCAGCACCAGGGCGACGAGCTGCAGCATCACGAACGGGATGATGCCGCGGTAGATCTGCTGGATCTTCACCTCCGGCGGCGCCACCGCCTTCATGTAGAACAGCGCGAAGCCGAAGGGTGGCGTCAGGAAGCTGGTCTGCAGATTGACCGCCAGCAGGATGGCGAACCAGTAGACCAGCTCGAAGCGGTCGACGTGGGCGCCGAAATCCATCAGCTCGATGATCGGTGTGAACACCGGCAGCACGATCAGGGTGATCTCGAGCCAGTCGAAGAAGAAGCCCAGGAAGAACACGATCCCCATGATCAGGATCAGCAGGCCCCAGGAGCCGAGCCCGAGAGAATTGACCAGGTCGATGACGATGTGATCGCCGCCCAGCGCGCGGAACACGAACGAGAACACGGTCGCGCCCACGAACAGGCCGAAGATCATCGCGTTGGTCATGGCGGTGCGCTCGACCACCTCGCGCAGCACCCCGCCGAAATGGCGCAGCTCGGCCATGAAGCCGCCGCCGACGCCATGATCGTCAATTTCGACTGTTGGGCCGCCCTCGAAGGCGAGCTGGCGGACGCCGATCGTCGGGAGCACCACCAGGTTGACGAAGGAGAGGATCAGCGCGCCCATCGCGCCGACCCCCGCGGCCTCGGTCGGCGTGGCGAAGCCGCCCAGGATCGAGCCCAGCACCAGCACGATCAGGAAGACCGGCGGCACGAAGCTGCGCAGCACCATGGCCGCCAGTTCGCCGGCCGACTCCGGTCCCACCGCGTCGGGGAGGGCCGGGGCGTGCTCCGGCTTGAGCCGGCCGATCACCAGGATGTAGACCATGTAGAGGCCGGCCAGCATGAAGCCGGGAAACACCGCGGCGACGAACAGGTTTCCGACCGAGCGGCCGAGCAGGTCGGCCATGATCACCAGCATGATCGAGGGCGGGATCAGGATGCCCAGCGTGCCCGATGCGGCAATGGTGCCGGTGGCCAGCGGGGTCGAGTAGCGCCGTTGCAGCATGGTCGGCAGCGCCAGCAGCGACATCATCACCACCGAGGCGCCGATGATGCCGGTGGTCGCCGCCAGAATGGTGCCCATCACGGTGACCGACAGGGCCAGCCCGCCCGGCACCCGCCGCAGCAGGACCTGAAGACAGTTCAGCAAATCCCTGGCGACGCCCGATTTTTCCAGCATCGTGCCCATGAAGATGAACATCGGGATGGCGGTCAGGATCAGATTCTCCATGATCCCGCCGAAGATCCGCGAGGGGATCGAGTTGAACTGCAGGAAGTGGAACACACCGAGCTCCATCCCCAGGAGCCCGAAGCCGAGCCCGATGCCGCCGAGCACGAAGGCGACCGGGTAGCCGGAGAACAGCAGCAGCGCCAGCGCCGCGAACATCAGCAGGGGCAGGGAGTCAATCAGGGACATCGGCCGTCACTCCCCGGTCACCGCGGTGACCTTCTCTTCAGGCAATTGCCCAAGAAGTCCGGCCAACGACTTGATAAGTTGTGATATTCCAGCCAGCCCCATCATCACATACAGCGGATAGAGCGCGCCCTTGAGCAGCCAGATATTGCTCAGCCCCACCGTCGACTTGGACACCTCGCCCTGGGCGAAGGAAGTGGCGACGTAGCCGACCGCCAGATAGACGCCGATCCCGGCATAGGGGATCAGGAACAGCAGGCAGCCGACGAACTCGATGGCGAATTTGCCGCGGGTCGTCAGGCCCTGGCGGAACAGGTCGATGCGCACATGCGCATTTCTGAGATAGGCGAAGCCGATCACCAGGGCGAACAGGTAGGTGTGCACCCAGTATTCGCTCTCCTGGATCATCGTCGAGTTGAGGCCGAACGGCTTGGGCACGCCGAAATATCGGGTCACCACGTCGTAGCAGACGATCAGGACGAGCAGCAGCGACGCCCACGCGCCGAACCGCCCGATGGCGGCGAGCAGCGCGTCGATGGCATGGCTCACCCTCAGCAGGGCTCCCACGGGGCCAGTTCCTTCAGTTTGGGAGTAGGGGGCGGGCCCGCCTCCGTGGCGGGCCCGCATCCCTCAGGACGGGCTCAGAGGTAGCCGAGATCCCTCCAGATGGCGTATTCCGCGCGGAACGCCTGCAGGCTCTCCCACGCCGCCTTGAAGTCCGGATTGACCGCGCTTTCCTCTTCGGCGACCGCGTTCCACTCGGCTTCCAGACGGTCCAGGATCTCGTCGGGCCAGCGATGGATCGTCACGCCCTTGTCCTGCAGTTCGGCCAGTGCCCGGCCCTGCAGCGCCTCGCCCAGTGCCAGGGCGTCGGTGACGTTGGCGCGGCAGGCGGTCTCCAGGATCGCCTTGTTGCGCGGCGACAGGTTGTCCCAGGTCTCCTTGTTCATCAGCAGTTCCTGCAGGGTCGACTGCTGGTGCCAGCCCGGGAAGTAGTAGTGCTTGGCGATCTGGTAGAAGCCGAGGTCGAGGTCGATCGCCGGCATGGAGAACTCTGTGGCATCGATGGTGCCGCGCTCCAGGGCCGGATAGATGTCGCCGCCGGCCAGAAGCTGGGTGTCGACGCCGAGTCGCTGCATGACGCGGGCGCCGAGGCCGAAGAACCGCATCTTCAACCCCTGCAGATCGTCCACCGAGGTGATCTCCTCGCGGAACCAGCCCGACGCCTCCGGCGCGATGACGCCGCAGATCAGAGAGTGCAGCCCGTTCCGATTGTAGATGTCGTTCATCAGCTCATGGCCGCCGCCATGGTAGATCCAAGCGAGATACTCGCTGGCGCTGGGGCCGAACGGCACCGCCGAGAACAGCGCCAGGGCCATGTTCTTGCCGGTCCAGTAGCCGGGCACGGACCACGCCGCCTCGACCGACCCGCTGGCCGCCGCGTCGAAGACCTCGAGCGCCGGAACCAGCGCGCCGGGCTCGTGGAAGGTCAGCTTCAACTCGCCGCCGGAGACCGCGTCCACGGTCTCGGTCAGCTTGGTTCCCAAGGTCCCGAGGATGACCAGGCGGCTCGGGAAGGTGGAAGGCATGTTGAGCCGCACGGTGTCTTCCGCGCGGACCTGCGGGGCCGCGGCGAGGGCGCCGATTGCCATCGCCGCGCCGAGGGCGCCGGCGGTCAAGCTCTTGCTGAGTGTCACAGATGTTCTCCCTGCTCCCTTGCTTTTAAGGATGACCCGCCGGTAGGAGCTTTCCCCGCGGGTCGGCTTGAGGCCTTGGGATGCAGTATTCCCGCTACCGGACCAGGAGCGCAATTTCTTTTCTCGATTGCCGCTTTTGCAAGCCGTTACGGCATCCTTTTCACCTGATTTGCGAAAGGATCCGGCGCGCCGGACGGCCGCCCGCAGACAGCACACCGTCACGGCTGCGAGGCCGTGGCTGGACCTTTGGATGACATGGATACACGAGCCCGCGGGTCCGATGACCCGCGGGCTCCTGAGGCGGGGTCCGCCGGAGGGGCTAGAGCGCCTCGAAGGGGTTGATGTTGGCCCAGTCGGTTTCCAGCACCCCCTGCCAGCAATTGCCGCTGCCATGCGCGCCGCCGCCGGTCGCATTGCGCAGGTCGACGACCATGCCGACATGCTTGCCGGCGATGCCGTTCATGCTGACCAGGTCGCCGTCGACGCGGAAGTCGATCCCCGGCGTCTCGCTGACGCTCTTCGAGGCCCAGCTGTGCGCCATCATCACCGGGTTGAGAAAGTTGAAATGGGAGACCTTGATCACGTCGGCCATCGCGGGAGCGTTGAACGTCGCGAACGGCACCTCTTCCCACAGGCCCACGACCTGGGCCAGCCCGCCGCCGAGCGAATGGCCGGTGACCGAGACCCTGCGGCCCTTGGCGATCTGCTTCGCCGCCCGCACCATCTGCCGGGCCGACTTGCACTGGTTGGGCAGAATGCGGAACCCGATCTTGAGGTCGGCCAGCAGGTCCTGCATCAGCTTGCCTGGCTGGCCCGGGTTGGTGCCGCAGCAGCCGACCACGACGTCGTTGCCCTTCTGCCAGATCCCGCCCTGGAAACCGTCGCCGAACACGGTTCCGGTTTCCCATTTCTGGACCGTCCAGTCGTCGACCATGTGTCCCGGCGGGTCCTCGTAATACTGGCCCTTGCCCGTGTGATAGGCGGCGCAGGCGATCTTCGCGTAGTCGAGGCAATTGGCCATCGGGGTCCTCCGGACGAACGTGCGGCACGGCCGCTGATCGGTGTGGGGGAGCGACCGCTCCCGGCCTTCGGCGCCCGCACCGCGTGGTGTCGATGGGTCGCTATGTGCCTCGAACCGTGGCGAGGATCAGTGTCCGCCGTCACACGGTCACGCGCGGGGTGGCGCAAGACCGCTCCGGTCCCACGAATCCCCTTTGCTTCGGTTTGAAGCGCCCGTATTGTGCACACACTGTATACGAAGGCGTCGGGAGGCATGGAATGCCACGAGGGGAGGCGCGTCGGGGCGGTCGCAGTGCCCGGCGCGATCTGAGGACCGCGCCGCGGCGCGAGATGCTGCCCAGCCTGACCCGGGCGTTGCCCCTGGTGGAGCCCATGACGCCGGAGCAGGTCGAGAGGATCGACCGCGCCTCCATGGACATCCTGGAGGAGGTCGGCGTCGTGTTCCGCGACCCGGTCGCGTTGCAGGACTGGAAGACGGCCGGCGCCGATGTGCGGGGCGAGCGGGTCCATCTCGACCGCCACATGGTACGCGAGCTGATCGCCTCGATCCCGTCGGAGATCACGCTGAACGCCCGCGACCCGGGCAAGTCGGTGCCGCTGGGCGGCGACCGGTCGATCTTCGTGCCGATGACCGGCGCGCCCTATCTGCGCGACCTGGACGACGTGCGCCGGGGGCCGACGCTGGACGACCTGGCGATGTTCCACAAGCTGGCGCATATGGCGCCGGCGCTGCATTCCTCGGCGCATCACATCGTCGAGCCGATGGACCATCCGGTGGCGCACCGGCACCTGCGCATCACCTATTCGTCGATCAGGCACTCCGACAAGACCTTCATGGGCATGACCACCTCGGGCCGCAATGCCGAGGATGTGCTGGACATGTGCGCCATCCTGTTCGGGGCCGAGTTCATCGACAGCCACCCGGTGGTGGTCGGCAACTGCAACGGCAACTCGCCGCTGGTCTGGGACGCCACCATGCTGGGCGCCATGCGGGCCTTCTGCCGGCGCAACCAGCCCGTCCTGTGCTCGCCCTTCGTGCTCGGCGGCGCCAACACCCCGGCCTCGACCGCCCCGGCGGTGGCGCAGCTCAACGCCGAGGCGCTGTCGGCGCTGGCCTACACCCAGGTGATCCGCAAGGGCGCGCCGGCCATCTACGGCCACTATCTCGCGACCGTGTCCATGCAGTCCGGGGCGCCGATGGCGGGCACGCCCGAGATCAGCCTGATGAACTTCATGATCGGCCAGATGGCGCGGCACTACGATGTGCCCTGGCGGACCTCCAACACGCTGGGCGGGGCCAAGACCTTCGACGCCCAGGCGGGTTACGAAAGTGCCACCACGATGATGGCGGCGCTGCTCTCCGGCGCGAACTACATCTGGCACTCGGCCGGCTGGAACGAGGCCGGCATGCACTGCTCGGTCGCCAAGTTCGTCGTGGATGCCGAGCAGTGCGAGATGGGCTACCGCATGGCCGAGGGCATCCGCTGGGACGATTTCGACGAGGCCCTCGCCGCGGTGCGCGACGTCGGTCCCGGCGGCCACTATCTCGGCCATCCGCACACGCTGCAGAACTTCCAGCGCGCCTTCTTCATGCCCGAGCTGTTCGACAACAACTCGATCGAGCAATGGGCCGCCGAGGGCTCCAAGGAGATCACCGCCCGCGCCCTGGAACGGGCGGCCAAGATGCTGGAGGAGTGGGAAGAGCCGCCGCTCGACCCGGCCACGGACGAGGAGCTCGTGGCCTATATCGACCGCCGCGAACGCGAGATCCCGGCCGTCGACGCCCTGAACGAGGAGTATTAGGGGCGGGACTCAAGATCGCACAGGACCGGGCATTATCCTCGGCAGACCCATATCGCCGGTTGACCCAAAGCCTTCGTTTCGGTCATTGCATTGGATCGGCAGCATCCGCATTGAGAGGAGAGATGTGGCGGGAAAGGTCGCCACGGCCGGGGCCAAATCATCCGAGGCACGTCCGTTCCCAGTCGATTGGCATCACTGGCACGCGGCATTCCGCCCCTCCGCCTCGGCGCAACGCGGCCTTACGCAGACCGCGCAGGTGGAAGGCCTTTGCGCGGAAGAACGCGGGGCCTAAAGCCGCATCATTCGAACCACCAGCGATGGTAGCCGCGCGCGCCGTCGAGCTCCCAGACGGCAGCGATCTTCTCCTCATGCATGACGTTCGCGCGTCGCGCCGAGGTGCGGTTGCGGAAGAGGGGCACGATGCTGCCGCCGTCGTCCCGGCAAAGGAGCTGCATCTCGGCGTACATCTCGGCGCGCAGGCTCTCGTTCGTCTCGGACTTCGCAGCGACGAGCAGCTCGTTGAAGCGCGCGTTCTCCCACCGGCTTTCGTTCCAATCGGCCCCGGCCCGGTAGGCCAGCGAGAACATCACGTCGGGCGTCGGCCGCGCCGCCCAGGAGACGACGCAGAAGGGCTTCCTAAGCCACACGTCCGACCAGTACCCGTCCGCGGGCTCCCGCACGACCTCGATGTCGAGCCCCGCAGGCCGCGCCTGCTCGGCGAAGAGGCTGCACATGTCGACCGCGCCCGAGAGCAGCGTGTCGTTGACCGAAAGCTGGACGCTGAGCCGATCGTGTCCGGCTTGGCGCAGATGGAACCGCGCCCGGTCGAGATCCTGCACGCGCTGCTCGAGGTCGGCATAATACGGCATCGAGGGCGCGATCGGGTGGTCGTTGCCGACAATGCCGCGGCCGATCAGGATCTTCTCGACGATCTCTTCCCGGTCCATCGCGTACTTGAACGCAAGGCGCACATTGACGTCGTCGAACGGCGGCGTATCGCAGAACATCGGCATCGTGATGTGCGTCCCCGACGGCACGTCGTCGAGGATCACGTCCGGCACGCGGGCCAGCCGGTCGGCGGTCTTCTGGTCCACGTCCGTCACCGCGTCCACTTCGCCGGTCATGAGCGCCGTCTGCCGCGCATTGGTATCGTTGAGGACGGTCATCTCGATGCCGTCGAACCAGGCGCCGTCGCCGGCGCGGTGCCAGCCGTCATGGCGGACCAATTCCGCGTGGATGCCGGGGTTGAACTCCGTCACGCGATACGGACCGCAGCCGATACCGCTCTCCCATTCGATCCCGCCGTCGGGCTTCGCGGGCTGGATCACGAGGTGATAATCGGAGAGCAGATAGGGCAGATCCGCGTTGCCAGCGACCAGTTCGAAGATGACGGCGTGATCGCCGTCCGCGCGGATCGCGGTGATGTCGGACAGGAGCGGCTTGGCCGCCGAGGTCGCGTCGTCACCGCGGTGGTAGTTGATCGATGCGATCACGTCCGCGGCAGTGACGGGCCGGCCGTCATGGAAGGTTGCATCCCGCGAGAGCGCGAAGCGCCAGACCGAGGCGTCTCCCCCGAGCGCCTCCCACTCGGTCGCGATATCCGGGCCGAGCGCGTCCTCGTTGGTGATCTCGGTCAGATACGCCCGGGCGACATGGCTGATGTGGATCATGAAGATGCTCTCGGTCGTCGCCGGATCCCAGCTGTCGACCGTGTTGCCGTCATGGACGCCGACCCGGAACGTGCCTCCCCGGCGCGGCGCGGCGTGCAACCGAGCCGGCAGCGCCGCGGCGATACCGGCGGCCGCGGCGCCCTTCAGCACGGTGCGACGATGCGGGCGGAAACGGTCGGACGCGTTCTTGCTCATGTCTGATCTCCCTGACGCATTAGCCGGTATTCGACATTTGGCTTCTGGGATTCGAGGGTAGAGCCTTCGGGTGCGATTTCCCAAGCACGTTCGGCCCACGGTGCGCCAAGAAGGGCGTACGCTGGCCGCGAACAGCATTCCAACTGGCCGAAATTGACTGCTATTGGGGGCGGAACTCGCATGCAGGAATCGGCAGCCATTGGGCTGCCCGTGACCCGTAGGAGTCGTTTGGGGCGATATCCGAAGAGCGCTTGGGGCCTGCGTCGGCCCATTCGATAGGGCAAGGCAGACGATCCGGGGCGAGGTCAGATCAGCCTGGGAGGATCTCCTGGCCAAAGAAGAGTATTGCGAGCGGCACAGGAGAAACCGCGAGAGCAATTGTCATCAGAAAGCCGGGCAGTGAATACAGCCTGCTGGCTCCAGCCATAAGCGCGATCCCGCCGCCACCTCCGATCAAGATGTTGCCCGGGAGATTCACCACTACGGCCAGCGCGAAATAGCGGTGCCGGAGAAGAAAGGGAACCCAACGATTTGGCGCCTTCGAAACGAAGAATGCGAGCCGATCTTCCATGCTCCTTGGCTCGATTGTCCTGAGCAGCTGGCTTGTCCTGTGAAGTTGGAGGTCATCAAGGATCGTAATCAATGCGCCGAGCGAAATCAGACGCCCGACGGCAAAACTCAATGAGAGGCCGGCCAATGTGCTCATATAGACAAGAAACACGATGGCTGGCCCAAGCACCCCGATCAGGGTGAGTCCGATCTCGACTCCAGGAACAAACGGGATGGCGATCAGCAACGCATAGGCGACCGCTGAAACCATTATCATCCTGTGCACGAATTCTTCGTTACTGGGCCGAATCTCGAGGCTCAAGGCATCGATGATCCAGTCTGCAGTTAAATTGGCTACGATGATTAGCAGAATTAGACAAGTAAGCTTCAGAAGAACTTGCCAGCGGCGTATGGATATCCAGTCATTTAGCGGCATTTCAGCGGATATTGGCAACTGGCGCGGCACGTTCTACTATTTTGCCTTCAAACCAGAATTCCCTCTCGATCGTCCAGTACCAGCGAGCTGCTGTCCAGGTTAGCACTCCTTTGATCGTCCCATTGTCAACCGTTCCCCGCCACACGAGTGTAGCATCCTTATTGGGACAGCGGGTTTCGCTGACGAACTCGACGTTTTCACCCACATGACGAACGAAGTATGGGGTGGCGGGATATCCGCACCTTCTCTCGCACTCTGCAGAAACAAACATACCGTTGTCGAAAACCAAGGTGTCTTCCACGTCGGCAGGCTTACCATCTGGGCCAAGCTCACTCGAGAAGGTCATCCCGTCGAGTATTCCGGAGCCGCTCGCCTCTGCTGTTTGGACCAGCACTTCCTCCAGCGGATTCGCCGCCCGCGAAAACACGAACCATGTCCCGCCGAGTACCGCTAAGAGCGCGGCGATTGCGAGAACGTATTTCGATTGTCGCATCATGGGTCCCCGGGGAGAGGGCCATATTGCCGTTTGCAGGGAGCGTGGGCTGCCCTTTCCAGACTGCGCAGACACCCTGCAATAAGGCTATCTCTTTCGCCTTTTCTTTTCAAAGGCCATGGTCGTCAATGGCTAAGAGGGCCCGTTTCGCGCGCCCGGTGCGACCTTCAGGTACGTGGCACAGAGCGGCCAGAACGACGGATTCCGGCCGCCATGAGCCACATGGCAGACCGGTCAGAGGCGGAGCCTGATGGGCCGGTCGAAACCCTTACCGGGTGTCCGTGACGTCTGGCCAGTCTTCCGAGCTACAGGCGAAGCGGGCGGATCATCAATGTCCGCTTTGGGATCGAACTCTACACGTCAGTCGGCGCCGCAGGCGCCTGGGCACTCGCGAGCGCCGCCATGGCGATCAGCGCCAGGACCG
>JAAUYH010063190.1_pt1 | contig 13673 bp, 10 predicted proteins | sample 7278061 | NCBI WGS metagenome assembly JAAUYH01 (sample SAMN14350203, study PRJNA611818) | marine sediment metagenome | isolation source: surface marine sediment (0.6m) | place: French Polynesia: Moorea | collected 2018-08
CAAATCACGCAGGTTCTACACCGTCGGTGGATGCTGAGACCACACGCCGAGATCTTGGCCTATCACAAGAGCAAGCGCTGCAAGACAAGACCGCCAGCCGCAAACCTCTCACAAATATAGGGAGGTATGAGCTGCTATACGAACTCGGCAGTGGAGGGATGGGGGTTACTTACGTCGGCTATGACTCGGAGCTCGATCGCAACGTCGCCATCAAGCTCGTGCGCCCGGACCGGCGCTCTGGCAAAAAGGCACAGGTTCGCCTGCGTCGCGAAGCCCAAGCGCTTGCGCGCCTCGCTCATCCCAATATCGTCACGGTCTACGATGTCGGAGAGTATCGAAAGCGCGTCTATATCGCCATGGAGTTGGTAAACGGCCAAACCCTGTCGCAGTGGCGTGACGAGAGGCCACGGCCTCTCGACGATATCTTAGACACTTTTCACCAGGCGGGTACCGGCTTGGTAGCCGCGCATGAATCCGGTCTCGTACACCGCGACTTCAAACCCAGCAACGTCATGGTTGGCAATGACGGAAGGGTACGCGTCCTCGATTTTGGTCTAGTGCGTTTTGGCATTGTTGATACAAGCAGCATCAGTAGTAGCGCCCATAGAGACGCATATGGCGGTGCACGCAGTGGTGTCAGCAGTGACAGCGGGCGCGACCATCTGAGCGCCTCGAGTTCTGGTCGAGTGCGGTCTCAGGAAACATTGACGGTTCCTGGCGCCATCGTGGGCACTCCGGCCTATATGGCCCCCGAGCAGTTCCAACAGTCATTGAGCGATGCGCGCAGCGACCAATATTCCTTTGCGGTCAGTTTGTACGAAGCGCTCTACGGCAAGCGACCATATGCTGAAATTAATGGCCGTTTAGAAAGCGACGATAACGGTCGACTGTCTGATGAAGACGCTCTTTCTGGCCATAGCCAACAAAAGCACCAGGTCCCCGGGCGAATCCACGCCATTATCATGCGCGCCTTGGAAAACGATCCCAACGATCGATGGCCATCCATGCGCGACATGCTGGACGCACTTGAGCGCGCGCGCTCCCCCAAGCGTTTACGCTGGATTGGTGCGGGTCTCGTCGGCATGGGGTTCGGGTTGGCTTTGGCCCTTGGCTTTACCGGTGGGCTCGGATTCGGCGATTCCGAAGAACTTGCCCTATGTAGTGGCGCGGAGCAAAAACTGAACGGTATTTGGCCGCAAGAACGGCAAGACCTCGTGCAGCGAACCATCAAGGCTACCGGATTGGTTCACGCCGAGGAGGCCTGGGACCGCATTCATCTGGGAATCATGCGGTATAGCGATGCCTGGGTTGCCGCTCACATCGACGCGTGCGAGGCCACCGCCGTGCGTCACGAGCAATCGCACACCATCTTGGATCAGCGCATGGCTTGCTTGTCTACGCGCCGGCAAACCCTCGATCAGTTCGCCGCAATGCTTACGGAAGTGGATGCCACCACCGTCGATAATGCCCTGGCCTCCATGGCCGCGTTACCATCGGTGGCGCCTTGTGGTGATCTCGCCTATCTCGCCGCGAGTATCAAGCCACCACAAGACGCCGATATCGCAGCGGCAATCGACGAGCAGCGCACAAAATTGATCCGCGTCGCCGAGCTAGAACGCTTTGGTGCGTACGATCGCGCCCTCAAACTCTTGCATCAGGTCCAGGAAGCGGCCGAGAACCTTTCATATCCGCCATTTCAGGCAGAACTACAGTCGCGTACGGCTGCGCTACTCGTCCGTCAGGGGCATTTTTCGCGCGCCCGCGAGGCCTACGAAGAGGCCTTCTTTTCTGCGCGAACGAGCGGCCACCTCGAAGTGGCCGTAGACGCGGCGGTAGAGCTCGTGTTCTTGCTCAGTCATAGATTGGGCCTCCATGACCAAGCACGCACCTGGGCTCGGCATGCGCAGGCAGAACTGGACAATATCAGTCTGCCAGCCGCCGAGGTCGGTCTGCTGCGGAATTGGGGCATCGTTCACGAAAACGAAGGGAACATTGAAAAATCGTTAGACTTTTATCGCCGCGCCGTGGCCAAGGCTGAGCAAGTTTTCCCGCCAGAGCATCCAAAGGCAGGCCGATATATCAATAGCCTGGGCGTTGGCCTTGTCACCGCGGGTCGTTATCGCGAAGGCACGACTCATCTGCGCTGGGCCTTATCGATCTACGAGCGTGCCCTTGGCGAATATCACCCCATTTCTGCCCATATCGCCAACGCTCTGGGACGTGCCCTACTGAAGCAAGGGGCCTACGACGAGGCTGAGGCCACGTTGCGGCGGGCGATTTCCCTCATCGAGCACGCTTGGGGCGAAGATCATGCCGATCTGGCCCCACCGCTCGGGGAGTTGGGGCGAGTCCTACTAGCGCAAGAACGCGCATCAGAGGCCGAAGTGATGCTGCGCCGCGCCCTCGCTGTGGTGCAGCCCCATTCGGGCTCCAACAGCATCATCGCAGTAGAAAATCGCCTCAGCCTGGCCGACGCATTGCTGAAGCAACAACGATCGACCGATGCCGAAGAGCAATACCAACGCTCGCTTGAGATTCTGCAGGAGACACAGCCGGAGGACTCTCTGTATCTGAGCATCCCGATGCTGGGACTGGCCGAGATCGCCCTCATCGGAGCAGACGAGCAGCCTGAGCAGGGGAAGAAGGCTCTCGACTTCGCGGAAAAATCAGTGCAAATACTGCAGCGGGCTGATGGCGATCCTGACATGTTGGCGCGTGCGCAATTCACGCTGGCCCGCACCTTGCGCACGGTCGGTCACGATCAGAAGCGTGCTCATGCGCTAGCAACAGGGGCTTACAGCATCTTCGCTCAGACGCCGACGGCTCATAAAGCCGAGCTAGAGGCTGTGAAAGCGTGGCTCGACTCTGAGCCGGCGCCACGTTAGACCTGCTTCTCATTTTGGCGCTTTCGATTATGTGCATGCGAGGCTACCATACTCGCCGTATGCGAATTCCTCTTCTCTCGTTGGTTCTCATTAGCAGTCTTTCTTACCTCGCTTGCAATGATGGTTCTGCCATCGATAGCGACGATCAAACTGATGTGAGCGCTCTATCGTGCAACGACGCGCTCATCGAAGCCGCCATTGACATTAAGTCGCGCTACCCAACGTGGGGCGATGCCAAAGCCGCGACCACAACATCGGGTTCGCAGTACAAAGAAGCGCACAGCAAGAAAGAATTGGAAGGCTTCGGAGTCACTCTCGTGACTATGACGGGAATTGCGAACGTTCAGAACTGGACGGGCGACCTAAACGATCCGAGCCTCCTCTTCTTCGAAAAGGACACCTCACTATCACGCCAAGACTGGCCGCTTATTGGCTTTGGATACCATCACGAATGGGAGGACTCGGCGCCTTCCATGGGTAGCTGCGTGAGACCCACGCCAGACTGCACCTCAAGTGCCGATTTCGCCGAGAACTTCATCATTCACGAAGCTGGCTATCACGTTCATGGCTTCGAAGTTGCCGACACTGGTGATTTGCGGTCGGGACGCGGGATCGTGGATTCCGAGGGCTGTAATCGCATTGATAAAGATGATCTGAAAGACACACTTTTTGCAGGGCACGGCATCGGTGCCAAGCACGGACGCTCCTGGACCATGCACATTTTCTACGCGCCAGGAACAGATCTACCCATCATTACGACCGAAGATCCGTGGAACCGCGATGGCGGAGATGGCTGGGAACACGAGGTGGCAAGCGGCGCGTTCTACGAACAGGGCGAATGCTGCAGCACGCCTCCACCTACAAAGCTTTCAACCTCTCCAGGCGTTGGGAGTTCAATAAATCTCTTAGACTCCGAGATCAACGCTATTAGCATTCCTTCAGATACGGACCTCGCATCATTCCGAGCGGACCCAGACACCACGGGAAGCCGTATTACGATGCTCGGTTGGCGTTCTCCCACCGAGCAGCTGGGGCTCTTGCCCGATGACGAAGTGTTGCGAGTGCTTACCTTTGGTGCGACGTTCACAAATCGCGTTATCGACAATGGGCTGAGCTTCGCAGCTGCCTTGCAGGATATTCAGGATCTGGTGCCCGGCGATCTTTTCTACATCCAGATTCGGCGAGATGGCGTCACTCAGTACCTCGCTTTCTGGAACTTGTAGCGCTAGTCCCCCGGAATTGAAGTTTCGTACAAAAGTAGGTAGGCAATTTTGCGTCAGGGCAAGGCGCGATGAGGGCGCTGGGTGGGCCCCAGTAACCGAAGAGCAACGCAGCCATGGCGCAAAAGGGCCAACGAGTTTGATACGAAATTTCAGTTTCGGGGGACTAGGGTTTTGGTTGGGTACACACCGATTAGAGGTGTAGCGTGACGCCCATACCAGTGCGCCAATCGATACGTCCCGGTGAGGTCAAGGGCACTTCACCGAGCAGCATCAGCTCCAATTGCTGATTCAAGCGACAGCGAAGCTGAAAGCCCCCATTGACATAGGTCTTGGTCTCGCTATCGCCTGAAAGAACTCGCTGTCCGTGGACAAAGGCGGCCGGCGCTAGCACGTCGTCCATAAACGTGTATCCGACCATGGCACGGTAAAGCAACTCTCGCTCTTCATGAGGGTTGACGTACAGAACATTGCCGTCGCCGTCAGCAGGGGTATGAGGTCTGAGAAAGCCGATAAGCGGATATTCAAGGCTATCTTCGGCTTCCTCTTCATCACTGGCAACGGCAAAGCGAAAACCCAGATCCGCACCAGCGCGAATCCTACCACGCGCCATGGTAATGCGGCCATAAGGCAATGCTTCCACATGGTCCGACGCAATGCCAGCATCGAAATCGCCGATGGGAAGCTCTACCTGTGCACCCAATGAGGCGCTCAAGCTCGCTGCCAGGGGGAATTGCCACTCGGTCAAGATGACGCCGTTCCCCAATCCGGTCCGATTGTCGTCGTCCACCATGAGATGCACGATGGGGAGTGAGGCGGCAAAGACCCAATGCTCGAACCGGCGATACTCGGCGCGCAGTAGGCTTTCAACGTAGTGGCCTTCCGTGTCACCGACCGTAAACTTATTCAGTTGGAAGAGCACAGGTAACTGCACTTCTGCAACCTGGCGTTCGTCGCCCTCCGCCTGTGCAGAATCCAGAGGACACACATCGAGACCGCAGCTGGCCACCGCCCGATGGGGCAAGAGCAAAATGAGCAATGTCACAATGACCATCAGGGACATGCAATAGAAGGGCTGGGGTACTTGGCTCATTGGGTCTCTTCCTCTGAGGCGGTGTCATCGTGGAATGGATTTGAGAACGCGGGATTATTGATGAATGTCTCGTCGGTGAATGACTCTAGGAATGCAACCACAGCGTCGATTTCCTCGTCGGTAGCGGCGAAACTGCGGACCAAGCCCGACTTGAGTGGGTTGAGGCGGCCATCGCCGGCATACGGTCCTTCTTCGATCAATCGTCCCCCTGCCGTGTAATGCTCGACGACCTCGCGCAGAGAGAGTATGCTGCCGTCATGCATGTAAGGCGCAGTTTCTGCGATATTGCGCAGACTGGGAGGCCGAAATAGACCGCGGTGCTCGGGGTTGAGTGTAAGATCGTAAAGACCCTGGTCGTAAGCCGGGTAGCTGCCTTCACCATCCACGTTGTATAGCCCGTTATTGAAAAACACCAACCGGACCTCGTCGCTATTGGCATCGCGATAAGAGGTGGTGAGATTGACACCGTTGTGGCAATGGAAACACTCGAAGCGCTCGCCAAAGAAGAGTGAGAGCCCCTGCTTCTGCTGCTCTGTCAGTGCTTCGCGATCTCCAGCAATATAGCGATCGTAGGGACTGTCGGTACTCAGCATGGTCCGACAAAAACTAGATAGCGCAAATATGATCTTATTGATGGTCGCGCCACTATCGCTGTCTGGGAATGCCGCGGAAAACAGGGCGACGTAGGCCTCGTCGGCATCAAAGCGGGCGAGGACTTCTTCGCGTACGCCATCATGAACCCCGAGCTCGATGGGGTTGTCGTTGCGGATGGGGATTTGCAATTGGTCTTCGAGATCGACGAGGCCATCGCTGGCCCAGGTCAAGGTCGCGTTGTAGGCTACATTCGCCAATCCCGGACTGTTGCGCGCCAATACGGTGCCGGTGGAACCAGTGGGCGTGCGCTTGCCATCGGCGAATGCGAGTTCTTGTAGATGACAGTCGGCGCAGGATTGGGTGCCATTACCGGACAGACGGCGTTCGTAAAAAAGATGGCGCCCCAACTCGATTTTCTCGGCCGTTAGCGGATTGTACTCAGGTATGGCCGGCAGTTGAAAACGATCGGGTAACCCGAGCAGCGCCCGCACCTCTGCTTCGTGACCGGTATCGTCCCCCGCGTCTTCGGCACCGCAGCTCGCCATCACTGCGACGGCGACCGCGACAATGACGACCCCCGAGGAGCCGGTGACCGCGTGCCGCAGAGTTTGGTTTTTTGAATGTACCATCGACGACTCCATCACTGCACCGAAAACACTGCATTTTGTGCGGACGAGGAAGCTCCGCTTTCCATATCAATACCGAAATGTGTGAATATTTCGGCACAATCATCCTGCATTGGCGAGGAATGGCACTCGACCCCGACGCCCTCACCAATGGGCTCAAACGTCTCCGGATCATAGATCGGCGCCCGGAAATCGATATCGGCTAACAGCTGGAGGATGTCCACAACCACGGTATCGCGGTTGACATCCGCAATATCGAGAACGAGTGCCGGGGTATTGACGAAGCCGCACTCGTCACGGTCTTCAAGCGCCAAACCACCAGTAGGACCACAATCGCGGCTGCCGAGGTGGATATAGCCGTCGCCTCGTTCACCGTTCATCTCAGCCACGAAATTCAGCACAAAGTGACGATAGCCGGTAACCCACGACCAATACATCTCGTTGAGCGGTGAGGGGGCCGACTCGGCAGAGTGTTCTGCGATCACTTCTTTCATAAGCCCCTGAGGCACGCCAATATTCAGACTGAGCCGGGCCACGCGGTCGACCTCGGTCATGCCGCGGATCCCCTCATTCGTGCGCGCAGTCCCCTCGGCGAAGGCAATGGCTGTATCGCTGCAACTGCCCTCCGTATTGCCTGTAAGATCGATAAGGACAACGTGGCCGGCTTCCCCTTGATATTGAAAGGGGTTGTCGTCGAGTGCGAGATCGAGCAGATTGCCGTCACTGTCCCAGAACTCTAGGTTGCTTATGTAAAAACGTAGATCACTGATTCCAACCTTCGCTTGTCGCTCGTCTCCAAGGTCCAACAACGTATCGGAACAGCCCACTGTGTCGTCGCCGGCCACAGCGGCAAATCCAAGAACGAACTCACTCATATCCGCGTCTGAATCACTGCCGCATCCCGTGCTTAGCGAGAATGCGATGCTACATACCAACGACGTTACAAGAAAGCGATAGAGTACCTGTTTCATTGCGATGCCATTCCTAAAGTTTCTCCACATAGGGATTATTTATTGATTGGTCACACACTTCGCCGTCTAAAGGCAAGATCGCCCCTATGCGGCACGCTGTCGCATGGCAATTGGCCACACGCTATATATAGGATGTAGTGAAAACCTATACATTAGCGCATTCGAGCCTGACGCAGATGTATTATATATATTCAAATTGAACTTTCACTGTTGTCCTCCGAGTTAAACTGCCGCATCGTGCCCATACCAAGCGACCCCAACGACAGACTTTGCATGGTCCCGGTAGGCCATGGGTGCGACCTTCATCAACGATTGTTGGCCGCTAACTCTCCACTTGCCACTATGGCCAGTACATCATCCCCAGCGCCAGAAAAACAAACGAAAGATTCGGCCTACTTCGTCAGCCCTGTCACCCATACTTTACAAAGTGTCATTCACACCGTACTCTACTGGCGACATGGCATCGTCGAGACTCATCAACCGGGTAAAACGCCGACGCGAGGCTGCGGGCCTGTCGCAATCGGCATTGGCCACCCGGGCTGGCATATCGCGACAAGCACTCATCGCCATTGAAGCCGGTCGGCAGGTGCCCTCTACAACACTCTCATTGCAGCTGGCCAACGTTCTGGGGTGCCGCGTCGAACATTTATTTCAGATCGAACCAACAGATGGTTTTACCGTCACCGTGGCCCCCTGTGCTGACTATGAGGTAACGGAGGCTAGTTCCACTCGCTGCACTCGGGTGACCCTCGGCAAAGTTGCTGGACGCATGATCGCCCATCGCATTGCCCATGATGCGTACGCCAGTGCTGACGGCATCGTTATCGACGAACCTCAAGGCCAAAACCACAGCTCGCTTCAGCGTGACAACGGCTATGCCCGTGCTCGCAATGCCGCGGCAGGTATTCACGAGCCGCCACCAGCACTATGCGGCACGCCAGCGCTCGTGCGCCCCTTCGTCGGCGAGGCGGATATCGAACGCAATGTGTTCGTCGCGGGCTGCGCTCCACTACTGGGCCCGTTGGCACAGCGAACCGCTATGCGCTATCGAGATATACGCGTCACCTGGATTCCCGCGAATAGTCGCCGCGCTCTCGATCTACTCGACGCCGGCATGGTCCATGTCGCGGGGCTTCATCTGTCCGACGAGCGCGCCGGAAAAACCAATGTCCTTGCGATACGCGAACGATTCCCAACCAGTCGCGTTCTCGTAGTCAATTTAACTCGTTGGCGGCAAGGGTTTCTCGTGCCCAAGGGAAATCCTCTCGCTATTCAGGATGCAGGCGACTTACTCAGACCCGGGATTCGCTTCGCACATCGAGAACGCGGCTCGGGGGCGACTAAGTTGCTTCATCAACTTTTAGTCTCCGCGGGTGCTGAACCAGACATTGCGGCTCCTAGACCATGGGCTCTAGGTCATTCGGACATTGCTCAGCTCGTCCGCTGTGGTGCCGCCGACGTCGGTGTCGCCATTGAGAGTGTCGCCATTGCAGCAGGACTCGACTTCATTCCCCTAGCAGCCGAGCAATTCGATTTGGTACTGCCGGCACAGTCGACTTCCGATGCGCCCGTCGCCCGCCTCATAGACACTCTAGACGACGCCGCATTCCGCAGCGAAGTAGAGCAGCTTCCCGGCTACGATCCTTCTATGACGGGACACACGATTACGCTCGGTGGCGCCTAAATGGTAGGGATGATGGATCACGTCCGGTCGTCGCGCTTGCCGACTTGCTGAGAACCGATAGGGATCTATGTACGATGCTTCTTCGTGACAGACGTTGGGTGATATGTGCTCTTTGCTCTATCATTTTGTTGACCGCTGCGTGCACTGGAACTGACAGACGCCCTCGCACACAGCTCGCAGTGTTTGCCGCCTCATCACTCACCGAGGCATTTGCGGAACTTGAGGCCGGTTTTGAGCGGGCAAATCCGGATATCGACGTGGTGCTGACGTTTTCTGGCAGCCAAGTCTTACGTCTGCAAATCGCGCATGGAGCTCATGCAGACGTGTTCGCCTCTGCCAATGCCGCCCATGTACGCGCACTCGAAGAACAAGGCCTCGTGAGCCATAGCAGGGTCTTCGCCCATAATGAGCCTGTCGTCATCACCCCACTTGACGGCTCGTCCGCAACATCGCTGCGGTCATTTACCGACCTTCCCCGGGCACGCAATATCGTCATCGGCGCCGATAATGTCCCTATCGGTGTCTATACCCGAGAAATACTCCAGCGCGCGACCGACGCCTTCGGTCGTGCATTCACCTCAGCACTCAGCGAACGCATTGTTTCTCATGAGAGCAATGTCCGACTGGTACGAGCCAAGGTAGAACTCGGCGAAGCCGATGCCGCCATCGTATATCGCACCGATGCCTTGGCGTCGAATCGAGTGCGTACAATATCGATACCCGCCTCAATCAACGTCCATGCCGAATACCATATCGGCCTCGTACACAACACATCCAACGCAACGATGGCTCAGCGTTGGTTGGCATTCATGGGCGATCGAGCAGGACACAATATTTTGGCTAGGCACGGTTTTACTCCCGTACAAGTTCGCACCTCCGAACTTCGCTGAAGTTTCTCACTTGAGGCCAAGCTCATATGCCACAGGAACGACTTTCCGCGCGCCGCCTCGCCCGCAGCCATCTGCCGGCGCGTGCCCTCGCGTTGGCACTGCTCTTCCTCCTCACGTTGCCCGTTGTCGCTCTTCTCATCTCATCATCACCGTCTGAGCTGGCTGTCGGCATTCGCCATCCCCTATTTGCGCCTGCGCTTTGGCTTAGCTTGCGCACCACGTTGCTGAGCTTGGCCATTGTCGTGCTCACAGGGACGCCACTCGCTTGGTGGCTGGCATCGTCCTCCACGGAACGGGTTCGCATCGTCGAAATCCTCGTCGATTTACCCATTGTGATTCCCCCCGCCGTGGTCGGTGTGGCGCTATTGCAAACGTTTGGCCGCCGGGGCTTATTGGGCACATCGCTCGATGCCGTCGACATCGCCCTGCCCTTTACCACCGCAGCCGTCATTATCGCTCAGGTTGTTGTCTCTGCACCGTTTTATATTCAGGCCGCAGCCAACGCCTTTCGCAAAGTCGACTTAGACCTCTTGGTCGTCGCACGGACCCTGGGCGCGTCGCCGACCCACGCATTCTTTCGCGTCGCGGTCCCCATCGCCCTACCGGGACTCTTGAGTGGCGCCGCGCTGGCGTGGGCCCGTTCTATCGGTGAGTTCGGTGCCACGTTGCTTTTCGCGGGCAATCTTTCTGGAACCACCCAAACCATGCCGCTTGCCATATACACGGCACTCGAATCGGATGTTCGCGCCGCATTGGCGATCGCCCTGGTGCTTGCCGGCATTTCCGTCGTGCTGTTGTGCACACTGCGTATCGTCCCGGCTGTTCTGCGACGTCACGCGTCTACCACCTGACCTGATACAGCATCGATTGGATATGGATAGGATATGCGTTGGCGCGTAAACATCGGCGCTCATATTGGCCAACTCTCTCTCGACGTCGAGCTCCAAGGAGACGCAAACCCCACGGTAATTCTGGGTCCGAATGGCTCTGGGAAAACCACCTTACTTCGGGTCATTGCCGGCGCTTATCGACCCCAGCATGGCCGCATCATCATTGATGACCATACGCTCTTTGATGCCGACCGCGCTATCGATATCGCTCCGGAGCAACGCGGCGTCGGCTATGTTCCACAGGGCTACGGGCTTTTCGAGCATTTACGCGTCGTCGATAACGTCGCTTTTGGCTTGTCCACGCCTGCGAGGAACATCTCACGCCCCGCACGACGAAAAGCTGCCATGAATATGCTCGTTGAGCTCGATTGTGCCCACTTAGGCGATCGCTTTCCGGCATCGCTATCGGGGGGCGAAAAGCAGCGCGTAGCCCTGGCTCGCGCGCTTCTTATCAATCCGCAGCTATTACTCCTCGACGAGCCTCTCGCTGCGCTAGATGCCTCAGCAAGACGCGCTCTTCGCCGCTTTCTCAGTCAATACCTGATCGAACGCGGCATGCCCTCCATCGTCGTCACCCACGATGTCCGCGACGTTCACGCCTTCGGTCCGAGAGTATTCGTCATTGAACACGGCCGGATAGTACAAAGCGGTACTATCGACGAACTCAAACAGAGACCGGCGACCGACTTTGTCGCCGAGTTTTTTGACGCGTCTCCTTTCGAGGAATCGTAGCAGCGCGTCTATAGTCATCAGGCGAATTGTTCGCAACTTGGGTCGTCGGACGCGCCTATCCTACGTTTCGCTCGACTTGCCCGCGTTGCTGCCAGTGCTCGTATAAGCTGTAGACCAGATCAGAAATTTGCTGTGACCAGAAGGGTTTGCGCATAAACCAAAGCTGATCGTGCTGGCCCAGTTCAGCGAAAATATCTTCCTGGCCGATGTCCGAATACGCGGTGCATAACACCACCCGTACTTCGGGATCGATGTTCCATAAATGCCTGATGGTCTCCACGCCGTCCCAACCCGGCGGCATACGAAAATCGACGAGTGCCACCGAAAAAGGTTGCCCCTGGACCAATGCAGCTTGCGCCTCCTCTACGCCCTCCTTGCCCTGAAAGGCATGAACAAGCTCGATCTCGGGTTGCGACGCGTTATCCTGAGGTACTGAGTCTGTATCTAAATCGCCAAACAGTGCGTCTTCTAGTTCTCGAACCTCGACTGACCGCGCATCAGAAACGGTCCTCTGCGGCACCAAACTCAGGCGATATGCATCGTGGATACTCTCGTCATCGTCTATAACTAGAACACGCACAGTTTCTTTATTAGATGCAGTCACAGCTCGTACCCCTAACTGCTTCTAGTGTACCACGCGCAGAGCCCCTTACACATACATAAGATTCACTGGACAGTTTGAGGTCGCGATCTGACAGTAAATGGTAGACATACACACTGGCGCATTTCGCTCCCTCACCAATGCACGGCTGTTCATTCCGCCACTGGGCAATGCCCATTAGAATTTCGCCAATTAAGGGTACGCCCGAATACTAGCCATACGCGTGATGTATACGTTATTCGTGATATAAACACGCACCTGCAACTATCACAGCGAGCACTGTAATGAACATTGCAATCCCTGGATACCAAATTGACGAAATCCTCTACAATGCACGCAATACCACCATCTGCCGTGCAACGAGAACTAGCGATCGTGGCAGGGTCATTCTCAAGTGGTTATCGGCACCATCACCGCGACGAACTCGCAGGCTCAAGCATGAATATGAGGTAACTCGGGAACTCGACGATCGCGTCATTTTGCGTCCCCAGAGTTTTGAGACCATTGATGATCGACAGATTCTTATCTCTGAGGATTGCGGTGGAATAGGCCTGGACAAATGTCTCGCTCAACCGATGCCAATGGGGGAGTTCTTGCCGCTCGCTGTCCAGATGGCCGAGTCGATTGCCGAAGTTCATCGCAACCACATCATTCATAAAGACGTCAAGCCTCATAACTTCATCATCGAACGCCAGGCTGGCAGGGTTCGACTAAGCGATTTCGGCATCTGCACTCGACTCCCGCGTACACAGCAGAGTGTGCAAACATCGGGCAAAATCGAAGGAACCTTGAGCTACATGTCACCAGAACAAACCGGAAGAATGAACCGGTCCCTAGACTGGAGGACAGACCTATACTCTCTAGGAATGACGTACTACCACATGCTGGCGGCGAAGTTGCCATTTGATGCCAAAGACCCTCTTGAGTGGATGCACTCCCATTTGGCACAGGCGCCCAAACCACTCGTCAGCTCACATAACGTACCAGATGATGCCGACAATACACATATCCCGCCCATCATCGCCGACATCATCGATAAATTGCTGCAGAAAAACGCCGAAGACCGCTATCAGAGTGCCGAGGGGGTCTGTGCCGATCTCAGAGAATGCCTAAAGCAGTGGCAAGAACATGGCAGCATTGCACCTTTTCCACTAGCGCAACACGATCGCTCCGAGTGGTTATTCGTCCCCGAGAAGCTCTACGGTCGCGACAGCGAGCTCGACACCTATCTCGAAACATTCGATAAAGTCATCGAGGGTGAGGCCCATGTACTTTTGGTAAAAGGATATTCTGGGATCGGTAAGTCCTCTCTCGTTCATAAAATCTATGCCCCCGTCACCCGCGAACGCGGCTATTTTGTCTCTGGTAAATTCGACCAACACCGCCGCGATATACCCTACTCAGCCCTCATCCGCGCACTTCGCGAGCTCATCGGGCAATTACTCACCGAACCCGAAGACCAGCTACAAGCCTGGCGTGACCGGCTC
>JAAUYH010122445.1_pt1 | contig 13671 bp, 9 predicted proteins | sample 7278061 | NCBI WGS metagenome assembly JAAUYH01 (sample SAMN14350203, study PRJNA611818) | marine sediment metagenome | isolation source: surface marine sediment (0.6m) | place: French Polynesia: Moorea | collected 2018-08
ATTTGTGAGAATATGCACTGTAAGTGAAAGGAATCTGAGCGAGAAACAAAATTAAAGCTCGTGCAATGAAATCAATTTTCGTTGCATTACTCTGTCACGGTTCCATGAAGCTTTCGAATGACGTTACTGTGAGATTCTTCCATATGTTTGGAGAAATAAAATTGGTTAAATACAGAATGTTCAAAAAATATCTGTCGATTTTGGAATGCGGATTTTCGTGCTTCTCTACAGCGCTCGTTAAAGATTGTATTATTGAAATATAGAGCACTTACAGAGCTATCGATTTCGTACATAAGAAAGTTTTTTTGCTTCAGGTTCTCGTAGAACGGAAAGTGAACGAAACTTCAGGTTGGTAAAAATTATAAAACTTAACTTGACTTATACTTTCGACAGCTTTTATTAAAGGATGTGAAGCCAGTATGAACAGCTAATCCACACGAAAGCCTCTTCTTATCAGTAGTAAGTCCACTTCTCATTTTATTTCATACAGCACCGCCTATTCTAGGGCTTCCAGGTAAGTCTCTATTGTGACGAGATCCCAATGTTTCTTGGTACAATCAATTATTTAGTAACCTTGAAAGAATTAAAATGTTCATTTCACACGAATTGAGTTGCATCTTAGTTGAAAGTCAATACGTAAGATTAAGCTCTCTCTACTTCAGTACTTCTAATTCTTAACACTTTTGGCTTATTTGAACGCTACGGTTGTTAAAATTAATGCTCAAATAATTTTGATTTGTTAACCTTCCCGATGGGTATATTAATTTGAAATCAAGCGTAGGCAAGGTGGCACTGCCTGTACCAACAATGTATCTAATGATATGAGCAAGAACTCGGATGATTAAAAGGAACAAGTTTCCGATTAGAGTTCATTATCAAGTAGATCTGACAGTGTCACACCTACATTAATGTTTTATTCTACATGAGTGGTTAATGTGCATGGATGAATGGAGTTTGCTATTCAGTGTCTACTACTGTTTTCGGTAAAACGAAGCGTACCGTACTGCAAGCACGTTAAGAATGAGCCCATTCCGAGAAAATCATTCGAAAGTACATGAATATGCTTACAACTAAAATTGAAAGCAAACTTAGTGCTCCGCAGCGAGATTTGATCGGAATTGTCTTTGACCGATAGACTCAGGGTGATAGAAATCATGTGTCGGTGCATACAACATACTTGCTTGAAAATACAAAAGTGCTCAATACATTTTAATTAGATTTCACACCTTTTCAAGATAAAGTGTTTCAGGAAGTGTTACATCAAGTATCGCTTTTAGAATTTGTTTAGAATTTGTATCAAAAGAATGCAAGCAACGATATTGCACTTATGTGCGATGATTATGCTACAAATAGGGCTTTAGCTGATCTGATTTCAATTTTAATTGTCCGTTGCGCTTCAAATAGTTCAAACGTATGCATCAAAGACATTATCAACGAGAACTCTGCAGCTATTGAAAATTTGAACGTATTGATTGAGAATTTCAAACAACTGGTTGTGGCTCCTAAACAACGATTTTTCACGCATTTACGGGCAAATCTATGAATTTCAATCAGTAGTCATCCCTGTTGGCAACGATGACACCTTATCTAGAAATAAAGCGGTCTGCTGAGTAAATAGATGACGAAAGATATCTCACATAGAACTAACTGCACGCAACAACCGTTGAATTTATCAATTAACTGCCGAATTCTCAGATTTAGGAAGTACAACGAATGCTATACAATCCGAAACGGTCACAATGTTGAGCTTCAGGGTCATACTTGTTAAGCTAATGGTCGATTTACTGAAACTGCATCTACATTAGATAAGACTTCAAAGAACATACGTTGGAAATCGTTTAAATCTGCTATAGTCAGGCTTCAAAACTAAAAATCACCTCAATTTACCAACTAGAAGTTAGGAGCAGTAGAGTCACAGCATCTGGAGATCAGATTAGTTAGTTAAGAACATGATACAGGATCATCGTTTGCCGAGTGATTGCTCAAACTACGAAAACTAGAACCTACACCTAATCAGTACTTGAGCATTAGGTTTTTACAACCTATTTCAAATATCTGTATGCGTCTCTCCTCCGAAGCTGGTTTTGCCTCTAGTTATAGACGTAAGCAAGCATCTGCGATTCAATTCGACCCGCAAATTTTTTTTGCACGCGAATTCGAAACTTTGGAACATAGCTTGTGTTTATAATATCTTACAGTAAATAAGTCAATTTTTTAACCAGTAACTAACTTAGGTATTTGAAACTCCAAAATAAGAACTTGGATCCGTATTTTATATGAGAAACTTGCATTCTAGGGAAACCTAAATCTTTGAATAATTTGTATTAGAATACGATTTAGGGTATTTTTCTAAATAGATTATTCTGCCGTATGGATCCTTCCATTTATTTTGGGTGTTCCATACATGATCTTCACATTCGACATGCTTATCGAATGATCTCCTACGGCATTGACTATTGAGCGAAGCTATGAGACAACTGTGCCTGATCTGCTAATGAAAATGGTCACTGCTCTTTTCTTTTTATTTATCACAGATTGTGTACGACTATGTATGCAATAAGTGCATTTCTCAACGGAAACACTACTTGAGAGTGATATTTCTGGAGAGTGTTGTCATTGACCATAGTTCGCTTTCTCTACTGACAATTTTTGTCTGTGTTAAAATATTTTGGAAAAATGTGACCCGTCAGTTTGACATTATTTTCAAGGAACATTAATGAGGATGATGGATCGTATTTGTACGTGAAAGGCGAATTATCGATGAATACTGCGAAAATTAGGATTATCTATACGATTCTGAATGTAGCTTGGCACGAAAAGCAAATGCAAGGAACATAGAGAAGAATGTTGACCACCAGGAATTTAGCATTCTATATTGCCCGAGTTGGGTCCTTGTGGCGACGAGGTGTTAACTTACTTATGCTTTTTGTGTTATGAACAAGTTTCTCATACTGGATGCTACTGTATATAGCAATGCTGGAATCATCTATTTTGTACGAAAAGTAACGTATGATGCTGTACACGAAACATTCTTTTCCTTCCTTCACCTTATCCTCTGTTATTTCTTCATCGCCTTGGGTTAGGACTCATTTCATGCGGAGGAACTATGCACACCTATGCCGTAGCTTATTGTTGATCTGGGTTTCAATTGTCAGGCAAGTGAGAAAGGAGTGGGCAATAAGTCATCAGCAAGTCGCTATTCACGACATTGCGGCACAACGTGTTAGGCAAGATTCAATTACTGCAACGTGGGCCCGTTGTCCTAGTCCCAAGACTCCGTTACAAGGATGTCGATCGGCAGTTTCTTCGCACAAATTATGCATGTGTTCGCTGTCAGTGACAATGCTATCTCAATTGCGATTTCGGCTGAAAAGCATGGTTTAGGCATGGGTGTCGCATATTGTCCGATACAGTTTACAGTGGTACTTGTGGAAGCCCTGTCATCATGCCAACCAATGGGAACATTATGTTATACTAAAATCATCGATTATGTATTGTTGCCAAATAGTTGCAATAACCATCAGCCAATTTCCGACTCCCGAATGTCAAATTCCGACAACGACAATAAAATTTACTTAGGGCCCTAGAGTTTATCGAAAATGGATTCCTAGGAGATACAGCGAAACAGGTGGGTGCACCTGTTGGGGCAAGGCCATGACGCTTATGACAAAATGCTGATTCGATCGCCAAGTTGTTTGAGAAAATAATTGAGAGATCAGTGACCGCTTTATTGATTCCTTCCTCGTAGCTCTACGCATCTACATGGACGAACGAGGTTCTGCTCACAGCCCGCTTACAGTTCTAGTCGTAATTGAAAGATATGTAGCCTAGCGAAGAAGTTGATCCCGCGAGATAGAATACGGCTTTAGCAGTTTGGGCTAACACATCGAATTGGAGCAACACTAGATTTTACGATAGATTCGAAATGGTTTTGTCCTAGAGGTATCTGGAAGTCGCAGCTTCGTCTTGGTTATGAGCACTTGATTAGCAAGTAACAGAACAACTTAGTTGGATTTTCATGGCCTTTGCTTTCTATCCCATGCCATAGCCATATCCCGGGATTGTTTCGCCAGTAGCGATGTAGCCATGTCGCCGAGTGGTCCAGACTCAATGTTCTTCACTTTTTTCCTAGCATGATAAGTAGATGTGGTTCTGCTTCGGCTATGAAACGACTGTCGTCGTTTTCTCGTCACCTTTCGGCGGAGTCTGGGCTCTGTTTGGAGTGGCGACTCGCTAGTGATACTCCTACATCCCTGTACCATTCGGCGGAGTCTGGGCTCTGTTTGAAGTGGCGACTCGCTAGTGAAACTCATACATCTCTGTACAATTGGAATGGGTCTCCAAGTTTTCTTAAGAGGCCGCGTATCTTCTTCAATGCATCTCTTCTGATACGCACATTCGGCACAGTTATCCCCCGTACATGGATCTGTACCGTCGCATAAACTGCACGGCCGTAGGCCGTAAATATCTGGGGTAGGATGCGTTGATTTTGAATTTTTCAACCCAAAACAAACTGGGTGCCTGTGAAAGCATTGCCCGGTTGCTGTGCGCCAGTACTTCATTGATTGCCGATTTGGCTTGGCAATGCAAGCTTAAGCAGGTTGCAAAATGTGAAATGAGATCAGCAGAAGGAAGGCCGATTATATAGAGAAAATTTATTCCATGACAACTGTCTACAACTCAATATGTTGTTGGCACATTGTTTCCGCCACTTGATTGTATTGTCAATGACAGCAGCATGAACTTGCAGTAAGGGATACGTAAGCACACGCACGTCATGTCGCATTTCAGCGACATCGAACAGCAAGGTCGAGGTTAAGTAATAATAGTTTATTGACCGGAGGTTTTCTTGTTTTTCTTCTTAACGTAACCTTATACCTTGTAGCTACACTAATGGATTAGACATTAGGAGAGACCAAAATTATAATAACCGAAATAAGTGTGTAATCGGGTATTTCGTAGTCGGAATCGATCTCGTTCGTGTAATGTTTGCCAACAAGCAACTGCGTACGATAGAGTCAAGACATGACGTTGCAAAACTAATTTGCAGAAACTCTATCTTGATCGAGACAACCAGAAGGAACGAGAACCAATAATGAGATTGCTCCATGACTTGTTACGCTCTCTTTTCATCTGGCTATGATGTAGACTGGTCGGTGTTGTAAGACAAACGCAGATGGAAATGTGTTGTAATTTTCGATATTACCAGTTTTGACAACATCGATTTGCACTTGCAGCCGATTAGAGTGTCTTACCTATCCTGGGTACCGCAATTACCTTCTGAATTAGAAACCATTGAATTTTGATAAGAAGGTATCTCATGATTTCCTCACGGAACGACTTAGACTAAATGTAAAATCGTTCAGTTTTTAAAAATCCCTTTGCGAAATTTTTCGAGATCAACTGGACAGAAGATATTCGGTAAGCCTGAATCATCGTTCTAACAACTGGACTTGTCTCGTTCTCGAACTTTTATGTTGTGGGGACCTGGTTGAAGGCGAGCGCGGCTCTTGGATTAGCAACTAGAAAGTCCGCAGCAGAGCCACTTTTTTTGGAGCCATGAATCCTGCAAAAATTAAGGATAGTACTCATATAAGCTTCTGTAAATTATTTTGAAAATTTAGATTTTTTAGCGTTTTCTTTTAAAAATAATATTTGATGTAGAAATAGTTCGAATTGTTTAAATTGCGTGACGCTGTCAAAAGACTTAGGCAACGCAAACGGTGAGGTGGAACCCATGATCCAAATAATGACATTAATCGAATGTAGCCTAATAAACTAGTACACTATAACTATATATTCCAATAGAGTATACTCTACTGAATTGAACAGCAATCGGTACTTCAAAATCGATGCGGTATTTTATAGAACAATTGCCATCATTGTTTTGAAGCTTGTAGACAATTTTCAGGATTTTCTGTGCGAATCCGGTTAGACTATCGCTCGCTGGTTTAGAATGCTGACTATTGAAACACCACAAAGGCTCGAAATCCTTGTGTGCATGTGTATAGGTAGTACGATCAATTAATTGGTCGATGTCACAGAGACTAATCAGAGCAGTGATAGAGATGTTCATTACCACGAATACTTTCGCCTATGCCAATAGAACTCGCTCCTGCAACCGCCCTCGTCCCTCGATGTCAGGCTGGTGTAGCAGATTGAGCGTATTTCATAATTCGACTTCTATTTTTAATTTCATGCGACGACGATGGTATTCAGTAAATTAATCGTTGTTATCTTCAACCACTAAATATCCAATGTAGAAAAAAATATTATCTACCAAAACTAGATTATGCTAATTAGGTAATTTATTAAGTAAGGAAAAAAGTTCTACATAGCTTGAACCTTGTCGTACAACTAAATTTTAAGAACCATCCGAAATCATTTGTACATAAATTTCACGTTTACTTTTCTCCTGAGCTTATATCACTGTGAAACCAAATACGGCGCAATAGATTGTATTTGATGCCTTGATGATTTAATTTAAATGCAATGTTTTAAATTTTATTTTCCGAGCGACATGAAAAGATAAATCTAAGTTTGCGGCAATTGATGAAATTATAAAATTGTAAATTCAAATTACGTAGTATAGAAAGCTGATATTTCATTTGCAAATCGTATACTCGTCGACTATGACTACTGCTCAAGAATTTCTGGTGCCCATTGTGAGAATCATCAAGGTGTACTGCAATTCTTCTTCGTTCGTATATATTTCAACTTGTGTTAAACTTATTTTCTGGTGTTTCGCTTGTAGTTAGTGCCGAATAATGGTTTTTGGAGTCAAAATTTGAAAATTAGAAGCCTATTTTCGTATTATGGGTATCAATCAGTATATGGAAGACATATTCATACTGGGATTTGTAATTCTGTTTATATACCATGTTTCGAAAATATTTAGGAAGCCGGCTTGGATTACAGTTCTAACTGTGCCAACGTTATGTTTAGTACATTTTTTCTTCATATCCCTAACATTCCCTAATCAACTTTCATCCTTTTAGAACTCTACATAAGCATATCCACCTATCTTTCGTTGCTCTGCTACTGTGGGTAAGACACACTGTCCCGACTTAGAGCTAAATCCGTTTCTTAATATTTGATACAGTCATTAAATGCGCTGGGTGGCTCAAAGATATAAATTTGCTGTACCTATCGATACAGCACGGTTATTCTGACCTCCGGTCTCTCGGCGACTGGATCAAATTCATACATAAAAATTTAGATAGAGGTCTGTTTCACAAACTTGGTCAGGAGCGGTCGTTTAGCCGATGCTGATCACGGTGGTAATAACTTTGTTACAACACTACTACCTGATCATCCTATATCAAGGCGATTTGACATGCTGCGTGGTTGCCATGATGCGTGAACGGGAGAGTGAGGAAGTTTCTTGTGTTGTCGGCTCCTCTTTGACACAGGTGAGAGTTAGATGGAATTTTCTTTTTGTGTCTGTCAATATCATTTCTGTAGAGCTCGATCAGTACCGTGTTTTTTCAGTGTAATTCTTCTTTCAAATCTGACTTTAAAAAGTTGTCAGCGCATTCACTAACTATTCAACTCCGTTGGATATACTCACTTATGCGTTTGAACCGAAAATTATCTCAAGTAGCATGTGCTTGCATTTTCACACAGGACTGATTTAGCTATTTCTACCTATCGATCCGGTACTTTCTTGTCATTTTCATATTTCAAATAACTCCAACAATTTGTCAATTATTGCAGGCCCAAGGTAAATACTGATTTTTATATCTTTGTAGCAATCGTCCATGTACGAACCATATTGTTCAGTTCCAATCAAAAACAGAATCAAAAAGAGGTACAACAAGAATCAAATCATCTATTATAAAATATCATTGCCAAAATTTTCTAAACTGGTATACTAAATAATTCAGATGCAACTGAAATCATCACTTGCGTGAATATAGGCAATACTGTGTTGTTTCTGTCAACGTGCAGCATCAAAAGAAGCACGAACCGGTCAATATCTAAATGGATTCTAGATTTACCGAAGTCGATAATATTGAGTGACGTTCATCCTAAGACCGACTGAAAGTCAGATTATAAAAGGTAATTCACAGATCCTAGCATTGCTGTCCTACCGAAGAATCGAATTCTACTATATGCTTGTGAATTTTTCGATGGATTTGCGATGCTCTGTTCTGGCGCATATCTGGATACGATGTCCTACAATTGAGAAGACATCCTATTTCTGCTATTGATTCTCTCAGGTCTATCTTTATACCCAATTTGTGCCGGCCTCATCTGTCATAGAAGATTAATTACCTGATTAATTAGCACAAAAAAGCTACTTGTCTTTTTTCAGAACCAAAATTTGGCGTTGTGAATGCAGGTGACGGTATTGAAACGAACCATGGTAGAATAGGGCATATGGAATTATCGTAAGAGCCTGATTTCTGTGCAGTTGTTGTCTCCAATGTCTGTTTTTCGAGCTCAATCCTCACAACGGCTAAAATTATGAATTTCTTCACATTTGATGTAATTCAATTCCGTGGACTTATCACTTAGTAATGTACGTGCCCGAAAGAAATTCTCAGGTGTCATTTTATCTCGGAAACATATATCCCGGCATGATTTAGGAGCCTGCTTTTTCACCAATTACATTATCAATCTGGAGTATGAAGTACTCTTTGAACTAGTTGATTGAATAAAATGGTGCCTGAATGGATCAATACTTCTTGCATGCAGTACTGCAAACTAATATTCATCGACTCAAAGTAATACAAGAGAATCATTCCATATTGAACCTTGGATCTAGCCTAAATAATACTTTGAGCTACTTTAGAAACTCTGACTTCAAAATTTCTTAAACTTTCAAGCTAAAATAGAGTAGAGTAGGATGCTTGGATTAAGTCGGGTAGTAACAGCACTGCAATGAAAGCTTGATAACCTATGACGTACAAAGCTGTTATCTCTACGGCATCGCGACAATGCCTTTTCAAATTTTTAGAAATACACTAGTGTCAGTAATTATAATTTTATTATGATTTTAATTGTTACACATTGTAGACTTTATTGGCTATAATTTACCTTATGCTGATTCACTAACTATTCGCTCGCTTAGCAGATAAAAGTCTATATAAACTCGAATTGCTTGGAATTTTTGGTCAGCCAGCTACCACCACTCTACGCCACCTCCAGTACCATCCATGTCTGCGTTTCACTGCATCTCAGGTCAGTAACGGAGCGGAGTGTGCCGGCGAGTACCTCTACAAAACCTTCCTCCTGATGGAGACGAAGAAGATCGAAGAAGGCTCCTTGTGCCCCGGCCACTGACGCCTGCCGGAACCCCAGTAGATGGACAGCAGTGCCGGATAGACTGAAGCCACCTAGAAGGCATCAAGCTGCGCTCAACTTGCGGCTTGCAGATACAGCGAACTCTACTGCGCTAACTTTAAGCAAGATCATATCGCCCGCAAATCTCTTCTGCATTTAGCGCAGCATCGCCTCCAATCTGATCACTCACCGATCTATACATCGGCGCCGTTCGTCGGCAGCCGCTCTTCACGCTTGCTCACTAAAGCGCCGTGATCCACATACATGACCGCAGAGTCATCGATAGGAGCGATCTCGTCCAGGTCAGAAAAAGGCGCAACCACGGCACGCTCAGCGTTGAGAACCGCTAGAGCGTAGCCGATGAGTTCGATCAAGGCTTCATCGAACACACCCAAACCCACGTACCCTCGTGGTGACGGGATGCACGAGGTCGATTCGAAAGACAAGGGACTTCCTAATCCACGGCTCAGCGTTCAACGACGAAGGTATTTGAGCGCGAACAAGTAGCATAAAACTGCGCAATCCATGCAGCGGTACAGCATTGCAGCATCACCGTCTCCCAGCTGCACAGCCAGGGATTCTATCGCGTCCGTCCTGCCACTCTTACTTCTGGTTCTACTGTTTGCGTTTCTTGGCTACATGCACTATGTCTACCGCCGCCAATATGGTCATAGTTGTACAGATAATCACTCTGTAGAGGTATTCGCCTCCCACGCCAGTCACTTTAAGCAGCGCACGCTATATTTGGCGTCGTAGCATCGCCGCGATGCTCGATATCGCAGTCGGTGACATGCCGCTTGGCAGCATCAGTATCGGGCCAAACATCTTTAGGAAGATTTTATTATCAGTCTAAAAATAGCCTCGCTTACACTTAAGGCCAACGTGCGCAATCCACCATATATATGGTTCAGCGAAATGCACCGAAGGGCTTTCATGCAGACGCAAGCTTCTCTTCTGATATCAGACGTCCGAAAACACGTTTCGTATGTTACGAAATCTACGATACCAAACGCAGGTGAAGAAAATTGTCACAGCGAGAGGCTGAAAGAAAAGTTAAATCGCGTGTTTTCTTCTACCGCAAATTGAGAGAACATGGGCAGAATAAAGTGTATAGAAACCAGATTTTGACCTTCACAGCTAATAATTAGTCACAGGATGCCATGGCGTTGCGTCTAAATATCGGGCAAGATTGGCAAATGAAGGCTTACTGGTGAAGCAAATACGAGATCTTACGATTTCTCTTCTGCCTTGTTGTGTGGGAAGATACACTAATGACTCAAGAGTGTTTGAAAACGGATTACATGCAAATCGTCTTCATTTAAACTGGGAAGAGAACAGCAAACATGTACTCATCGGAACTTGGCGACTCAACAGAAATAATTTAATAGGATCAGAGCTGCTCTCGCAAATATATACGAAAGATGTACTACCAAACAATGAATTGTTTTTCTACTACGGACCGGATTACGACATGATAACTGCCAATTTTGATCTTTGTTGGACAAAAGCATCAGCGCGAAGAAAAAATATGGAGACTACAAACAGAGGAAAATGAAGGGGAAGGAAGGAAACGAAAAACTCCAATCAAGGAGGTGGCTTAAGTATAACGAAGAGAAACCTTAAAGAAAATGGATGGGTTTTAGCACCAGCCAATCTCGAGAATATAGTTTGCATGCGATTAGGTGGCGTTATCAGTCACAGGGAAATGAAACAGCCGGTAGCAAATGGAAAAATTGATCTCACTAGAATACTGAAGCAAGCATTGAAGAGCACGGTTGAGAGAAGCACTGATAGGAATCAGGAAATGAAAGATTATCACTCGAAAATCCAATCGAATCTACAGTATACCATACCCTAGAATTTCAATTCATGGAGCTTTGTGATCATGAACGTTTGTATTAACATGCAGTATTACTTTTGAGTAAACAGTTTATGATTTTTTGAAATTTCTTCCGACCTTGAATCTGAAATTAAAAAGTGTTCAAATGGTAGTTAGTATAGATTACTTGAATCGATCTACTCGCAGCGCTCCGTCAGCGTGCGCGAGGTTTTCTCAAGTGAAAAGTTAAATACTTGCTGACGCTGATGTTGCCGTCACAGTGATAGAAAGCAAGAAAAAACGAGTTAGAATGATATGTCGGTGAACGAAAAATCGGCGACCGAAGTATTTTATATATTGCCAGAAAAGTATGATAGCAACATCACACTGATAACTGATAGTCGAAAGTGTCAGCCTTGCTGACAGAACGTTTTTCCTCCCAAAACGCCTGTGCCGTTCCACAGGTGGACCGAGCCCTCTCCCAGGAGCTGCCTCTGATATGCTTACAGTGTAAGTACGGCTTCGATAGCTGTAAGAGTACAGATGGTACACATCAAAATCGTGTCTACGGTAGAATCATGAAATGTCTCAGATCAAAGGATAAACCTTGGAAAGTTCAAGTTCCAATAGATCTGTAAGGAACGGTTCATTTCAATCATTAATAGCAGAAATAAAGAGAAGAAGAAATTGATCATAAAGCATAAAAGAGTGAAGGGAAACGAAGGTAAATAATAGAAATTGGTTTAAAAAGAGACAAAGAAGAAGATAGTGTTTTACCAAGAGCAAAATTAGTCTCATATTTTTCATGTAACTTATAAAAATAGGCGGTAGGATGAGATGTCGAATCAACTACGCCAATAACTCTACAACTTATTTCGATAATTGCTTCTTGATTGTCTTCCGAGACCAACCCTGCTGACTAGTTGTAGAAACCTAGATCCACGAGGGCGTCACAAGTTTTTCGCAAATAAACTTTCCGAAGCTTGCCATATTCTATGCTTGAGTGGGCTTGGCGCTATTTAATAAGCAGGCTTTCATTGCCACGGCGCAGAAGCTGGCATTCTCTGTGCTTCTTTCAATGATGCCATGATGACCGCTTGCAACATGTAGTATGTCAAACGCCGCTTCCCCAATACACTTTATGGTGAAATCAAATAGCTTGCCGCCAAAGTTACCGACATGAACATATATTTTACTTATATTTCATCTTTATTCAACGTCTTTTCTTTTCATTCATCATTTCGCTCGATATATTTCCCTTTTCTTCTGTTTTAGCCATCTTAACTTTATTTTTGATGTTTGGCTTGATCTATAATACTAGGAAATCAGCTATGTTGAAGATTTGGGAACAGGTTCGGACTTCACAATACCCCGCCCATCGCAATTAGTAAGCTTTGGACCATACGCGTCAAATATGAGTCAATTTTTTTCTGTCCCAATACATTCTTGATTATAAAAACGGTTGTTGAGCCCAGTCCTTGTCACAAGAGTTGTGTTTTTGTGCTATGCAGTTGCTTGATATTACTCATACTGCGGGGCGTTGGAAAAAACTGGTGTGCCGTATCGAGAGCATGTACTGCTGCTTTCATTCGTCTCTTTAACAATTTTCAGTGCGTATTCTTGCGAGCGCTCCTCCCATCCTCCGTAAATCGAAAGAGATATCGGTAAAATACTGCTGTCGGTTTCTTGTACAAGAGTGGGAAGCGCTGACGAATTTTTCGGTTGTACGCATATCGAGGCGAAAAGAAGTGTTCTATTATCTTCATCTTGAACTGTCCTGGCGCTGAAAACGGGTACACTATTGTCGCACGAATCAAGTCGTCACCGCCTACTTTGCCCAACGACCAGATTTCTGGCTGCGATGACTCGTACCTGCGCTTCTTCGATTCAATTATTGGGCAGCGGGATGCGCGCCTTAGTTCCCTCGCAAATACCCAAACCTTCCGGTTGTGCCGCATTGTGACATTGGCTCGGCTCTGTTCGCTAGCGAAGAGTGGACGCAGATGTGTAGGTGATCTCCGTAGAGACCCGATTCTGCTGAGCATATGATAGTGAGCATATCGCCTCTACTCAATTGTGCATAAGAGTGCGTGTGTAGTATCTCAGTCACACTGGGAACTGTAAACTGTTGGTATGGGCTTGCATTATCTGAAAAGTGGTGCTCTGACCCAGGCTTCTTCGCAGGCAATCGCATCGACACTCAGAACGGCTCCGTATGATCTTCGCCTTCAAATATTGTGTCCCTTGTCTTGAGATAGAACTTTTCCATTAGCTAGAATTGTGTAGGTGCGGCTTTCGAAGGAGCGGCCGCCATCTAACCAAGTGGTCATACGTCTCCAGTACCACAATTTTTCGATAGGACTTTATAATTTCGGCCGGCGAACCAGAATCCAAAAGAAGTCAGTTCTTGCCCGGCGAGCACCATCTTACGAACCAAGTTTGTGTTTGAGTTACCCAAGCGCGATACAGTTCTGATGCTGTTGACACGGATAATTCCAGACCGATGCTTATCGCGTTTGTCTAAAATCATGTAGCCTTAAGAATATTTGTCGTTTGTGGAACAC
>JAAUYH010136796.1_pt1 | contig 13671 bp, 8 predicted proteins | sample 7278061 | NCBI WGS metagenome assembly JAAUYH01 (sample SAMN14350203, study PRJNA611818) | marine sediment metagenome | isolation source: surface marine sediment (0.6m) | place: French Polynesia: Moorea | collected 2018-08
CTCTTTTACACACTTCTCTTGACAGACTCGTACAAAGTAATTCATAAAGATCATCAGTTGTCTTTGTTTTAGGAACTCAATACCCCGTAGCTTGCTGCGGGGTTATTTATTGGCAATTTCAACATTATTGTTTCTTGCCATTTCTACAACCTTTTTTAGTGTTAAAGGATTGCCCTTCTCTAAATCTTGAATATTGATTATTCTTGCCGGTTGCAAGATTTTTAAAGGTGGAGATAAATTGATTTCTTTAAGAGTACTTCCATTAATTAATAAGTCCTCTTCTAACATCATTGAACTCATAGAGGGCTTTTTATTAAACATAATAGACCTGTACAAATTGAAAGCAACCCTCCGAGACATGCGACTGAGTAAGTTGGGTGATAAAGTTGCTAATGCTCCTGCTTTTACGTCGCTTGAGCCTAAAAATGAAAAGGTTGGAATTCCCTTTTTGCTAAGAGCTTTGTATATTTTGCTTCTTTCCTCTTTGGTTGTTCTAAGTGTTAGTAGAGAATACACCGCCTCAATATCATCATTAATTGAAGCTTTTAAAGACTCAATATCTGTATAGGTTAAAACTTCTAAAGTATAATCTTGGTCTTTTGCAATATTTTGGAAAACTAAGGGTAATTCTTTAAAGGCCTTTAGAGAATTTATATCTATTAGAATGTGTAGCTTTTTGAAATTTGTGATTCCCTGGAAGGCCTGTAACTCTTCTTTTACAGATTCAGGAGATATCACTATGCTAACGTTGTTGGTGGAATGGCTGTCTCTAAAAGTATTCTTTGAGTTGAAAGGCTCTTTCAACTCCAGTTCATCAAAAATATCTTTTTTAATTAGCAACATAGTTACTATTGGTTTTGATGAGTTTTGGTGGCTTTTGAGAGCTTGAACGCTAGATAGGCCACAGGAAGTGAAAATTGCATCAATTGATTTGTCTTTGAGAGCTCTTTGAATGAGTATCTCAATTGATTCAAGATCCCAGGGAGTAGCTGGTATTGGAAGCTCCTTGAAATTGATTATTGCTGCCAGTTCCAGAAGGTCTTTTTTAACCTGCTCAGAAAAATCTTCATACATTCCACCAGGTCCATCTTTGATAATGCCTATCGTTATGTTCTTTGAAGAATTCAAATTAAAGGATTTCAGATCTTCTTTTAAGTGAGACTGTGAATAGCAAGGAAAAACAAAAAGTATTGTGACTAAGTTCAGTAATGCAATTAACATTTGTGTTTGTCTTGTCACAGAAGTTATTAGCCGTTTAAAAATATTTTATTGAGAAATATTTATTTATTTTAATTCTTTAAGCCAGTATATTTTTCAACTTGCTACTTAAATTCAACTGAAATTAAACAACCCCAAATATTAATTACAATATTAAGGAATTGTGTATTTATTAAAAAACCACTGAGTCTAGCACAGTAACAATTGCTAAAATTTTTAAGATTGACAACAAATATAAATATATAACGCAATGAGCCAAACAAAAACTGTAGAAGAAATTGAAACAATTGAATTAGACCGAGTTGTAATTAGGTTTGCTGGAGATTCCGGCGATGGTATGCAGGTAACCGGAGGTCAATTTACAACAACTTCTGCAATTGCGGGTAATAGTTTGGCGACTTTCCCGGATTATCCCGCTGAAATTAGAGCACCTCAAGGAACTTTACCTGGAGTTTCTGGTTTCCAAATCCAATTAGGTGAAATTGATATTTATACCGCAGGGGATGAGCCAGATGTCTTAGTTGCAATGAACCCAGCAGCTTTGAAGGTAAACATCAAAGATATTAAAAAAGGCGGCACAATAATAGTTAACCAAGATGCTTTTACTAAAACCGGTTTAGATAAAGCAGGATATGCCTCTAACCCCATTGAAGATGATTCGTTGAGCTCATACCGTGTCATCCCAACTCAAATCACAAAATTAACCAGGCTAGCTTTAGAAGAATCCAAATTAGATTCAAGAAGTAAAGATCGTTGCAAGAACTTTTTTGCTTTGGGTTTAATGTATTGGATTTACTCTCGCCCTTTGGAAACAACTAAAGATTGGATTAAAGAGAAATTTGCAAAAAAACCGGATATTGTGGATGCTAACTTAAAAGCTCTTCAGGCTGGATATAACTATGGAATTACTGTTGAGGCTCTTCCAACCTATGTTGTCAAATCCGCAACAATTCAGCCGGGTAAATACCGTAATATTACTGGTAACCAAGCAACCATTCTGGGATTAATTGCCGCTTCTCAGAAATCGAGCACTCCAATCTTTTTAGGTTCTTATCCAATTACTCCAGCTAGTGACATACTACACGAACTATCCAAATACAAAGAATTTGGAGTAGTAACTTTTCAAGCTGAAGATGAAATTGCAGCTGTTTGCTCTGCAATTGGTGCTTCTTTTGGTGGTGCAATTGGTGTTACTTCAACTTCTGGGCCTGGATTAGCACTCAAGTCCGAAGCTGTGGGACTTGCGGTTAAAACAGAGCTGCCTTTAGTTATTATTGATGTTCAAAGAGCCGGACCTTCAACTGGTATGCCGACTAAAACTGAGCAATCAGATCTACTTTTTGCAATGTATGGTAGACACGGTGAATCCCCGGTTTGCATTCTGGCACCAAGCACTCCCTCCGATTGTTACGAAATGGCTTTTGAAGCAACTAGATTGGCTTTAGAATTCATGACCCCAGTAATTTTACTTTCAGATGGATATTTAGCTAATGGCTCTGAGCCATGGTTAATACCTAGCTCCGAAGAATTGCCGATTATCAATAATCATTTGATAGATCCTCAAAAAAGTCAGGATGAACCTTTTCTACCTTACTCAAGAGACGAAAATCTTGTAAGAAACTGGGCAATTCCTGGAATGGCTGGCTTTGAGCATAGAATTAGTGGTTTAGAAGGACAAGAGGGATCTGGTTCAATCAGTTATGATCCTGAAAATCATGAGAGGATGACTGAGACAAGAAAGAAAAAAATTAAAAATATTCAAAAGAGTATTCCTCCTTTAGAAGTTTTTGGAGAGACATCAGGAGACTTGCTGGTTTTAGGATGGGGTGGAACTTATGGAACAATAAGAGCTGCTGTTGAAGAACTCCAAAAAGAAGGTAAGTCAGTTTCTCAGGCACACTTAAGATATCTCAACCCATTCCCTTCAAATTTTGAAGAAGTTTTAAGGTCATACAATAAAGTCTTAGTTCCAGAAATTAATGATGGTCAATTGTCTCGCTTGATCAAAGCAGATTTCCTTATTAATGCTCATTGTCTTAATAAAGTACAAGGTCAACCATTTAAAGTTAGAGAGTTGAAAGAAGCAGTGAGCAGATTGATTGAGAACTAACTAAACTTTTTAGCTAATTTGTCTCTTGTGAGCTTTCTTTAAGTTATTTGTCCGGGAAAGCTCGCTTAGAAGTTGCCTAAATCAATAAGGTGATTCTGAAGCTTTTAAATTTATACTGCCCAAGTCTGGGAAGTGGTGAAAAATATCGTTGATATACTCACCCTCTGGAGCTAACTCAACATATTTTCTCCAATAATACCTAGCCTTCTCAACATCTTTATTAAGTAAAATCGACCCAAGAGCGTAATAACTGTCAACGTAAGTAGCGTTTAAGACTATTGCTTTTTTGTACTCAGTTATCGCCATAGTCTCTTCACCTTGATTTGCTAAAGAGGAAGCGTAGTTATATTGAGCGTGAAAATTTAGTGAATCAATCGTCAAAACTTTTTTGTATAGTTTCGATGATTCTTCGAATTGACCAATGGCTGAGTAACAATCGGCTAGACCAATTAATGCTTTTTTATTATCTGGCTCTAAATTTAAAATACTTTGGTAGATTGTTGATGCTGAATAATGGTCTCCAGATTGAGTAATCCTTTTTGCCAGTTCTAATCTAGCTGGTACTGAATGAGAATATTGTAGAAATTCAATGGATTCATTTTCTCTTCCTTGTTGATCTAAATTATGAGCAATTGCAACTTTATACTTGTCTTTGTTTGGTTTTAATTTAATGAGCTCTCTATAAGTATATTCCGCATCTTGAAGTTGATTTGTCTTTGCTTGAATCGCCACAATCTTTTCTAAAGTACTAACCTGTGAGTAACCATAAAACTTTGCCTGTCTGTAAGAATTAATTGCTTCTTGAAATTTACCCAAAGCAGATTTTACATTAGCCAAATTAAACCAAGCATCTTTATTATTATTTTTGAGTTTAATGTAGTTGTTCCATACAATTTCGGCATTGCTCCAATCTTTTAAACCTGATAATGCTGCACCATAATTGAATATAATATTTTCGTTGGAACTAAGTTGAGGATTAATTATTAAAGCTTCTCTGTATAAAGAAACTGCTTTTTTATATTTTTTTTGCCACAAACGAATATCTGCTAATTGTGTTTTTATGGATAAATTGTCTGGCTCTTGTCTGAGAATATCTTCAACTATTAATGCTGAATCGTTGTATTTACCTTTTTTGTATAAAATTTGTGCCTTAGAAATTAAATATGATCTTTTCTTTTTTTCTTCTTTTTCTTTTTCATAGGCTAATTCAAAATGTTTGAGAGCCAAGTCTAAATTTCCAGCTTTGTCATAATAATAAGCAATCATTGAATATAAGCTAGGATCATTATCTTGAACTGATATTGCTCTATTTAATAGGTTAATTGAAGTAACCAGTTCTCCTTGTTTAAACTTTACATCCGCCAATGAAGCTAACAGTTCTGGATCTTTGGGGCGATTATTGAGTAATCTAACATATTCTTTTTCTGAAGAATTTAAATCTCCAATCGAGTAATAAGCCCTGGCGAGATTAAGTCTTGCCCATTCATTATTTGCAGAATACGATAAAACTTTCTGATAATTTGCTACCGCTTTGTCCAACTTATTAGTTTTATGATGAGCAGTTGCAATGAGAGAAATAATATGTAGATTTTCAGGATCATCCGATAAAGCTTTATTGAGAGATATTAGTGATTCACCGTATAGTCCTGCTATTTGTTGAGCTTCTCCTAAGTTTAAAAAGATTAGCGGATAATTGGGTTCTAATTCAGTTGCAACTTTAAATTGATTAATAGCTTCGCTCGTTTTTTTTACCTTCATTAGAGATTGTCCATATAAGACTCTCAATCTAGCCTCTCTTGGCGATAAAGAAATCGCTTTTTTGAATTGATTTAAGCCCTGTTTTATTTTTTGATTTTTTATGAGCGCTTTAGCGTAATTGCCTCTTAAATCACCGTCTCCTGGTGACAATTCAACTGCTTTATGGAAGGCTTCTTCCGCTTTAGTAATATTTCCTTTTCTTTGCCAATTTAAAGCTAAAGAGTAGTAATTAACTGAATCTTTGTTTATTTCAGAGGCAACTGGAATTGAACAAACTCCAATACAAAAAGTGGTTGAGATGATAAATACCTTAAATCTCTTATCCATATGAGACAAATCATTGCAAACATACTATTTATAGTTTAGCTTAGAGTATTTGAACGCTGAGAAAAGTAGAATTTTGTAACACTTTATTAATGCCTAATTAATGATTGAAATTGTTTTATATCAACCAGAAATTCCTCCTAATACCGGTAATATTGGGCGATTATGTGTTTGCAATGATTTGAGGCTCCACTTAATTCAGCCCCTTGGCTTTAGCATTGAAGATAAATATTTGAAAAGATCCGGTATGGATTATTGGCAACACTTAAAGCTGAATGTTCATGAATCGTTCGATGCATTAAGAAAGAACTTAGGGTTTGAAAGAAAATATTGGTTTTTTACAACAAAAGCTAAAAGCAGCATTTGGGAGACTAGTTTTGCAAAAGATGATGTTTTAGTCTTCGGTCCTGAAACAAGAGGTTTACCAGCAGAAATATTGCAACAGAATCAAAATTATCAGGTACTCATTCCAATGTTGAGTACTAATAAAAGAAGTCTAAACTTAGCAACATCAGTTGGAATTGCCTCATACGAAGCATTGAGACAAATAGTATCAGCCTAGTTTTTACTATTTGTCTCAAGTCCAAAATTATACTTCTTGAATAACTATTGAAAGAACTGGCTTGGACATACCAAAATTCTCTCTTATTTTTTTACTCATTAAATCGTGTGTTAAATGTCTGAGGATACCAGTATCTTTTTGTCCTTGCATAAGAGATTTGTTTACAGCATTGGTTATATCTCTATTTATCGTTTCAACTAAATTCTGCCAACTAGAACTTGTATCGAAAGAGCTGCCGTACATTGTCATGGTAGGACCCGCAATTAGTTTTGCATTCTTAAAATCAACTGCTAAAACAATGGTTATTGTGCCGTCTTCGCTCAAATTTTTTCTTTCTTCTAGCGAACGGTGTCCCATGTTGCTATCTAAGGACTTATTGAAGAAAACTGATTTTGCTGATATCTTTCCGGATAGACTCGCCGTTGACTTGGCTAGATCAAAGTCTATTGCACATCCATTATCTAAAATAACAACATTTTGTGGATCAACCCCACATTTATTTAACAACTCAGCGTGTAAAACCAATAGACGAGATTCTCCATGAGATGGAATGAAATATTTTGGTCTAGTGAGGTTATATATAAACTTTAATTCCTCTTGAGAAGCATACCCAGTTACGTGAACTCCTGCATCTCTACCACCAATAACTCCAACACCTTGTAAGAATAATTGGTCAATGGCATTTGCAAGTACTCTGGTCGTTCCAAGGGGTGGATTGGCTGAAACTATTATTGTGTCACCCTCTTTAAGAGAAGTATGAGGATAATCTTTGTAGGCTAAGCTTATGAAAGGTTTCAGTATATGTCCTTCTAAAGAACCTATTACAATACAGATTTTATTGGGATCAATTTCAGCGCTGTTAGGATCTTCAACGAACAAAGACTCATCATAATTAAGATAGCCACAAGATTTAGCGGCTTGATACCAGGCTTTAATTTCATCACCTAAAATGCACACTTTTCGGTCATTTTCTTTAGCTGAATCTAAAATTGTTTTTAGGCGATGTAAATGACTACAACTAATTAAAGTGATCGTCCTTCCTTTACTATTGGCGAAGATATCATTGAACTTTTTCTTTACGGATGACTCCGAATTTGTATAACCGCCTGATTCAACATTTACGGAGCTACTTATGAGGAAATCAACTCCAGCTTGAGTCACATCACAAGCTAGATCTTGAATATTAGTCTGTCCATGAGAGATAGGAGCTTCATGGTCTATTTTCATTGCGCCTGTATAGAAAACCTTTGTTGATAAAGCTTCAATTAAAAGTGCAAAAGAATCCACTGCAGAAAACGTTACAGTGTAAGGAGTAATTTTGAACTGTTCTCCAATCTCATACTTATTACAAGTTTCAAGCCTAGTAACCTTTATATCCGAGGGTATTTTGTCTTTGTATAACTCTGCAAGAATTGGTGGGAGATAAACTTCTTTAATTTCAAGTTCTTCAAGAAAGTTAAGAAAATGTCCCGCATATTCCTCATGAGGATTGCTTACGACCAAAGCTTTTACTTTTTGCTTATTCTCCAATAAATATTCTAAGTCCGGAATAACAGCGTCTACTCCACCTTTAAAGCCGTGAGGGACGAAACCAATACCGGCATCAACAATTACAATCTCTTTGTCTTGTTCAAAACACCAACAACTTCTTCCAAGTTCGCATTGTCCACTGATGGGAATAATTCTTAGCTTATTTGAGCCCAGTTGTGGAGGAGCTTGGCTGGTTCCTTTATTAGTATTTGGAAATGCAACTCTTGTTTGTCCTTGACCACTAGAATACTGTTGAGGTGATGGTCTGGAATATGAGCTTTTGACAATTTGTGGTTGATCTGTTCTCCATCCAGAATCCCTTCCTCCTCTGTGATTTGGGCGAGATGGAGGTCTATTGCCGCGAGAAAAACCAGAGCTCCTAGAATTTGAGCCTCTTTGAGAGGATGAATCTGAGTTATTCATTGTATTAAAAAAGTTTTTTATATAACCAAAAGGATATGTCTATTTAGAATAACCATAAATAGGTGTGTTGTCCAATTAAATGTTTATTTGTAGATATCAATAAAGTAATTATTGGTGAGTTTCTGAAGAAAAAATAAAAGTAAGCAATTTAGATACGTAAGATTTAAGCACCATTAAAGCCAATTAAAATAAATTTGTCTTATTTGATGTATTAGGCACTTCTAAAGATTTTCTTTATTTGAAGAGTTTTGCTAAATCTCCTTTGAAAATTGTTTTTTTGATAAGTATTGAATCGATAGACTACATTTTAGGCTCTTAATCTATACAAAGTTTATCTCAAAATGGTCTAGAGCCTACAAAGACTTTTGCGGGATATTCCTTTACCACTTGATGCTATTAGAATATTACAAAGCCATAAGCCAAATTCTTCAATTGAGGTTATAAAAAAGCAGAAGATGACATAGAGAAAATGCCAGGAGCTTTACCTTTTACTAGCCTAAAAGAAGAAAATGATGAATTGGAACATTGTTTTTTCACAGTTCAAAACCTGAAAAATTATGTAACTTATACATTGGGAATTAATATTACAGACAATTGAAATACCAATCAGCCTAAGTGTTCTTTCAAGATGGGAATATCTTTATCCCCTCTTCCAGAGAGATTAATCATTACTGTTTCATCTTTTTGTGTCTTTGGCATTAGTTCAAATAAGTATCCAATTGCATGAGAAGATTCAAGAGCAGCTAGAATACCTTCTTTGTTAGCTAAAAGCTTGAATCCTTCTAGAGCTTGCTTGTCAGTTACTGGATAATATTGAGCTCTTCCAATATCTTTTAAGTAACTGTGTTCAGGACCAACTCCAGGATAATCCATTCCAGCCGAAATACTATGGACTTCATTGATTTTTCCAAAATCATCTTGAACTAAATAACTCATGGTTCCATGCAAAATCCCTAGTTTACCTTTACTTATACTAGATGCATGTTCCTTTGTGTTCACTCCTTTGCCACCAGCTTCTAGTCCTATTAACTCAATGGAAGCATCATTCTTGAATTCATGAAAGATACCAATTGCGTTAGAGCCTCCGCCAATGCAAGCTAAAACATAATCTGGTAGTGCTTTAAACTGTTTAAGGCATTGTTCTTTTGCTTCCTTCCCGATAATGGACTGAAACTCTCTCACCATGAGTGGGTATGGGTGTGGCCCACTTGCGGTTCCCAGAATATAGTGAGTTGTTGTTACGTTGGTTACCCAATCCCTGATTGCTTCTGAAGTGGCTTCTTTCAAAGTTTGTTCACCATTGGTTGCAGAATGAACTTTAGCTCCAAGCATTTTCATTCGAAAAACGTTCGGCTGTTGTCGTTCAATATCCTTAGCACCCATAAAAACAGTGCATTCAAGTCCCAAAAGTGCGCAGGCAGTTGCCGTTGCAACCCCATGTTGACCGGCACCAGTTTCAGCGATTATTCTTTGTTTGCCTAATCTCTTAGCGAGAAGTGCTTGCCCAATGGCATTATTTATTTTATGAGCACCCGTATGGTTTAAATCCTCACGTTTTAACAATATTTTGGCTTTACCAAAATATTCAGTTAAACGTTTTGCAAAATAGAGTGGGGTAGGCCTTCCAATATAGTTCTGATATAAATCATTCAATTCTTTTTGAAATTCTTCTTCTAATAATGATTGTTCAAACACCTCTTCGAGCTGACTTAAAGCTGGCATTAAGGTTTCTGGAACGTATTGACCACCATATTTACCAAAGCGCCCTTTTCTCTCGTTTCTTTTGTCAGTTTGCATATAGCCTCAGTGTGAAAATATAAAGTAATGTAATTATATTGAAATCATCGGTTTTTCCTAAATTAATTCTGGAGAATGAGTTATCAAAAGCGAAGCGCAACCTCAATGAGTAATACGAGTTATTTGGATTAACTTTTATCTCTATCTAGTGAACTTTAGAGGTTGCTGAGTAAATACTCAAGAGGTAAAACCATTGAATTTATTTATTTCAGTCCAAGCTTAATGTTTTCACTCAAACAAAAGAAAATATATTTGGAATAAAGAGAATGCAGCCTTCACTTTTGACAAACCTGCCATTAATAAAGAAACATGAGCTTGTGTGATCAGATTTTAGGAATCATACAATTTCATGTTTCTTTTTATATAAATTGTTGATGAAGAATTCTCTTAAATTCAAGTAAAAAAAATTTACTCGGTTTTACTTTTGTTAGATCAATCCAATTAGAATGTTTTGTTAGTTTGTTAGTTTGAGATCGAGTGATTCTAAATTTATGCCTAGTTATAGCTTTTCTTTTTAATACTTATTTGGTTAGTTCTGTTGAGGCAAGCACTCCAAAAGAAATATATCGTGCTTATAAAGATTCAGTGGTTCTAGTGAAGAATGAGGAAATGATTGATGATAAAAAAATAGTTTCTTATGGAACAGCTTTTTCAATCAATGATAAGGGAGATCTTTTAACTTCAGCACATTTGATAAAGCCCAATTCAATCATTCAAAGAAATAATGTTGATGAAATTAAAGTAGTTGCTATTCGGTGGATTAATAAAGAGCTGGATTTAGCAATAGTTAGAGTTAACGAATTAATTAAACCGATTCCTTTGTCATCCTCAAATGAGATCATTATTGGAGAGGAATTAACGGTTATTTCTAATCCGTCAGGTTTTCAAAACTCTTTGGCAAAAGGACTTCTCAGCGCCAAAAGACAGTGTGGTAAGTTTATATCATTACAACACAGTGTTCCAATATCCCCTGGAAGCAGTGGTGGACCTTTATTTAATGAGAACGGTGAGGTTGTTGGGGTTATTCAAGGAATTTATGCTGCAAAAAACTCTCAAAACCTCAACTTTGCAATCCCAATCGAATATATTCCAAAAGACTATCTGTATTCTAATAAACAAGCTACTAAAGCTTTCAATCAATAAAAATATTTAATTAAGTTAATTTGCTGTTTTTTAATCAAAAAATTAACATTTATCTAAACCCAATTTTAGTGGCACAGGGAGTCTATGTCGACTTACCCAAAAATTAACGCAAAATTATCTCTAGTTGTCATTAAGAACTTTTACAGGATCCAGTTCTCGGTTTTTGTCACTTGAATAATTTAAATCCGAGTGATCAAAAGGAAGAATTGTTCCTGCATAGATAACCGTATATCCATCATTGGAATTTGTCCGAGAGATTTCTTGTCCAATAGCTTGAATGAAATGACCAGATCTGTCTTGTGTTTCAGCTTTGAGAATTTGCTCTTTAAAACTTGACAGTCCATTAACATTACTTTTTGGTATAGACTCACCAGACGTAATGCTGAATAAATCTTTTTGTTTAAGACCAGTCAATCCAAGTGGTTCTGTAATTGAGGCGACTGGTGTTTTTCCATCTTTAGAGATAATTGCAAAAAACTGAGAATTAAAAAACGTTCCATCGAATGATAAATCTCTTGAAGCTGTATTTTGAAAAGAATTTATTGCTACTGGTTGAGGATTAGGTTCCTCAATAACGGGAGGAGGAGTTGGTTCAGGTTGAGGATTAGGTTCCTCAATAACGGGAGGAGGAGTTGGTTCAGGTTGAGGGCTAGGCTCTTCAACAACGGGAGGAGGAGTTGGTTCAGGTTGAGGATTAGGCTCTTCAACAACGGGAGGAGGAGTTGGTTCAGGTTGAGGATTAGGCTCTTCAGCAACGTGAGGTATCTCTAAGTCTATGTCTAGTGGACAATCTAGAGTTATTGCTCCAAAATTCAGGTTATTGGTTTCAATCTTGGATAATTCCTCAGCTGAAATGCTCAATTCTGTTAATGAATTAGAGTTTATGTTTACGGAGTTTGTGCCAAATATAAGGGTGTCCGGTTGATTGGTGTCAATCTTCACATTGTCTCCGATCAGATTTATTTCATTAGCAAAGAGACTTCCATCAATATCAACTAAGCTTCCGTTTCCATTGGTGATTAAGCTTAAGGTGTTATCGAGAACATCAACAGAATTTTTTTGAAGAATAATATTTTCGTTTGTTTGAAGAATTATGTTTGCATCTTTGAATACAGGTCCAGCAATTTCAATATCTCCATTAAGCGAATTGTCTCCGACAATTATTTTTTTTGCTTGTAGATTTGCTAAATCATTGTTGTCAATACTCAGTTTTGTTGTTGAGTCTGCAATGGGGCCTCCAAGTGATACATCTTTTAAGTTATTAATGGGTTTCACTTCAATGGTTTCAAAGGCGCTTATTAAACCGTTGATTGTTATTCTATCGGCGACAGTTTTAACATTTTGACCATCTATTTGACCTAGAGAATTAACAGTTAAAGTATCGCTATTTATAGTTGCTTGAGACTGTGCACTTATAAACCCATTAACCATTGTTGTATCAGATGTGTTGATGGTCACATCTTTACCCAGTAATAAACCTTGAGAGTTGATAGTGGAATTATTTGAATTGATTAATAACTGGTCTGTTGCAATCAAAGTACCGTTGATTAAGCTTTGTTCGGCATTTATAGAAATATTTTCACCACCCAGGGTACTTGAAGAATTAACATTTATAGTATTACCAGTCAGCTCAAGTGACTCCCCTAGGGCATTCACATCTGCAGAGGATGCTATGTTGATATTTCCTGTTCCATTGAGGTCTGCATCAGCATTTAGTTTTATATCTCCTAAGAATGTTGAAATGGTACTGTTGACGTTAATATCTCTACCGGCATTGGCGGTCAATCCAACTCCAATATTATTCATGAAAATATCATCAGAAAAAGTTATCCCTTCGGATGCTTCAAGAATAACGTTGGCTTCAGCTCCTTCAATAACACTGGAATCTATAATAAAGTTAGAGGTTGTATCCGTTGAATTTGCTAATTGAGCTAGGCTTGGACTATCTGGTCCACCCGCTTGGATGGTAATGTTTTGAGGATCGAGTAACCAGTCGCCGGCTTTTCCTTTAGGAGCTAAGGCATTAACATTTGCATTTTTACCTACTGAAAGTTCTTTTTCCCCGGAGGTCTCTGTAAATCCACCATTTCCAGAAGTTAAACCTCCTTTAACTGAGATATTTCCATTGAATATTGTTCTGTCATTTGCCCAGGTAATTACTTTACCTCCGTTTCCACTTTCTATAGCATCAGCCTCAATGGATACATTTTCTCCAACATAAGTCAATTCGGAATTGTGAATTTCATAGTTTTCTCCTTTATAATCTCCACCTAAGAGAATTTCACCACCCCCCGTTTTCCCGGAAGCCTTAATTTTTGACTCATCAATGATTTGAACTCCATCACCCAGAACTTTTATCTTTCCGCCACTACCATGAGAGTTGTATACCGATAAATTGCCAGAGTTGGAAGTAATTGCATTCCTTTTATCCGATTTAGCGACTAATTCAATAACTCCATTACTATCTTTTAAACCTTCGGCCCAAATGAGTCCTTCATTATTAATTACTGAAGTATAAAAAGCATCAGCTAGTTTTGCCTCAAGTTTAATGATTCCTCCATCCGCTTTAATGTTTCCTGTGTTTAGGATAGCCTGTTGATATTCGTCAATTTTGCCTTTTAACGACTCATCAATATTGATATCCATTGTGATTCCATTTTCCAATGAAACACTAATCTTTTCTCCAACAGCAAAGTTTACTGTCCCTTTTGGAGCATTTATGGTTCCGTGGTTTTCGACAACAGAGCCCAATAAAGTAACTGAACCACCGTGTGTAAGGACAATTTGTCCTTTGTTTATCAGTGCA
>JAAUYH010057451.1_pt1 | contig 13669 bp, 11 predicted proteins | sample 7278061 | NCBI WGS metagenome assembly JAAUYH01 (sample SAMN14350203, study PRJNA611818) | marine sediment metagenome | isolation source: surface marine sediment (0.6m) | place: French Polynesia: Moorea | collected 2018-08
AGAATCTTCGCCGTCGGGTTCTGTTGCTTCATCAGATGCGCCATCATCGAAATCCGTTCATACGGCCCGGGCGGGCAGCGATACGGGTTCGGCGGCGCGACCACGACGACCGTTCCGCCTTCCGGCATGCCGTCGAGCTGCGCCTTCAGGAGTTGCGCTTGGGTGCCGCCCTTATAAGCGTGCGGCATCTTGGTCTGGCTCTCCAGGCTCCAGCCGGCCACCGAGCCGTCGACGAAGTCGATGCCGGGCGAAAGCACTAGCCGGTCGTAGGAGAGTTCCGCGCCGCCGGCGAGGGAGACGCTCTTCTGATCGCGATCGACGCCAATCGCCCAGTCGTGAACGACATTGACGCCATAGTCCGAGGCGAGTTTGCCGTAGCTGTGCCCCGTACTCTCGAAATCACGGAACCCGCCCATATAAAGATTGGAGAAGAAACAGGTGTAATAGCGCCGGGTGGGCTCAACCAGCGTCACATCGATCGCCCCCTTCGAATCCTTGGCGATATAGCGCGCCGCCGTGGCCCCGCCGGCGCCGCCGCCGATCACGACGACCTTCGGGCGGCTTTGGCCCAACACGGCTGGCGCGCTCAATAGAACGCCGGTCGCGGCGACCCCGCCAATCAGGCGTCTTCTGGTTACGATAGTCATCAGCGTTTCCTCCTCTGCTTTTTTAGTTGTGTTACTCGACCTGTAACTCCTGGAAATACGCCGCCAGGCTGGCGATCTCTTCATTCGATAGACGGCCGGCGATCATCTGCATCACCGGATGCGGCCGAGCCTTGCCCTTATAGGCGTGCATCGCCGTGACGAAATCGCCGGAAGGCCAGCCGACGATCGAGGGGATGCCTCTGTCATCGCCGCTCGCCTGATGGCAGGTCGTGCATTCCGATGACAGATAGGCCCCGTAATCCGGGTCGCCCTGGATCGCCAGGATCGCCGCATCCACCTCCGGGTCGCGCGGCGAGGCGGTGGGCTCGCTTTCGGGAATGTCGCGGGGACTGCCGCTGAAGGTCCGCAAATAGGCCATCAGATCACGGCGCTCCTCGGCGTCTCTGAGCCCGCGGAACGCCATCCGCGTTCCGGTGACCAGCGACTTTGGGTTCTCGATATAGAGATCGAGCTTCTCCACCGTCCAGACCAGACCGTCCGCGCCCGCGCGCCGCATCGCCTTGGAATAGTTGTAGTCCTCAAGCTCTGCGGCGGCGCGGCCGAACACCTCGTTCAAATGCGGACCGACGCGATTGCGGGCGTCCGGGCCGACCATATGACAGGATTGGCACTTGCGGTAGAGGATCTCGCCCCGGACCGGATCGCCGATTTCGGCCGCCGAGAGAGGCGCGCCCGCCCAGATCGCGCCGCACAAGCCGGCCAGCACGATGATCAGGGCGGTCGCCGTCCTCTGTTTCGCCGTCATGGTCGCATCCTCTCGGCCGATCTTGCGTCCCCGCTCGGTCACTCTATCGCGCCGGCCCCGTCCCCGTCAGCATCCGGCGTCACATCCAAGACGGCGGCGCGCATGGTGATCTCGACCGGGCCGTCGGTGCAGTCGCTCATGCAGGGCTCGCCCTCACCTGCGTAATGCGGCTCTTGATCCCTGTCGTCGGGGATAAAGTTCGCCTGATTGGGCAGCGGATGCGCCAAGAAGTTGTCTTTTGACAGTTCAAAATCCTCGTCGAGGACAATGTCGTTCAGATACAGAATATAGGCCGTAATCGCATAGACATCGTCGTCGCTGAGAGAGCGCGCGGCCCCAAAGGGCATGGCGCGCCGAACATAGTCATAGACGGTCGACAGATAGGGCCAATAGGACCCAATCGTTTTTTCCGGGCGCTCCTCGGTCAGCGTATCGAGGCCGCCGGCCAGCACCGGCCAGCGGTCGACGCCCTCGCCGAAATCGCCATGGCACACGGCGCAGTTGTCGGTATAGACCTCTTCGCCGACCAGCACGGTTCCGCTTCCCTCCGGCAGGCCTTTTCCATCCGGGCGAATGTCGATGTCCCAGGCGGCGATTTCGTCCGGCAGAGCAGGGCGCCCAAGCCCGAAAACACCGTGATCGCCAATCGCGGTGGCCGGCGCGGCGGCGCTTTCAGAGTCCGCCGAGGCTGTTTGCACGGGCGCTTCAGAGGCGTCCGCCGGCGCCGTCGCTGCGTCGCCGCTCGCGACGGAATAGGGTGCGAGAAAGGCGATGACATCAGCCCTGTCGGCCTCTTTGCGCAGGCCGGCGAAGGCCATCCGGTTCTTCTGGACGACTTTCTTCGGCGCGGCGAGGAACGCGTCCATCGTCTCGTCTGTCCAGACCAGGCCCTCTTCGCCCGCCTTCACCATCTCCGAGGAGTATTTGAACCCGTCGAGCGATCCGGCGGTCCGGCCGAACACGTCGTTAAGATGAGGGCCGACACGGTTCTTAGCGTCGGGCCCGACGGTGTGACAGGCCTTGCACTTGTTGAACACCCTCTCGCCCGCCGCCGGGTCGCCGGCCGCGGCCGCGCTTGTCGCGCCGTGCGCTGAGGCCGCAAGAACCAGAAGCGCCGGACCCGTCGCCCGATTAAGATACTTCAACATTCTCGGTCACCCCGTTTTCTTGGACGTACCATGTCTGAATGCCGTTATTGTGATAGATCGAGTTCTCGCCCCGCGCCTGGCGCAGCGCCTCTTTAGTCGGTTGCACATTACCGAACTCGTCCATCGCCCGCGACTGCAACAGCAGCTCCGATCCGTCCCAGTTAAAGTCGTAGTAGAAACGGTGCAGGGATTTCGAGAGGCTGGGCCCGTCAAGGCGCGCGGGCCGCCAGTTTCGACCGCCGTCGACCGAGACATCAACGCGCGTGACCGTGCCCAGACCCGACCAAGCGAGGCCGGTTAGAACCGTCGGTCCCGGTCCTGTCGTGATCGGCGCCTGTGGGCTGGGATTGGTGATCACCGACTTCACATCCATGGTCCAGGTGAAGCGCCGGGCTTTGCCGCTCTCCAGCAGGTCGGTGTATTTCGAGGTTTCCTCGCGGTGGTGCCAAGGCTGATCGCCGACCTCCAGCCGGCGCAGCCATTTCACCCACATATTGCCTTCCCAACCCGGCACGACCAGCCGGACCGGATAGCCTTGCTCGGGACGCAACGCCTCGCCGTTCATCTTAAAGGCGACAAGGCAATCATCGAGCGCCTTTTCCATCGGGATCGAGCGGGTCATCGCCGAGGCGTCCGCCCCCTCGGCCAGCAACCATTTGCCGCTGGTCTTCACGCCCGCCTCTTGCAGCAGCGTGCGCAACGGCACGCCGGTATACATGACATTATGCACCATGCCGTGGGTGAACTGGCAGCCGTTCAATTGGGCGCCGCGCCACTCCATGCCTGTATTGGCCGCGCATTCGAGGAAGTAGACATGGTTCTCGCGTGGAAAACGCTGCAGATCCGCCATGGTGAAGACAAGAGGCGTCTCCACCAGCCCGTTGATCATCAGCCTGTGCTGCGCAGGATCGACCAGAGCGATGCCCGCATGGTGGCGTTCGAAGCACAAGCCGTTCGGCGTGATGATTCCATCCAGCTCGTGCAAAGGCGTGAAATTCACCGACGCGGTCGCATCCGCCGTCAGCCATGGCACGTTGCGCCGGATCACATGCTTTTCGAAAGAGGACGGCGCGCCATAGGGAAAGGCGTCGACCCCATCGCCGAGATACTGATTCCATTCCTGAATTTCGGTGATCGCCGGATCCGGTTGGGCGGCGTGCGCGGGGACGGTAGCCGCGCCGGCCAGCGCGCCGACGGCCAGGGTCGATCCGCCGCGTAGGAAGGCGCGCCGGCTGGTCCCTGGTCGATCGGTCCTTGGCCGGTTTCCGGGTTTCTGCTCGCTCATGCTCTTCTCCACCTTTGCGGATATGCTAGAGTCCGGCGATCCGAACATTGTCATTCGGCTCTAAGGACACCACGCCTTGCTTTTGAATGTACTGGCTGACCACGTCATAGATCGGCGGGCCTTCCGTACCTTCGTTCACGCTGGCCCAGCCGGACACGATGTAGGTTTTGTCGGCGTCGATCGGGGTTCCGTCGCCGAGCAGCGTCATGTCGCTGATGCGGGATCCGATCTGTTCTTGAACGTCGATCCGGTAACCGAGCCCGCCGACGCGGACCATGTCGCCGCCTTGTTGGTAGTAGGGGTCCGGGTTGAACAGATTGTCCGCGACGTCCTCGAGCACAGTCTTGATCGTCTCTCCCGTCATTTCGACCCGATAAGCGTTCGGATAGGTGATCGCCGTCATGTTATAAACGTCGTCGACGGTGATCTCCTGACCGGGCAGCAGGGTAGCGCCCCAGCGGAATCCAGGAGACAGGGCGATTTGCGAGTCACGCTCCGCCAGCAAGGCGTCGCAGATCAAATCGTCGAAAGTCCCGTTAAAATTGCCGCGGCGATAGAGTAGCGAGTCGGTTCGGCCAAGCACTCTGGACAGGGTCGCCTGATGCGGCGCGCGAATCCCGTCGATCACCGCCGCCATCTCCGGGTCAGGCGCGATCACATCCGACAGAACCGGAATCAGGCGATAGGCGTAGTCGCGGATTTTCCCGCCTTGCACATCCAGATCGAGCCGAGACAGGAATTTGCCGTGGCTGCCGGATGCGATCAGCAAGGTTTCGCCGACCGCAATCGCTTCAGGGATCGCGTCATGGGTGTGACCGGTCAGGATCACGTCAATCCCGCTCACCCGCCGGGCCAGTTTCCGGTCGACATCGAAGCCGTTATGCGACAGCAGCACGACCAGGTCGGCGCCCTCGGTACGGGCCTCATCGACAGTCTCCTGCAATTCCTTGTCGCGGATCCCGAAACTCCAGGTCGGGATCTTGTAGCGCGGATTTGCGATCGGCGTGTAGGGAAAGGCCTGGCCGATGACGGCGATCTGCACGCCATTGCGCTCGAACATTTGATAGGCTTCGAAGACCGGCTCTTCCCAATCGGTGTCGCGCACATTTGCGGCGAGGAACGGGAAGTCCATCGTCTCGATCAGCTCTTCGACCCGGTCCGTGCCATAGGTGAATTCCCAATGCGCGGTCATGGCGTCGACGCCGAGCGCGTTCATCGCTGTCACCATGTCCGCGCCCTTGCTGGCGAGGGCGGTGTAGCTGCCTTGCCAAGTATCGCCGCCGTCAAGCAGCAGGGTCTGGGTCGGCCGTTCGGCGCGGATCGCCTTGGCCAGGGTCGCGATCCGGTCCAAACCGCCGACCCGGCCATAAGTCTTGGCGAGAGAGACAAAATCGACGCTGGCCATCGTGTAAGCGTCATAACCGCCCGGCCCGAGCCCGAACCGCGACAGAAACTGCTCGCCAGTGATATGCGGCGGCAGGCCCGCCACCTCGCCGACGCCGAGATTGATCGCGGGCTCGCGGAAATAGACCGGAACGAGCTGGGCGTGCAGGTCGGTCAGGTGAAGCAGGGTGACATTCCCGACCGGATTGAAAGCGAGCAAATCCTCTTGCGCAACCGATTGCCTAGCGAAGGCTGGGGCGGAGAAGCCGCCGCTTCCAAGCAGCGCCCCGGCCGCCGCGCCGACTTGCAGGAACTCACGTCGCGAAAGCACATCTCCCCCCTTCGCCAACCCGCGTCACGGCGACGCCATGGCGCGGCATTCGGCCCGACCGGCCCGCGCCACGCCTACGCAACCGTGATCTTTTTCTTGGTCGAAAGAACGTCCCCGTTGTCATCCTTCCAAATGAACTCGAACTCGCCGGATTCGGGGACTTTGGCGGTGAACTCCATGAATGGATTGGCCGATACCGCGGGTTCGATCTCACACGAGAAGACCGGTGTTCCGTTAAAGTTGCATTGAAAGCTGTTGATGATCAGGCGCGGGATCGTGTTGCCTTCTTTGTCCTTGCGCTGACCGGATTCCATCTTGTGGTTCACCAGGGTCTTGATCGTGATGATCTCACCGGCGGCGGCCTTTTTCGGCAGTTTTACGCGGGGTCTGGACATGTCTTTCTCTCCTTCTGGCGCGCGCGGGGTCAGCCGCCGCAGCCGCCGATGGTCACTTTGACGAGCGTTTCGGCTTTCATGACCGCGCCGTCATTCATCTTCGCCAGCGCCACGACATTCTGCGTTTTGGCGAGCCGCATGCGTGTCGCCGCCCTTTGTTCGCCGCTCATCGGCGTGAAGTGGAAGGTCGCCACGCCCGGCTCTGGATTGCCGTCCGCGAGCACCAGCAGACTTTCGACATAACGGTTTTCGCTCGCCTCGCCATCGACGGAGACTGACAGGGGCACAGTGTTGCCGTTCTCCGCGATCTCCGGCATCTCCAGGGTCAGTCCGCCCTCTTGCGCCGTCTGGCCGCCTAAGAACTCGTCGATCCGCGCTTGGACCCGTTCGGCTGAGAGCGCCACGTTGGGCGTTCCGACCAGAGCCGCCGCAGCGGCGCCGGTCGCAACAATCAAAAATTCTCTTTTCGTAACCTTGGTCATTGGGTGTTTCCTATTCATTCCTCACACGGCGTTTCGGAAGGCGCGACGGCGCGCTTGAATTCGGACGCCGCCAGCATGGCCTTCGCGCTCACGACCATGCTCCTCGGGCCGGCCCGATATGCGCCGCCAGACTGCTCGCGAACATAGGTGATGATATGCGAACCAATGCCGCCGGGTTCATGTTTCCCTCCCAAGATGCGCGCTGAAACTCATGAGCGCGTCACCCTTCGACCGTATCGGTCTTATTGGCCGGTCGCCGACTTCTGCGGCGCTCACGTATTTTTGTTGTAAGCACCGTAGAACCATATGCGTTGCACTTCAATAGAAATATATGAATTTTACTATCTGTTCGCAGCGCGCCTTGAGCCGGCCTAACCAATCGTTCCAAGACTGGGAACAAACCGCTGAATAAAAAAACCAATTTCCGTGATCAAGCCGGTCATGAACAGCAAACCGGTCACTATGAGGAACCCGCCTGACACGCGCTCGATCACCGCCATATTGCGTTTTAGCCGGTCTGATATTGTTAGGAAGGCGCCGGTGAAGGCCGCCGCCAAGACAAATGGCAGACCGATGCCCGCCGAGTAGGATGTCAACAGCACGACGCCTTCCCACACCGAGTCTTCGCTCCCCGCCATGAACAGGATCGCGGCTAGGATCGGGCCAACACAGGGCGTCCAGCCGAAGGCGAAGGCGAGCCCCAGAACAAAGGCCCCAAGCGGCCCGCCGACGGCGCGGCTCTCGAACCGGGCCTGGCGGTGCAGGATCGGGATGCGGATCACGCCGAGAAAGTGAAGGCCAAACAGAATAATCAGCGCGCCGGCGCCGTAATTCATCAGATCGAAATTCTCGGTGATAAATTGTCCAAACACCGTCGCGATGGCGCCGAACCCGATGAAGATGATGGAGAACCCAATGACGAACGCCAGCGCATACGCCACAATTCTGCCTTGTGCGACGCCCGCGCTCCCCCTTAACTCGTCATGGGTCACCCCGGCGATGTAGCACAGATAGGGCGGGATCAGCGGCAGCAGGCAAGGCGATATGAACGAGAGCGCCCCGCCGATGAACGCCCCGGCCAGTGTTACATCCAAACCTCGGGCCCCCTCGCGTCATGTGTGAAAAATAGTTTCACATCATATATTCACACATAGCATATCTTGCATATAATACGCTCATGTCAAATCACGCTCTGCTCCCCAGTTTAAGCCTGTTGGCGCGCTTTTTGACGTTCGCGCTCGTTGCGGCTTTCGCGTCGTCGTCGGCCTTGTCGAATGACCAATCCGCCGGCGCTGATCCGGCGGACAGTGAGCCCGCGTTCAAGGCCGAGCTCGTCATGTTCGAGCGCGATGGCTGCGAATATTGCGCCTTGTGGAACGAACAGATCGGCGTCGCTTATCCGAAGACGTGGGAGGGCCGCGCCGCGCCGCTGCGCCGGGTCGATCTGTTTGGCGCGCTCAGTCCGGAACTTGAGGCGATCTCTCGGCCGCGATTCACGCCGACCTTCGTCCTGATGGTTGATGACCGCGAGGTGGGTCGGATCCGCGGCCACCCGGGTGAGGATTTCTTCTGGCCGATGCTGAGTGAGCTGTTGGCCAAGGGCGGTATCACAGAACCTTAGCAAAAACCAAGAAACTGCGAGGCAGGAAGGATCGTGACACTCAAAACCTATGCGATTATCGGCGCGCTGGCTTCCGCATTCCTGCCAAGCTGGTCGCAGGCTCAGGATACGCCGGCGCCGCTTGTCGAATTCAAGGCGATGGCGCCGCACCTTGCGATGCAACTGGCTGAAGAGACGCTCAGCGCCTGTCGCGACAAGGGATTTCAGGTGGCTGTGACGGTGGTTGACCGGTTCGGACTGGTCCAGGCGGTCTTGCGCGATCAATATGCCGGGCCGCACACGATCGAAACATCCTTCCGAAAGGCCTGGACGTCCGTTTCATTCAAGATCGCCACCAGCGAGTTCGTCGATGTCACCCAATCGGGCGAGCGGATCGCCGGCCTCCGACATGTGTCGAATGTGATGGCCGTGGGCGGCGGAATCCCGATAGAAGTTGCCGGGTCGTTGATCGGCGGGGTAGGTGTCTCCGGCGGTCCGAGCGGCGATCTGGATCATAAATGTGCGGTGGAGGGCCTGGAGGCCGTCGCCGTCGCGCTGGAGTTCTGATCGTCAGGACCCGAGAGCGAAACAGGCCGGTACTGAGAGAGCGATGTCACTGCCAAGTGAAGCTGAGGTTTTAGAGTTCCCGCGGGACATGGTCGACAATGCGCGCCATGCGGCCAATGTCTTGAAGGCGCTGGGGCATGAGCATCGCCTGCTCATCATGTGCTTGCTGGCCGATGGCGAGAAAGCGGTGACGCGGCTTGAGGAACTGTTGTCGCTGAAACAACCGGCGGTTTCGCAACTGCTGACCCGCTTACGCGCCGACGACTTGGTCACCACGCGGCGCGATGGCAAGACGATCTATTACTCCATCGCCGACCCGGCGATCCGCGACATCATCCAGACGCTGTATAAAGTCTATTGCCAGCCTTCGGGCGTCTGCGTCGATCGGTGAGGGCGCGGCCGTGCTCGAGGATCTGCCGATCTGGACCCTCGTTGCGTCGCTCGGCGCGCTGATCGGCGCCGTCTTAGGCTTCACCGCCCGGTTTACGCGGTTCTGCACCTTAAGCGCCGTCGAAACAGCGCTCTATGGCGGCAATTGGCGTCAAATCCGTATGTGGCTGTTGGCGATCGCGGTGGCGGCGCTTGGGACGGCGATCCTCGTCGATCGCGGGCTGGTCGACTTGTCGGAAACGGCGCATTACCTGCCGCGCGTCGCGATCGCCGGGCCGGTTATCGGCGGCTTCCTTTTCGGCCTGGGCATGTCGGCGGTCGGCACCTGCGGCTTCGGGTCGATCCTGCGGGTCGGCGGCGGCGACCTGCGCGGGCTCGTCGCGGTGATCGTGATCGGCCTGGTGGGCTACATGACGATCCGCGGCCTGCTTGCGATTCCGCGCCTGACCTTGATCGAGCCGCTGTCGATCCCGTTGCCGCAGGGCGAAAATGCGTCGATCGGCGCCCTCTTCGCCATGGCGACGGGCTGGGACCGGGAGGCGATCCAGCTACCCGTCGCTGTCGTTGTCAGCGGCGCGCTCGCAGTCTGGTGTCTCGCCGGCGCCGATTTCCGGCGCAATCCAAAGATGGTGTCCGGCGGCGTCATCGTCGGGTTGGTCGTGGTCGCCGGTTGGTTTGTCACCGGCTATATCGGGGCGGATGATTTCGACCCGCAGCCGGTGGAGTCCGTCAGTTTCGTGGCGGCGGCGGGCAGTGCGGTGATTTATCTGATGACTTACACCGGATCGACCGTCAGCTTTCCGGTGGGGTTGGTCGCCGGCGTACTGGTCGGCAGTTTCCTGGCCGCCTGGGTCAAACACGAGCTGCGGCTGGAAGGGTTCGACGAACCGCGAGAGATGCGCCGTCACCTCGGCGGGGCCGTCCTGATGGGGGCGGGCGGCGTCATCGCCATGGGCTGTTCGATCGGCCAAGGCCTTTCCGGCGTCTCGACCCTGGCTGTTCCCTCCTTTCTGGCGCTGCTCTCGATTTGGGCCGGCGCGGCCGTGGGCCTTCGCATTCTGATCCATGGCTGGCCAGGTTTCGCCCGCGCGTAACGGGTTATACGCCGACGCGCCAGCTGGTATGGCGGTTTTTGAGCCAGTTTCGGTCGCGAGCCAAGTCGACTGGCCCCCACAGTTCATTCAAGACCATGAACCACGCCTTGCGCTTTAGTATGAATATTCCTACGGTATCTGAGTGTTATGTTCGATTCCATGGTTCCAACTTAAGTAGAATCATGGGGTCGAACGCGCCGTTCAGGGCAGTACGGAAGTGAAGCGTCAATAGAGTCAGCCGAGAGCGTTGCCGCTCAGACCCAGCGCGCTGCTTCCTTGCCAATGAAAGCCAGCGCAGGGGTTCAGAACCTTTTTGAGGGTTAGTACGTGGTTCTTCTTGGTCCTCAACGACGAGCCAAGGCGTCGAGAGTCTACCAGTATTCGCATGTCGGCGGCGATAAGCGGATGGAGAAAAGCCGTCAGGCGGCCGGCGCCCTCGGCGCGGATCGAAATCTGGACCTCTTGTCCTCATTCCTAGGCCCATCAACGACGACAGAACCCGCGCCTCCCTATGCCGACTTGAACCCGAAGAATCACGCAATAGGCGCCGGCGATTTCCGCCGGAAATACGCACGCACAGCGAAGTGGGGTTTGATCGTCGGCGTTGGTCTGACGCCGCTCTTGGCGACGCCATATGTTTATGCGGATCCGCCGATGGGGCCGAATCAACCTGCGGATATCGACTTTGGCGCGCCGACGCAGCAAGTCATGAGCGGCGAGGTTTCGGGCGATGTGCTGCTGGGTGACGGCGAGACGATCGTCATCGATAGCGGCGGCAATGCGACCGGGGTCAGTATCATTGACGCGACGCCAGGAGGAAACGGCGCGGTCATCACGGGAAACACCCGTATCATCACCGGCGACGGCTCCTACGTCCTGGTCGACGAAGATGGCGTGTTGACCTCTGAAACGGTCATTCAAATCGACGGCGCGAACGCTATCATCGACATTTTAGACGGCGGCGTCATTGATGGGACATTCTCGCCCTTCGGGTCGCCGGGGTCGGCAATCGGCTCCACGGAGAATGGCGGGCCGGTATCGATCAATAACGCTGGCACACTCACGTCGACACGGACCGGGACAGGTGTATCGTCATTTCCTACGACGATAGAACTGCAGGGTGCAAACGGATCGACTATCACCAATAGCGGCCTGATCGAGGGCGGCACCAACGAAAGCGGTACAAGACAGAATGCGATCGTGTTTGGCGATAGCCGAGGCGCCGACGCCGCAACCACGATCAATAATACGGCTGACATTACTGAAACCGTGACGTTTCGGCGAGGGAATCTGGTGGTGAACAACAGTTCCACCGCTGCAAACGCCAGCAGTGCGCAATTTGAAAACCTTACGATCGTTACAGAGGAAGACGAAAACGGCCAGGACAACGACGGGAATGTCAGAACGAATTCAAGCCTGACCGTCACCAATTCGGGAACCGCAGCCAATGGCGATGCGGCGACGATCGGATCGATCTCGGTGGGGTCCTTCAGCAACAACATCGCGTCTGTAACGCCTGAAGACCTCGAACAATATGACGTATCGGTCACCAATGAAAACGGCGCGACGATAAACTCAGTGACTGTGGGCGCCAAAGGCGTCGTGAATGTGACGAACCGGTCGGGCAGCGAAATGTCATCAGGCCAGCGGTCGGCGGTCGGGTTTACGTCCGGGACGACGACCATCACGAACGAAGCGGGCGCTACGATCAAGCAAACCCTTTACGCGTCGCCAGACGCCTTGTTCGGGACCCAACCAAACGACAATGTCGCGATCTACGGGGAGGCGATCGTCGACGCCACGCCGGATAACGGGACCCTGGACACGCCCACGGTGATCAATAACGGGTCGATCGAAGGCACCTTGCGCGGCGTCGAGATCATCGGCGCGGGGAATATCATCAATAATAGCGTCATCGCCGTGGTCGATCAGACGATGGGCGTCGAAACGCGGCTGGACGATCCTCGCAACCAGACGGTCGGGGTGAAGATTGATGACGGCGTAATCCAGAATCAGTCCGGGGCCGAAATCAACGGCGGCGTCTTGTTCAATGACGCCACGAAGACGCCCGTTCTGTACAACAACGGAATCGTCACAAACGACAATATTGACCGGCTTGCGACGGCCAACGGCCAACAAGGGTTCATCACCGATGGCGTCACCTTTCGTGGTGCGACACGACTAAGGAGCGGCGCAGAGGGCACGCCGACGGACCATGTGGGGACTATTCTGTCAGGCCGTCGGGGCGTTTATTCCGAGGGCGCGCTCGACGAGGATTTCCGTAACGCCGGAACCATACAGGGCGATTTCTCCGGGGTGACGATTGTAGATGCAAACGGCTTCCGCGTCGTCAACAGCGACACGATCGAAGGCGGCGTTTACGGCGTCCGATTCGTCGACAGGTTCTTTTTTGAGGATGCTGTGGATACCGGTGATCCAATCGCCAATAAGGATTTCGGACAGGTTGTTAACACAGCCGACGGCGAGATTGTTGGCGGCGTCGCCCTCGAGAGGGCCGATTTCAGTGTTTCCACTAGTCTTTTCGACCCCGATGGCGTCGTATATGACCAACCGGCAGGCCAACGGATCGCAGGCGAGATCGACAATGCCGGGTTGCTTTCCAGTGGCGGCGCGGTCGGATCGGATCGTTCAGCAATCACGACGCGAACTGGGGTGACCCTGACAAACCAGGCCGGCGCATCCATTACGTCGACCGGCGATACATTTTCTCAGACCTTCGCTCAAGGGTCGTTCGGCAGTCTGACTCTGGCCGGGGATTCTGACATCACAAACGCTGGCGAGATCACTGCGGGCGGTGCGGCGGTGAATGACAGTTTGGCGGGAGTCGTTCCGCCGTTTGGCTCTTTTATTCAGTATAATAGTCAGTCGACCACGATCCTGAACAACCAATCCAGCGGCGTCGTGGCCGGCGGCGCCTATGGCGTCGATTTGTTCGGGTCGGCCACGATCACCAATTCCGGGGAAATCCGGGGCGCTGATGGCGTGCGATTAACGCGCACCTCGACGCTGACCAACAACGCTCTGATCACTGCGACCGACGATGCGCTTGTGCTCGGACGGACCGGCGTCTTTTCCGACCAAGCCTCGCAGGTCTTTACGATTGTCAACGCCGAAGGCGCCAACATCATCGCGGACAGCGACGGTGACAATAACGGTATCGCGGTCAATGGCGTCTTGGGTATTGATCTGATAACCAACGCCGGCGCCATTACTGGTGACATTAGGACGAATTCAGGCGACGACCAAGTGCTCATCTCTGGTTCGGTTACGGGCTCAACGGATCTCGGCGGGGATAATGATGTCTTGGACTTGATCGATGCGGGCGGCGTCTCCGGGGCGGTTTCAGGCGGCGACGGCTCGGACCGGGTCCGGTTGTCGGCGCTGACGCAGAACCAGACGTTTCTTGATTTCAGCGTATCGGAATTCGAAACGCTTGAGAAAGCGGGTGCGCTTCAAAGCCAGTTCACTGGCGGCTTCTCCGGGCAAAATGGTGAAATCACCGGAGGTTCTTTGGTGGTTGGCCGGGTGGCGGATGTAGGCACGCCTGCGGCCAACGGTCT
>JAAUYH010093778.1_pt1 | contig 13669 bp, 6 predicted proteins | sample 7278061 | NCBI WGS metagenome assembly JAAUYH01 (sample SAMN14350203, study PRJNA611818) | marine sediment metagenome | isolation source: surface marine sediment (0.6m) | place: French Polynesia: Moorea | collected 2018-08
GGCAAACGCAAAACGATGTGAGAACTAACAGAACACTTCAGGTAGCACAAATATGTATAGAATTGCTGCTATTCAGTCAAACTCGGGCTCCATATTTGTCAAGAGAGACTCTATTCCTGCGATTTCTGAGATATTTATGTGGACTTCAGCTGGATTTAAAACGACAATTGACCGACATAATTCGGATTGGTAGTGTGTTGTTAGCCAGGAACAATTTTATTCCTTCTTTATGCATATAGACTTGCTGATTCTCGTAATTAGCCATGCATTCGCTTCGAAATAAATAGTGGCCACAGTCTACATGGTCGAGGTGATACGATGCCACGGAATAAGGGTAAATTCAACTCCGAGAATAGATGAACAATAGCCAGTAGACAGACTACTCGGAGTGTCAGCATGTATACAGACGTACCCAGAGTATCTATGGCCGACAATAGCTTTTTCTGCCTTTCGCAATACAAACATCCATTGCAGATAATACCGAATTTCCTGAAATAGCACGTGACATGTCAAGCAGTTCGGAGATTTACTTCGATTTCATTTCAAGCCGACGAAGCAGATGGGCGACAGTCGGCACCTCCAATATCTGTCGAAATCCATATTCCAGAGAAAGCGGAGATGGTATTTATATTCCAGAAACACTAGGAAGGCCAACTCTACGTTTTCTTCGAACTCTCGGCGTGCAAAACGTTACACTAGGCCAGGAATAGTTCGCTGGTAAGCACTAATAGACGTTAATGTCAACACGAGATTTTGAAACATACCCTGGAATTTTTTGAGAATAACCCCATGAACGCAAAGCAAGCTTAGAATATAGGTAAAAAATAGGTTAAATATAAGAAATTGAAAAAGAATTGAGTCGTTTGTGAATTTGAGAAGCTATAGAATTTACGTTGGTTTAGAAAAAATTAAAATCTATCAGAATGTAGAACAACTGTCACAACAGTAGAGTAGCTGAAGAATTCTTAAAATAATTGAGTTTGCAGCGGTTCTTCGATTTCTGCAGTAATTAGAAAACAATACCCTCTAGAAAAAGATATAATGAAGCAAATAGAAAATTATTGCTGCAATCTTCTACAGCAATATCCATGAAATTTTTCTAGTCTTTTTGCTCCCTCACTCTGGTCAAAAACAATGAATTTTTGGCGGGTTATAATTTCTATTTATGATTTGTATTTGTAGCTTTATTTGTTCGTAACTTGATGAGAAAGAGCTCTAATATCAAGGGGTTTCATTTGCTAAACACAGCGCGAGGGATTTCAGAATTTATATAGGTTGCAGGTGATTGAAATTAAGATCACAGACGTCGGCGGCATGGTCTGATCTCATTAGGTGGTCGAAAATCGGCAGTCATTTAGTTAAAAATTGTTATTGCCTCTTTTTCCATGTACGATCTCTTTCAGTAGTCAATTTGTTGAAATGGCTGTCACAAACCTACTTGTCGCAGCAGCTTGCAAATCCAGCCTCTATCCAGATTTAGTAGAAATTATTCACCGTAGCAGTACCCAGTTTGCCGCTGTCGGTAATAGGGAATAAGCTGTTTCGGTCAGGAGGCTTTCGTGACCGGTAAATGCGAGCATACTATTAAAGAGTGATTCGTGCATAATCAAACGAGCCTCGGAGCGAATGATCTCTCATGCAAGTTGCACGGATCTAGTCAACAGTAGACGCACTATCTTATAGTGCGTTTCGATACAGATAGAGCAGCAACAAAAGGCGATGAACCGACATCTCCGTAGCCTGAGAGGCTCGACTTTCATCTTGCTTCACTGTCTGAGGAAAGAGTGCGAAATTTTGGTTCTGTGGAAGATCTTGACAATCAATCATAAGTTTGGGCATTGTACCATGATTTGGAAATAGACAGTGTGATTACAGAGCGACAATACAACAAGTCTCATAAAATGAAGATCTGTCGTCACTATTGGTACGCCTCGAAAATAGAAGTTACAGAAACCAAAAATTGTGTTGTGCTTGATATATTTAAGCCATAATTCACGAAATTCGCCGGTGTTTGGGATACACAGATGCTTTCATTTAGAAGATGTCAGCACATTGCTTGGCTAGTTAAATAGCCCTCTACTACAAGAACGGCCTGCGATTTTACTACTAAGATTTGTTCTAACTTCAAATTTCATTAGAGACATACCTTGCAAGCACCTCGAAAGCATCCTTCTCTGTGACCTTCACCCCTATGTGTGACCATAAACCGCACAAATTTCAGGGCTGCTTGTCGCATACACATTCAATGTCGTAAATATCAATATTCAACGTGCTTTCTTTCTTTTTGGTTTCACAACTAATCATCAGAAGTCGAGAATTGCTATCTTTCAGTGCGTTTGTCAAACGATAAAGAAATATAACCCAACCGATAGTACAAATTCAGTATACATGCATCCTTTCCTAACAATTCGATGTGCATTCTATGCATCTTTCTTACGCATGCAAATTTTATGAATCAAAGTACCGAAGCTAAACTTGTTGATTTGAAGTAAGTAGATAAGCACCTGCATGTAAAACGAAATGCAGTAAAGTGGATGGTGGCATGGGCTAATGGCTTCCGTGATAGTGCTTAGGTGTGAACAACCCAGGTGAGAGCAGCGAATGTCAAATGAGAAACACGAACCGAACAACAACCAAAAACAATGCAGAATCGAAGTAGAGACGGGGCTATTCGCATAAAATTGACAGTAGTAATTAAGGTCATATCGTCCTAAGGATTGCATCGATACCAGGTAGGCTTGTAAGACCAACCCAAAAGATTTGTATCGGTACGCCAGTTTTCTTTCGAATCGGGTCTAAAACCAATGGCGGTAGGTGTTTCACCAATACGCAGCGTTGTATGGCTAACGCTGAGGTCAGGCCGATTCCTCGATCTACCAGAACAATGCTCAAATTTCTCAACAGAACGAGAGACTCAAGCCCGAAAAAGTTGTCCCTTAATACTAGACGATCGACGAAGAATATAAACCGTCCTCGATTGGAATGTATACTAAATAATCCAGACTAAATTGGGTCGACAACTAAAACCTGGATTAGAAGTGCCGTAAAATATGCAGTAGTGCACTAAAATAAGTTGCGCACTAAGTCGTAGTATACGAGAAACAGGGAATTGTTCGATGCTGCGGGCCGTGCTAGGAAAATCACGAATGAATGCCTGTGTAGTAGCTTTTGGAAATATGTACCGTTACATCAAGACCATTTTTGGACTCAGAGATATTAGTCCAGCCTGACTTCACGGTTCATATTTCGTTATATACTTCTCTAATTTGGAAACAAAATTTTCAGGTCCTCCGTAAAATTACTCTTTGACAGCAGTCATAGGGCTCGTGTTCCTTGAGATGGCTTATATGAATCACCTAAAACGGTTCAAAATGTTCATCCGTCTAAAGCATCGACTGAATGATTTTCCTCCTCGAAAAAGCAGTAAACACTTTTATAGAAAAATAACCATCAAAATCGATACAGCCCACTTCATGATGATGGCAACTTTGTTTTACTTTGATCATTTGAGTAATAGCAAGCCGACTCTGAGCAATTCTGTTCTGCATTGTACATCTGATATGACAAAGGATTGACCATTCTTCTATGCGAATTGTAGCGTCATGTTTGCTTCTCATAGAGTTCCTGCCGATGTTTCCCAAACTTCGGCGTGTAATATTTTTGAAAATCGAGGTCCCATCTTATTAACAAACTTGATATCCATCGTCACCAAAATATCGCCTCAAGATTTATGGAGCATAAGTCAAATCATTTGTCTCGCAAGATCCGTGGAAAGCAGAATCTTTTCAATAACTGGGAACGCCGGCAAGCATTCGTTTTGATGGTATCATTCATCCAAAACCTGGCAAGTGTGGAGTTCAAGCTCTGTTCGAAATCGATCGTATTCCGAATGTGTGACAAATCAACGATTTATCGGTCTCAATAAAAGAAAACAGTCTCTAATCATCACTGCGCTTATGCTGCGGATCAACCTACATTCCCTGGTGTAGTTCAAAAAACGAATTCGGTACTATGCTAAATGATTATAACAGTTCTTAGTAAGTCTTTGAGTACCATTATATATCATGCTATCTGTCCTTCGCACAGAACTTAAAAATGGTGCATATATGTGTATCATTGCCGAACTTCTGGTCATAGTAACATTGCTGCTCGTAAAAAGGTTAGTGTAATTCTATTAAGAGATATACTCAATAGAATAAATTCAAGAAACTCTTTGACAAATTTATTACTAAGACTTTGTATCTCGATGGGATCCAGAAGGTCCGCGCCCTTCTGTATGCGAACTGCCCTTCTACCTTCTTCGAAGGAAATATAATTCCTTCATCTCTGGTTATTTAAAAATATGCCTTTTCGGCACTCATCTCACTTAAGCAAAGAGAGTATATGAGCTGTGTGGAACTGTAAACGACAGTACTGAGCACTCAGAAGGAGTGCAGTTGTCCAATGTTGCATGCTTGATCGAAGCTGGCTCTTGAAATGGAATCGGACGCTAGGCTAACACATCCAAGAACCCGAAGGCGCTAACAGACTGCTTACTGTGCAGTCGCTATCAACGGGAGAAACTGCACGTGAGGTTTGAGAATGAAAGCCCACTGTAAACGAATGAGGAGGGACTGTTGCGGAACACAGGAGGAAAACGAGAGCAGAACTGCAAACTAGCACGGAAAACGGCACTGGTACTTATCGCGGCCTTCATATTGGTCAATTTGGAGCGCAACAGCTAACATTGGCGTATTAGTAAGCTTTTATATACGAAAAGAACAGATAATGAGCTAATACAAGTGTTACAGTTCACAAGCATGCTTATTGTGAGTTTATGAGAAGAGATACAATTTCTAGGCAGATTAACTTTGCACGATAATCTGAAGTTTCGAAATGCTTTGTCTTTCTTTTACTTCAAATAAGTACAGCCCGAGCGACAATGACCCAATGATTTAGAAGATAAGAGCACCGTCCCACACAACCAAGCACGAGAATGAGTAGTTAATGGGGAAATGTTTGTAGTCTTGAACCTGCCAACGCCTTATCGCGGTTTGCGAAGTAGTATTACTGCTGTCAGCAGCAGTTAAACAAAAACTTTAATCTGTTCAAGGTGAGTTTGATTGAGTTGGACTACATTGCCCACTATTTGAGGACAATATTTTTGATTCCATGCTACATAAGCTTTCTAAGATGTTGGTACAAAAGGATCTAAAAAACTATACTAGAACTATCCAAAATAGGTCCAGAGTCTTGTCTCCTTCCTCCTCTTGGATGAAATAAGTGCCCGAATTTTACAATATTTTCTGATTCGATATGTTGTTGAACAACACTATCTCTTTAATATGTGTGAGGTTAACTACTATGAATATCCCTGCTCACACCATTTTCCTCGCATCACATATTTGTTTGTTACCGTACATTTATTTAGTCAATGGAAGTCAAAGTCATATCTTTTCTAGAATCGATTATTCTGAAATTTCAAATTATAATCTACTAGACTCACTTCAGAGCCATGAACCCTATAAGTATCTCGATTGAGCGTTTCGATGTTCAATCATGTCTAGTTTGTGCATTGTACTCACCAACTTAACACTAATATTTTTAGTCAGTAGTTTATGTGTTCTTATTTTACGTAATAGAACATTTCTATTCTCACCTGTGAATCAAGGAATACGAAAATCCAATATTACGTGAGGTCAATCATAGCTATCACCGTACTCAACCCATTGGTGATCACGATTCGATTGACAGTCTGGTTTAAAAACTTAAAACCACACGCGCAAAGGTAAGTTAGGTCCCGATGAATGCTGAATCGTTATAAAACAGTTGTTTGTGCTAAATAAGGGCTCGAGAGGAAAATACTGCCGTTTTAAAAAATGCTTAATCACGAACAGCACGCCTTTGTGGTGAGACGTCCGAAATAGTAAGCAAGCTTTTCTCCGCAAAGAATAAATCTGGTGAGAGCACAGCTCTGAGGCAACGGATAGCAGCTATAGAATGAATTATTCTGAAAAACTAAGTGATTGACACGTTGCTTTGCTCGCGTACCGAATGATAGTCAAAACTTTAGTATTTTTCGAGACTTAATTATTGGTCGCCGAATGGATCGAAAATTAGTATATCTCATTTACATATTAGATTTTTTGATGGAAACTCAAATGGATTCAAAATGAAGGAAGAAGAAATGCTGAAAGCATTAGACAAGTTAAATTTTGTAAGCGACGAAAAATTACTGTAGCTTAAGGTGAATTGCTGGAACCAGCGTACCAGCGTAAAAATTTAGAACCTGAAACTGTTCAGGCTGCCCATGATGCAGGACACTCTGTGCTATTCGTACATCCCCATTACTGCGAGTTGCCGCCGATCGAACGTCTATGGATTCGGATCAAAGGTGCTGCTGCATTAAAGTACGACATTCGCGTATGTTAGAAACAGATTGGAAGAGAAACTTGGAAAACTAGTAAGAGATGGAGGTTGTAATACTGTCACAGCAATTATTGTACATGTTGGCAAAGTGATTTTAAAGTTTTTCCAGTAGATCGACCGCGAGAAACAAGCGTCAGAAGTATCAGATAATGTTAGTGAGTGAACAAAGTCTGACTCTGAATTAGATTCGCAGTGCACAATTCTAGAAGATAGTTTGAATTCTATTGTTCGATGAATTCCGGATTCAAAGTATCTCCACATTGTAAAACTCTCGATCGCAACCGCCGAACAGTGCACTGAACGTAGACCAAGGGATTCACAGTCAATTAGTGTACCTTTTAATGTTCATAATTTGTTCTCCGTCAGTTCGGAGAACAATGAAATAAACTTTAATTCCGCTATCAAAGAACTCCCTGTAATACGAAATCAGATCTCCGCAGAAGATGTGTTTTCTCGCTGTCCAGGTTAGTTGGAAATCTTATGATTTACAGGATTTTTTTCAGCAGGATAAGAATTTCACTTGTACATTACTGCTTAAAGTTACGAAGTCAAGGTGCCCAAACCTTCCAGGATCTATCGTAACATGCTGACACAAGCATACTGAGATCTGAAGCAGAGTCGACTGCCATCACTTTATCTTCATGCGCAGTGTGTGCCTTAATTAGCGCGAAGTCCCGTCTAACAGACCATAACTTTACGGTCCCATCAAAGCCAGCAGACAGCAACACATCACCTCCATCAACTCCCCCACCGAAGAATAAGGAGCTAATCATTTTTGAGTGTGCTGCAATTTTCTTTACACATCGTTGTTTCCGCAAATCTGTCACTGCAATTGAGTTATCAGAGCCACCAGAAGCGAGTGTTCGCCCATCCCCAGAAAACGAAACGCGCACAGCCTGTCCGACATGCATCTTCTCCATTGTGAGTACAGCACGACCAGAGCGCATGTCCCACAATCTCAAACCACCTTCGGACCCTGTAGTTCCCAATAATCCTCCATCCGGATGAAAGTTCGCCCAGGTCACTTGCTGATGTCCCGAATTATGGACCGCCACCGGAACACCGTCATTAAAAACGCGAATGGTGCCATCGAAGCCAGTTGTTACAACAAGATCTCCAACATGCGGATGCATGCGTACAGCCGATACACGTCCCTCGTGACCTTTGTAAGTCTGAGCGACGCCAATTTCTCCATTGTCCATAGTTCGCAGTAAGGCCGAGCCTGAATCAGCTGCCGCTGTTAACACAACGCCCGCAACGGGCATCTCCAGCATCGATATACGTGATTCGTGTGCTTGTAAGGTATGTTTCAATTCACAAGTTTCTGCATCCCAAAACGAGACATTACCACCCCAGGACCCAGTCACCACAACTTGTCCTCCTAATGCCACGGCGGAGAGTGGTCTTCCTTCGGCACGCTGCGATGTTTTAAGTACGGTTTCGCGAACACGTTTAATGCAATCTGCCTCAGCTTCAGTCCGAAACGAACGCATAGGGCCACCAGCTTCTTCCTCATGTTCCGAGCGCTCAGCAGCGAGTCGCTTCGCGACGGATGAAATAGAAGCGGTGGCGACACGAGTTCGTAATTCCATAAGAGATAATGTTCCTTCAGTGTAGTAGTCTTCATCGCCACCATCAGACATGGCGGCCATTTCAGAATCTTGTTGGTGTTGCGGGTTGGGTGGTGGTGGCGGCGGTGCAGATGCACCTGCATCCAATGCTTCGCGTGCTAAAATTGCTCGCAATCTTTCTCGTCGGTCATGCGCATCCTCATTAGGTTCGTCCAGCGGAGCATTTCGTTCAAGCAACAGCTGTCGCACTTCTGCATCATCGGTTGGAACGTGCAAAGCTCGAGCAAAACGACGTTCTTCGATTTCTGCAAGACGGGCAGCACGACTTGCCTGCGAAACAGCTAACGTTGCGCTCTGACCATCTAATCCAGTACCCACAGGGCGATTTGGTTGCATCCCAAACGCAAATTATGGTACACAAAACTTCAATCAAACGCTGATTTGCAACCTCCAGAATAAATGAAGTTCTGAACTTTTCGAGTCGCAAGAAAGATCGAATGGATGCGAGAGCTGGAACAAGATTCAGATTATCCACATTCAGAACAGCAGAACCAGGAATCAATGGGTAGGTAACAGAAACAACTGCAGAGTTAACCAATTTGGAACTAAAAAGAATATAGGATGGCTCTATGTCCAAAATTCGTATACTGTACAGTATCGTGCGTGATTAACAGTAAGATTCCCACGCTTTTTAAACCAAAAATTGGCTCGCCTCCGTTTCAGCATTACACAACCGGATCAGCAGCATGCAGAGTGAACGGAAATGAGTGCGGCTACTGCTGGAGAACCGACCACCTGTGTTACGACCTTCGTTTTGTGGGTTCAACAAAGGAGCAAATCCGTTGAACGCTACCGGTGTTGCCGGCAAAACCTGCGCCCCGTTAACAGCGTGTTACATTTCTGCGGGTTTCACTGAAAACAAAACTACAATTCATGCTGCAATCTTCCATTTTCTTCTTATTCACACTCTTTCTCTCCCATGTCTTCCCGTGCTAATTTGCGTGATCCCGCTGCCGGCTGCACTGGTCCCCGAGACTCGCTTTATTCATGCTGGGAGTTGCCTGCTACTTGTGTTCTTCTTAATGCATCTGCGAAGCAAACTTCGGATGTTCCACCCGTCGCTGACATTGTGCGTGCTCTGCGTAATCCACTGGACCATGTTGAAATGCTAGCGACTACTCATGCGCGTGTTGTTGGGCTTAGTCCCGGTGTTGCACAAGCACGTTGGCTATCTGAGCTGCGAAAAGCTGCTTTCAACTTCCCTTCCGACTTCGACCCTATTCTAGAAACGTTTCCTGAAGTAACTCCGTCTGTTGATGAGTCAGAGGAGGATGAGGACGGCATTATTCCTGTCGAGGGTAGTACTGACGGAGTAAGAGACAAGAGTCGCTTTGATGCATTCGAATCGATTGAAGCATATGCGTCGTTGACTGCGGAACAAAGATTACGTCTGCTACACGCTGTTGCAGAGATCGCAGTTTGCGACCCTAGATTGTGTCCGTCCGCCAATGCTAGGGCATCTCAGTTGGGCGTTGAACAGCTCCGTCCGGAACCGTTTGGATATGATCAGGTCAACGTATACTGGTACTTTGGGGATGGTTTGCATCTGTTTCGTGAACCCGATCAACGTAGAGTTGAATCAGCGAAAAAGAAAAACTCGAAGAATAAGAAAGATAAGAAGAAGTTGAATGAGGAGAAACGGAAGAGGATAGAAGAACGTAAGAAAGTGGCAGAGCGCAAGCGAATAGAGAAAGAGAAGCGCGCTCGCAAACGTGAGGAGGAAAGAGAGCGCAAACGAGCGGAAGCTCGTGCTAAATGGGCTCCTAGACACCCAAATGCGAGGGTTACCAGAAGATCGAAAGCGGCTGCAGAAGCGCAGCTGGCTGCGGCGATGGCAGCCAGTAAAAAAGAAGAGAGTGGGGAGGAGGGAATTGAGAATGAGATTGAAAACAACAAGAACATGGCTGATATGAACGGTGAAATGAAGTCGAAGGTAGTCAAGGAAGAACTCGTAGATATCGATGCTGAACAACTATCGGAATCAGAATCAATTCGAACAGTCGATCCTACAGTTCGAACATGTTCAGGATGGGAGTGCGTTTGCACGAACTTGGATGAATTGAAATCATTCGCGGAACGATTCGGGAAACCAGAAGATATCAAGCATATTGCAGAGCGAAGAATGGTGTTTCGGATGTGGGACGAACTTGTACCTATATTTGATGATCGTCAACGTGTCTTAGCCCGCGAAGCACGAAAAGCTATGATGAATGAGCTTAGGACTGTTCGAAAGCGTTCGGCCAGAGTCGCAGCTATGGAAGCTATACGAGAAGGTGAACGCGAAGCAAAAAAGCAAGCTAAGCGTTTGATGCAGCTCCAACAAGATGAAGACTCTTCAATGTATCAGAGATTGGATCGAGAAGCGCGGAGAGAGGCGCGCGAAATCGAACGCGAACGCAATATTGCAATGATGCTTGAGGAAAAGGAGACGAAAAGAACTCGTCGTTGATATAGAAATCGTGAAAAATGGTTCAAGTTAAGTGAGAATCGTTCTGTATTGTAAATGTTTGTCAGTAAACATCGGCGGTCGTGGGTGACCAGACCACGAAACTGAATCGGTTAGCCGAGTAACATTTCGGATGATGTAATTGGTTAGATCTCAATGAATCATTGTAGCCAATCATATCCTTTCAAACTTGCCACCCTTCGTACAAGACAGCGATTTACCACAATCATCTTATGCGAAAACCGCAGCACAGATTCTACTAGTAGGTCGCTATCGGCTACTATCATCTGACTATGTGGTTACGTTCTTTATTATCACCAGTTCGCGCCGTTACGTTAGACTCCTTTCTTTCCGTATTGCGACGACTGCCTGGAAATCGATTGGTGCAGTCAGAAAATCGGCCTCATGATGGTGTTCCAGTTTTTGTCATGATGCCCCTTGATTTTGCATTCGATGATGCCTGGCTAAGGGGCGATGCCTTGGAGAACGCACTGAAAACATTAGTCGCTGCCGGAGTGAAAGGTGTCATGGTAGATGTGTGGTGGGGCTTATGTGAACCGAATCCAGGCGATTATAACTTTGAGAAATATACTAGACTCGCAGAAATGTGTGTAACTCTTGGCCTAAAGATGCAAGCGACTATGTGCTTTCATGCTTGTGGTGGAAATGTTGGTGATACTGTTAATATTCCGCTACCGGATTGGGTGGTCCGTGCGGCTGACAAAAAAGAGGCTTGGTTCCTTGACCGCACTCAATTCATAGAAAGTAGAGGAGGACTGCCTGATGATGTGAATCGAGAATATTTATCATTTGGTGTGGATAACGACCACTTTTTGCCTGCAAAACTGACTGAGAACGAACTAAAAGCAGTGACGATACAACAAAAGAAACAGTTGATAAAGGAGAACAATTCCACTACGCTCCCACCAGCAAGGTCGACCTCTGTGGTTCAAGAAACGACGAATTCATCAAATTTTGGCGAATCTTCGTTTTCTCCTTCAGTTGATACGAGCAGTCAAGCTGATAATGATACTCCATCCTCGACTGCTGAATCGCCAATACCTTATCGCAGTTCCGCTCCGTCGCTCAGCTTGGGACTAGTTGATATCAATGAAGAACCTGATGCATCCGGTGTGCCAGTGAAATCTCCTCATGTCGTAAGAAACACATCCCCAGAACTAGAATTGGCAAAATCTATCGCTTCTGAAGAAACTGCGCAGAGTGAAAACAGGGCTGCGCATTCTGAACGTCGTACCCCTCTCGATTGTTATCGCGATTTCATTGCTGCGTTCTGCAACGAAATGGTCGGATTCATTGATGATGGCACTATCATGGAATTACAAGTCGGAATGGGGCCTTGTGGTGAGCTAAGATATCCAAGTTATCCACTTGGTAGCGGGAAATGGAAGTTTCCTGGCATTGGAGAGTTTCAGTGCTATGACCGATATCTCATGACGTCCCTTCGTCGAGTTGCGAAAAACCATCCTCGAAACTGGGCGATGCCACCGGACGGCGCTGGTGCTTATAACGATTGCCCGTGGGACACATCGTTCTTTGCGAAAGACTATCGCAGCCCGTATGGTCAGTTTTTTCAAAAGTGGTACTCGAACACTTTGTTGGAACATGGAGAATCTGTGTTGAGCTGCGCTCGTTCCGTCGCACCTGCTGGGATGGCGTTGGCAGTGAAAGTTAGTGGCGTTCATTGGTGGTATTTCACGCGTTCGAGAGCGGCAGAAGCTACAACGGGGTACCATATGAGTCCTAAATTTGACTTCTATAACCTTATTGTAGCCATGCTGAGTAAGTACGAGGCGATACTCGATTTCACTTGTCTCGAAATGAAGACCATAGAACAACCTTGGCTTACTGCACGCTGTGGACCAAGACAACTTGTGAGAGACGTATTTAGGCGAGCCGCTCGTGAGGGAGTGTACGTCGCTGGCGAGAACGCATTAGAGTGCTACGACAAAGCATCCTACGCGCAAATCGTATCCGCGTACAAATGGACCAATGCGCAGGCTCACGGGTTCACTCTTTTAAGGCTTACGCCAGCGCTGCTCGAAGAGAAACACCTTGATAACCTGGCCTGGCTTTGTTCGCAGTTACGAGAAGTGCGCCCAAGAAATTAGGCCATTGATACTGCAAAAGGCCTTCATTGTTTGGGTGGTTCGCTTACTTGGCCTTTGCTTGAGAAGTGGTGATTGTTAATCTGCCGTTAAAAGACGCTAAGATGGAAGAAATGTGAGTGTAGAAATATATAAAAAGGTCTGAACTTTCATATTCACATGGACGTGCGGTGTGGCTTAAACTCCCATTCACGAGCAAGCCGATTATTCGGAAGATCTAAAATACGCTTTGCAGTACCAACAATTTGCTGAAGTGCTTCCTTGTCTGATGCGTTTTTCACCCAAATAGCAAGGACATCATCTTGAAAACGCACACTACACGCAATTCCTAACACATCGTCTGTGTCGAACTGTTCACCGACCACAGCAAGCGCGAGGTCTTCGTACGCTTTGCTTGTCAGTGACTTGTGCATCCGTACCGTCCATCGACCCCCGCGTTTGTTCGCTTCATCTTCCCACATCGGTTTCACACCGGCTCGGAAGAGGAAGTAATCTGTAGATGCAGCCAACTTGTGTGGTCGCACAAGATGGTTGTAAACACCCCAAAATTCTTCCGCAGTTCCAACTTCAGCGATGTTCTTGATCGAGGAGCTGTATGTTGCTCCAATTGCTTTCATCGATGGGCCGCGCCTCATGTAGCTGAATTGCCATGGAGTATGAAACACTAATCCAGTCTTTCGCTCTTGTCGTACAGGTGCGGCGGCGGCAGCGAGCCAGCTTTTTGCAGTGGATGAAGTCATTTTTTGTTATCGCAGGTTAGGGGCAGAGGGTAGGGTGGTTTGAACGTTGAACGCGAACTCACGAGCGATGAAAGTTTATACAAAATTTCGAATTTCTGCATGAGTCCAAAATTAGATAAATTCGATTACCAACTTGTTTGAAAACCGTTACTATTTTTTATTTTATTTAGATATAAGTAACGTTTCAGCACATCAGGTTACCAACATGTTAAACTAATATAAATTTTGAAAGTGAACTTTGAGTTTCTTAAATTTGCTAATTTCGGAACCATTGATGAACCCTGATTCTAACGAATTGGAATATCGGTTAGAGTAACC
>JAAUYH010216969.1_pt1 | contig 13669 bp, 3 predicted proteins | sample 7278061 | NCBI WGS metagenome assembly JAAUYH01 (sample SAMN14350203, study PRJNA611818) | marine sediment metagenome | isolation source: surface marine sediment (0.6m) | place: French Polynesia: Moorea | collected 2018-08
CATGCTGCACAACATTGGTGGCAGCGGTGGTTACTTTCAATGTTATTTTAGTTAAGTTTGAAGTGTCTTGTTGGGAGCAGCAGGAGGCATGCTGCTAGCCCAGCCAGACAGCCACGTGTTGCAGGCCGGCATACAAGTTGGCTCACAACACTCACACTGATTCCCACTCCCAATACCTCCTATTATTGTCATCTTATTTGAGTTTAGAACATAAATTCTACAAATAACAGTAATAGTAACAAATTTTTCCCCAGCCCAGCAACAGACGGTGACTTCTTTCACTGTCATGAGTTTGTCACAACAAGTTGGGTCTAATCTGTGATCTGACCTCTAAACTGGGTCACAGGTTGCTAGGCAAACTATGCTAGACAGTGCCAGGAGTGGCAACAAGCACTGAGACGTTGGTCCCGGCTCTCGTGTGTTAGGTGATGATCAGTACTCCTGTACTTGGCAGCCAGCCAGATTATAGGGTGGTTGCTTTCACTTTCTGGGAAAGAGGGATCAAATGAGATAGGCTTGACATAGAATAGCAGTTTCTTGTTTGAACCTGCCATCATTTTAATACTGCTGCCAAACACAGAAAATACTGATCAATCTAGTGTTCACTTTGTTTGAATGTGAGCAATTGTGAATTTTAATAAATTGTGTGATTGATATTGATGCAAGTGTGAAAGACTGATATTAACTGCCATTGTTTGTACTTGTATGTGTATTATTTGAATGAATTGAAGCAAATGATCTGGGGAAAATTAAATATTTCATCCAGGTGATCACAAGAGTCACTGCAAATATGATGAAATGTTTTAGCTGCAATTGATAAAATTTAGTGATCAATAGGAGTCACATTTATAATTTTGTCATTGCATCTTGAGATTATTTCCCAGCTTTGATCTGTGTTATATGTATTGCAATTGATAATGAACATGATCATTTAAATTCATCATACATAACACCTCTCAATTTATTTATCCACTACTTCAAATTATTATCCAACACTTTCATAATACATAAGTGCTAATAAATATTATTCATTGATCATACATGCTTGATAATATCTATTGCAAATAATTATTACCCTACATTAATTATACACTATTACACAGCATATCTACATTCTTATATTCCCATAATTGATTAAAAAGATCACATATTTTCCAATATTATGACATATTGATATAATCAATTCAAATCAATATACAACTACAACTATCATTTTCCTTTCAGCAATTAAAGACCTAATTTGCATAATACTATGTACAATTAGGCATTTCTATTGACTTTGTATATATTGTGCTTGACTTGTATATGTTATAGGTGAACACTAGATGAGTGAATGAGTGATATGATATTATAGCTTGAAAGGATTTGTTTATTGTTGAAGTACTCTTTCAAATTCATTCATTATCATAATCAACCAACTGATTACTCTGATAAGAGGCTATATTTATCACATTCATTCAGTCTCAGCATATTGTATATTGTGATACATTCTCAATTGTGAATTGCATTTATTGTGAAATTATTGTTATCAAAGTTGAGACTTTGACATTTTGAGGACATTTAGCATCAAGTTGAGACTTAGAACTTTGGTGTTTTGTCAACTGAAATCATCATTCAGATACAATGGCAGCAAATACTATCAACATTTACTCAGCCACAGAGGATGAGCTTAGGACTCTGGAAGGCATTGGGGAGAGAAAAGCTGAAAGAATTATCAAGTTGAGAGACCAACATGCAACAATTGGTGTTGAAGAGTTGGTAATGGCTACAGATATAGCAGCAAAGGTCTGGAATGAATGGCTGCAACAAGACATTATTAGTTTAGAGAAGCCAAGACTCACACCACTGCAACAATTTCCAAATGTGAACAGTGTTGACTCATTGAGACAAGTACATGAAAATCAAATGAGGGATCAACACTTCCAAAGAGAAATACATCAAATGAACATGCAGATGCATGATATGCATGAATCACATCAACAGGAAATTAGAGAGTTGCATGCAAGACTGATGAGAGAAAGGGAAGATGAGACTAGGTGGATGGCTCAACAAAAAGATAATGAAATAAGAAGAATATCTCAAGAAATGCAAGGTAGATGGGAACAAGAAAGAAGAATATTAATAGAACAACAAATAGGTCAACAGCAGCAGATTCAGAAATATAAGGAGGAACAAGATCGGAAAGCAATGATGATGAATCAGACACCATGGGCAATGGGTGTAAGGCCTCCCAAATATGAAAACATTGGATTTCATAGGGAAATGCCATTACAGTCAATGATGTTAGGGAGTGAACCATCAGGTGTATCTTTGCTCTGTAAGCCAAAAAGTGTAAAGAATGTACAACCATACTCTGTCAATGGAGAGGTGAGACCAGTCACAGAACAGGATGACAGAAGTTCTGAGATTCAAAGAATATTGACTGCTCTACCTAATGATGGAGTTTATAGAGGAAACTTATCATACAGGGATCCACCATTAGTAACCAGGAGAGTTGGGTCACATGACAGTATGTCTCAAGGTAGTTTAAGAGGCCCAGTCCCTAGAAATGATCCACAGGTATTGCATGCACAGCAGTTACAACAACCTTTCAGTCAGTTAACACAACTTCTTAGACAACAGGTACAAAGACAGCAGGCACCTCAACATAATGTAGGTGATGCAGTCAGACAGGCAGTGGTCAGTCAGCAGAATGTTGACAGACAGTTGTCAGACAATAGGAATATACAGATAGCAGGTGATAGATCCATGTTGTCAGGTGAACACACACAAGGTGTAGATAGATCATTACCAGCTGGGCAAATACAAAATGTAAATAGGCACATGGTAAATGACCAAAACATAAACATTGGTGATAGACAAACACAGCAATTGTTTGCAGGAAATGGTGTAGAACTCAATCATATGAGACAACAACTAGCTGAACAAAGACATGATGCAGATAGACGTGAGATTGAAATATTGCAGCAGCAGATAGCTGAACTTAGACATGAACAGCAAAACAGAGTGATGAATACTCCATCTACTGAACAGTCTGAGAGGTCCTCTCCTAGCAGAGAAAGTAGAGGAAGGACCCGACACAGGGAGAATAGACGAAGGAGAAGGTCATCTCTATCTTCTGAGTCAGAATCTTCACGCTCTATAGATAGCAGTAGTGACAGTAGTGACACTGAAAACAGCAGTGATGAAGATATCAGTAGAGATAGGGGTAGACATGAAAGAAGACGAAACAAAGATAAAAGTCCACCAAGACCAAAAATGTCTTCTTTTGATGGAGATAGTAAGGAATGGGAATCCTTTTATTTCCAGTTTAAGCTAATGGCAGAAAGATGTAATTGGTCAAAGGCAAAGAAACTACAAAGGCTGTTAGAATGCATGAAGGGAAAGGCAGCTGTATTTGTCTCAAATAGACCTAAAAGAGAACTTAGAAAATACTCTACACTGATCAAGGTACTGAAAGAGAGATATCACTTGTCAAAAATCAGTGATGCATCAAGTGCTAGAAAAGAGGCACATGAACTTTATCAGAAATCATCTCAGACACTTGAAGAATTTGCAGATGAAGTTCAACAGCAAGTAGCCATTGGCTTCAAAGGGGCTGGTAAAAAGACAAGAAAAAGTTTGGAAGTAGAATACTTCTTGCGTGGATGCAGAGACAAGCAAGCAGCATATGTAGCATCCAATCAAGCACCTAAGAATATTAGGGAAGCTATAAAAAGCATGCGCAAAGTGACCAGCAATGAGAAAGCAATATATGGGCACAAGAATAAGTCTTTGTCTGCACGTCAAGTTACTTTTGAAGACACTGTTGATGTAAGAGTAACTGACACAAGCAGTCAGTCACCACCCAGGTTTGCAATGACATCACAGTCCGATAGAAAAGGTGTGCAAGAAAAGACAAATAGGTCTGAGATAGAAAGATTGACTGCTCTAGTTAGTACTTTGGTAAAACAAAATGATGGTAATCAACAGAGATATCAGACAGGTGGTAATAGTGGTCAAAGAAGAGATTATCAAAGTTCTCCAGAAGCTCCCATGCAAAGTAGATATCAGTCTCCAGGGCAAAGTAGATATCAATCTCCAGGGCAAAGTAGATATTCCTCTTCAGGACAGAATAAATATCAGTCTTCAGGGTATAATAACTCTAGGTCACCAGGTCAATATAGACAACAATATGGTGGTTATGGTAGACAACAAACACCTGAAAGACATGATTATGGGAGTCAGAATGGTCAAAGGTCCCCTTACAGGTATGGTCAATCACCAGGTAGACACAATGGTGACAGATACAGATCACCATCAAGAAGTCCATTCCAAGGACATTGTGATAGATGTGGAAAATGGGGACACAAATGGCGTGATGGAATATGCCAGACACCTGACAGAAGTCAGTCACCTAGTAGAAGTCAGTCACCTGTCATGTCACAAAGTGGAACACCAGGGTCTCAACATTTAAACTGGTAGGGGCAAGGTTTGTCGGCCAAAGCCATGCCCAGAGAAATGTACAAATGCAAGGCCGAGGTTTGAAATCCTGTATTGATAACATCAGTCAGAGTAAAGAGACATTGGGGAATGACCATAAGTCACTGAAATATGTGCAACATGGTCCTCAAAGTGGGAAAAGGGAGTATGACGAACGTGGTCAGGAGTCACATTCTAGTGATCGGGAGCCACGAGAATATACTGCCATGACTCACTATGACAAACGTGGTCAGGAGTCACAAATTAGTGACCATGAGCCACGAAAATATACTTCAATGTCTCCGTATAGAGATCAGAATCATGGTCAAGGTCTAGTTAGACAAAATACAGGTGTGACTGGATATCAAGGGTTGCAAAATATCCAAGTATTGAACAGTGACAATCATATTGGTCAGAAAATTAGTGTCTGGAAAGGTAGCATAACTCAGTTGAGAGTTAAAGCTATTGTGAATGCAGCAAATAATTCACTTTTGGGTGGAGGTGGTGTTGATGGAGTAATCCATAGAGCAGCAGGTCCAAGCTTAAAAGAGGAATGTGCATTGCTTCAAGGTTGTAAGACAGGCGATGCTAAGTTGACAAATGGGCACAGGTTGCCAGCACAGTACATTATACACACTGTTGGTCCTAGGGTAAGAAACAATATCCCCACAAGTCAAGATAGGGAGTTATTGAGACAATCATACCAAAGGTGTTTAGACATTGTACAGAAATATAACATGTCAACAGTGGCATTTCCATGCATATCTACAGGTGTTTACGGGTTTCCCAAAAAGCTTGCTGCAGAAATAGCTGTGCAAACAGTAAGAGATTGGTTGTGTGAAGGTCAAAATGTTGATAGAATTCAGAGAATCATCTTTTGTGTGTTCAGTGAAGAGGATGAACAATTATATCAGACATTGTGCCATAGGTATCTGACACATAGCCAAAATCAAAAGAGTGATGACAGTGGTAAATGGACACAATGGAGAGAAAGTACAGTTAATATATCATCAGGAAGTAGTGAGTATGAGATGCCTACTTCTGGTGTGGATTCTTTTGAAAATTCAGAGACACATGTGAACACCTCACATGATGGAGCACCAGCTCGGGAATTGGCAAACATCTCTCATCATGCATCAGCCCCTGAAGATCATGTGTATGTAGCCGCATCTGAGCTACAAGTTTATGAACAAGAGGTTGCTGATCATGATGAGATGGACTTAACCATGAGCATACCAGTCAACATAAGAGGTACAAAAGTACTTAGTGTAGTTGACACTGCTGCACAAGGCACACTGATAAGTGACACTTTGATGAACAAGCTGAAATTGTCATATTCATGTCATGACCCCATTATGGTTCGTGGCATAGGGCAAAAGGTTGTGAAGGGTCACTTGTTGAAAGGACTTAAGATACAAATTGGCTCAAAGACATTTGTGAAAGACGTCATTGTCATTCCAATGAAAGATGACATGATTCTGGGATTGGATTTCCTACGACAGATATCTGCAGTGATTGATATTAAAGCAAATGTAGTCATTGTAGGAGATGAGATTATTCCAGCAGTACTGAAGCAGAGTTTGTCAGGTGAAACAATAACTGTGAGCAAGGTTCAAGTCTGCAAGAAGACTACAATACCCCCAAATACAGGGAAAATTATCAAGTGTCATCTGAGCAATGCCATACAAGGGGACATGGTGATAGAACCATGTCATACTGTTGGTAGGAAAGTATGGATACCAGAAATTCTTGTAAAAGGAGCCAATGTGGTGCCAATAATGGCTATGAATCTGACTGATAAAGCTATTACAGTACCTGCAAAAGAACTTATAGGGTGTGCAACAGAGGTGGAACATGTAGTAGAAAGAGATGAAAATACTGAACTGGAATTGGAAAGGGAACTTACATCAGTTGAACAAGACCAAAATCATGATGACATAACATTGATTGATGGTGAAGATGGGAACCAGCAGATGGAACATGATTCTACTTTAGAAATACCAAAGCATCTGAAAGAAATGTTTGAAAGATCTGTTGAGTTTCTTACAGCAGATGAACAGCAAGTGTTCAAGGCATTGTTGATTGAATATCAAGATGTTTTCTCAATGCATGAGTATGATTTGGGAGAATTCACAGCCATACAACATCGCATAATCACTCCAGATGCAGTTCCAGTCAGAATGAGATTGAGACGTACACCACTTGGACTTCAAGATGAAGAAGAAAAGATCATAAATGCTTTGTTGAAGGCCAAGGTTATAAGACCATCTGATTCAGAATGGTCAGCTTGTCCCATGCTAGTTTCGAAAAAGAGTGGAGGAAAAAGACTGGTGGTAGATTATCGAAAATTGAATGACTGTACTCGGAAAGATGCATTTCCAATTCCATTGATTGAGGAATGTCTGGATGCTCTTGCTGGAAATATGTGGTTCTCAACACTGGACATGAGTAGTGGATATTGGCAGATACCTCTAAATCCAGAAGACAGTCACAAGACCGCATTCATAACAAAGTATGGACTCTTTGAATATGTCCGGATGGCTCAAGGATTGTGTGGAGCTCCAGCTACCTATCAGAGAGCCATGAATCTGGTTCTCAGAGGATTGCTTTGGAAGTCAAACTTGGCCTATATGGATGATGTGATTTGTCTTGGAAAAACATTTAAAAATCATATAAAAAATGTCCGAGACACATTTGACAGGTTTAGATCATATAAGCTGAAATTGAAGCCCAGTAAATGTTTGTTTTTCCAGAAAGAACTGGATTTTCTGGGTAGAAAAGCAGGCAGAGATGGAGTCAGTATCACGCAGGCCAAAGTCCAAGCAGTGCTGGATTGGACAATACCTCAGAATAAAACAGAGGTGGAATCTTTTCTGGGATTTGTGAATTATCACAGAGCTCATATCCCAGATCTGGCAGAAAAGGCAAGACCATTGTATGAGTTGACCTTGGGGGAGGGTCAAGATATTTGTTGGGAAGATGTCCATCAGAAAGCTTTTGAAGATCTACAAATGGCTGTAGTTACAGCACCAGTGTTAGCATATCCAACTACAGATGATATTTTCATACTGGACACTGACTCATCAGATCACAGTATTGGTGCAGAATTACTACAAGTCCAGAATGGAATGGAAAGAACCATTGCGTATGCAAGTCAATCACTTACTCCAGCCCAAAAACGGTACTGTACGACCAGGAAAGAGCTTCTAGCTGTGATAACTTACCTGAATCATTTTAGGTTTTATCTGTTGGGCAAACAATTCTTTCTCAGAACTGACCATAACAGTTTAACATGGTTGACTCGTTTCAAATACACAGATGGACAGTTGGCCAGATGGTTGGAAGTAATCAGTCAGTTTGATGTGAAAATATTACATCGACCAGGTAAACTTCATCAAAATGCTGATAGCTTGTCTAGAATTCCATCTTTGGAGCCATGTGATTGTTATGAAGCAGGAAAAGATGTTAATTCTTTACCCTGTGGTGGATGTAATCATTGTTCAAGGTTACACAGTAAATGGGCACGCTATGAGTCACATGTAGATGTGATCGCTCCAGTAGCAGTGCGACAGGTTGAAGTAAAAGAGATGGAATCAGATAGTGATATTGGTGATATCTGGTCTGATGTTATGTCTACAAAACAAATGGGTGAAGAGCAGATGTCAGACAGTGACATTTCTCCAATCATTATTTGGCTCAAAGAGTCAATACAGCCAACACAGAATGAATTGTTTAGGCACAGTACAGCAACAAAGAGCTATTGGAACTGTAAGAAACAGTTAGTGATGAAAGATGGGTTGTTGTATTATAAGTGGATTTGTGATGAACATCCAGGAGTAAGATTGAAATTGGTGGTTCCAAGAAGCATGAGAGACAAGGTCTTTCATCTTTGTCATGATGTAAAGTCATCAAGCCATCCAGGCCAGAAGGAAACAATGAACAGAGTGAAAAGATCTTTCTATTGGTATGGAATGGGTACAGATAGCAAGACATATGTTGAGACATGTGCAGTCTGTAACAAAAATAAGAAGCCCAGAGTGAAACCAAAGGCAGGAATGAAGAATTACCATGCTGGATCTCCTATGGAAAGGGTACACATTGATATACTTGGTCCTTTACCTGAGACAGATAGGAAAAATCGCTACATCTTTGTCATGATAGACCAATTTACAAAATGGACAGAATTGGTAGCATTGCCATCACAGTCAGCTGAAAATGTAGCTGATGCATTAGTAAAAGACTTCATTTGTAGAATGGGTATAGCACTGAATATTCATTCAGATCAAGGTAGAAACTTTGAAGGACATCTATTCCAGGAAATATGTAAATTGTTGGAGATGGCAAAGACCCGTACGACACCATACAGACCTAGTGCTAATGGGCAAGTGGAGAGGAAAAATCGTGATATACTGGACAAAATAAGGTGTAATTTGGAAAGACAAAGAGATTGGGATTTGGATCTTCCAATTATAGGTATGTCAATCAGGGCAGCAGAGAATAGAAGTACAGGCTTTACACCAAACATGATGATGTTAGGTAGGGAAGTCATGCTGCCATCTGAAGTGGTAACCGGAGTTGGGATGGTAAATCTGGAGGAAAAAGAACCTGCTGAACATGTTAAAGAATTGAGAGATAGATTACACAGAGTACATTCTCTAGCAAGAAAGAATCTTGGGTTGTCATTGGAGTATCAAAAGAGAAAGCATGATGGTAAACTCTTTGAAAAGTCCTTTGAAAAGGGGGACTTGGTGTACTTGCTCGGTGGAGTGAAAACTCCAGGTCAATCAAGGAAATTGCTTCCAGTATATTCTGGGCCATTTGTTGTCACTGAGGTGTATTCTCCTATTCTGTATAGAATATGTGGTCAGAAGAACCACAAGTCTCAGGTGGTTCACCATGATAGGTTGAGAATATGTAGAGATAGAGTGATTCCTTTGTGGGCTCAAAGGAAGAGATTAAGAATGCTAGAAACTGGGAATAGTACTGTCAATCAGGATGAGTTAGATTTAACTTTGTTGAATGATAACTCAAACATGGACAGTGGCACAGAAGATCAACATGACACGGGTCATGATGATAGGGGGAATAGTGAACAGAATGAAACAGGAACTCAAAATGTTGGGCTCATACCAGAACAGGATGAAACAGATGTTGTTTGTTCTGACCCTCATGATACAAGTTATGGATTGGGTCAAGATATATCGCCCACGGTAACAAGATATGGGAGAACAAGTAGACCTCCAAAGAGATATCAAGATGGTTATCAATAATCAATGTATGCTGTTTAGAAATAAGATTACTACTAATTAAGTTTTTTGCTTTTTAAATTGTCCTGTTGGTACCATCGGTAGTATGTATCTTTCATCAAATGCATTATTTCTCCTCTTCTGCATTCTTGGTGGAACAAATGTTTTTGTCGCATGATATTGTCTTGAGCATTAATATTTCAATTTATTGTGAGAGTATTCAGTTAGAAAATACTGGACACCAATGATTTATGCATATGTTTTTAACAGTTTGTCAGTCTGGTCATCTTTTGAGTATTCGACTGATAAATACTGGACAGCGATGATGTCTGGTCATGTTTATTTAACATGTTTTTCCAATTCGTTTTTAACATTTTCTGGTTCTGTACATGCCATTTGTTTCAATTGATATATCCTCCCATCCTAAATTCTCATCAATAGTTGATTATTCATTGTCTTGCTCAGTCTCATGGGAATTGATATTGAGAGATATTTAGTTGGTTTATGTCATTTTAGTTTTACAATTGTCAGTCTTTGTGCCACAGTGGAGTTTGTCATTTATATTTTCACATCTTGCTTCTATTTCCCATCTTATCTTCAATCTTTTCCAAGTCAGGACTCAGTTTGAATGTCATTTAGTCTTTCTTAATCTATCTCTTATCTTTCTTACAATATGTCTGCATATAGCATGATGGAAATTGGTGTTGACATTGAAGATACATGTTGACATTCATTGTAAACATTAGGTCAATCGGGATGTAGACTCTAGTGTTTTCCATTCTACTCTATTCTTCATGGCTGGTATAGGGCTACTTTCTTTCAAAACAGGGAGGGATCATGATACTCTCTCTGGTATAGATATGATATGGATCCGATCTTAAATAGTTAATTCACAATCTTTCTTATGAGCATATTTTCCTTGCAGAACTGATTTATTTTTGTTAGCAAATGGCAAACATAACACTTTCACAATCCACACAATAGAAATTGATATTTTACATACTGCTGAATACTGTACATGGTTGTCACATTGATAGATCAATTATTGAATGATGTTGATAGGCATTGTCATTTTGGTGTTGCTCATCATGTTTTTAGCGTAACATAGAATAAAATAACATTTGCCTTTTGTATATAGTCTGACATTTCTTCAACTAATAGTTCTCTCTTGTCTGTTGTAGACTAGAGAAGAGTAGATAGATAGATAGACTATGGATATTGGAAAAGTTGTCGTGAACCTGGAGGAATCAGAGGATGAAAGTACTGCAGGTTCAGGCGCAGGCGCAGGCTCCTCTGCGGTGTCCAAGTCTATTCCGTCCAAGTCTATTCCGGTTGTGCCAAAACGTCAAAGACCAGACCAGCCTGGGATGCTAACTGGAAAAGGCCATTATTCATATTGTCCAATATGTAAAATCAGAATATACATGAAGCTCAGAGCACATGTACTTCAGCACCATTTACCCTTTTGGCTGGAACCACAACATGTATGTTTTCGATGCAGATTTCCAGAAGGTAGTGGGTTTGCGAGGAGGACAAACCATATAGATTGTGAAAAAGACAGTGACTTCACAAAGATGTGGGTTCTTAGGTGTAATAGACTCCTTCAATTGATCGCTAATGCTGTTGGCGTAGAGATGGATGGTCTGCTGGACTTTGTAAGATTACAGGGGTGGTATCCCCAGGATAAGTCTAGCATTGTAATGTCAAGAGAACAATGTGTTCTCTATCGTCTTTTTGAAATGGTTAATGGGTTGAAATTGACAGAATACAGCAACTATGATATAGCACCCCCTTCCGGACTGTCAACACTACTGCACTGGAAGGCCATGTGTTGCATTCTGGGAAATCTGGAAAAGAATGTGCAGGAACAGATCAAGGTGTCAGTGGAGATGGTTTCTCTCATGGGAGCCACAGCTAATGTGGTCGGAGTGGGGGAAATCATCGTCCCGGCCATTGACAGTCACTGCCATTTAGACCAATGTTTGGCAACCCAAAGATTAGAATCAGCAGATATGTTAGGGGATAGGTTTGCAGGACAATGTGTTCTGGACAAAATGATAGCAGTATACATTACCCCATCAATGTATCATCGCATTCCTAGTCATGTGAGTAATTCCAACGTGTATTTTACTGTGGGCATACACCCACTTTCAGCTCATCTATCTGTACAATACTGGGATACTGTGTTACAATATGTGGGTCACCCTAAGTGCGTCGCTGTTGGGGAGACGGGACTCGACTTTACTTTTGTCCAGAAGGTCCCAGAGGCCAATATCAGTATACAGAAAGAAAGTCTGGTCCAACATGTGGATCTTGCAAAGGCCAGTGGAAAGCCTCTGGTTCTTCATGTCCGATCCAAAAGAGGGGAGGAGTCTGAAGACATCAAGTTTATTGTTGACTTACTCACTCAGAAAGAGATGCAGCACTCAAAAGTGCAAGTTCATTGTTTTTGTGGAGATAAGAACCAGGCAAGTCAGTGGGTGAAAGGTCTGAAAAACTGTAAGTTGTCGTTTGGCACTCTGCTGATTAAGTTGGAAGGTTCAGGAAAAGAGGAGTTGGATGCAGCTCTTCGATCTTTACCCTTGGATAAAGTCTTGATCGAGACAGACTCGCCAAAATTACAGATTTCAAGGGCCATGAACAACCCGTGGAACGTGTTAAAAGTCGCTGAGGAGGTGGCAAGAGTGAGAGGAATAAGCACGGCTATGGTTTGTGAAGGGACAAGGCAAAATGCTATCGAGTTTTTTGACATTTAGACAGTATATAAAACTGCATAACTTGTGACATCTGATAGAGTAAAACCACTACAAAGTAATGATTTCAAAGTAATAATTTCAAATCCATTTGTTTGCTTATGCAATACTTTAATTGCATATGAAACTTTTCCTTTCGTTTTTCCAAATTCTTAAATTGCCAAAGTTAGTAATACTATGTCTTTCTATGAAATCTTAATGTACAGGTAAATCTTTGTCACTAAAAGTATATTTGGTAAAGAGAAGATCTTTTGTCACAGAAATAATATTGTATGAGTATGTTCGAGTATATGTTCTTGTATAGTTTTTATCCATATTGACATATTGGAATTAGCAAGGTGGTTCCAGTAATTGTACTTTGTTCATATGATTGCCATACATGCATACAGGGTTGAAGTAGAACTTGAACTGAATGGAAATGGGTACCGTATGTTTGTAATATGTGAGATTGGAAGTGAGATTGTATTATATGTTAGAGTATAAGAATATACAAAATATTGAAAAAAAAAAAGAAAAAAAAATAGATATATAGTAGAAAATACCAAAAACATATGTGACCAATGAGTCACAGGATGTAGTGATGGATGTGACCAAAGAGTCACAAGGTGTAATCATGAATGTGATCAATGAGTCACAAGATCTAATGAGATGTAACAGGGTATGTGACCGATGAGTCACAAACATATCATATCATTGTGTAATTGTTTTGGTGCGGAGCTACAATCATTCTTGTAATAGATGGTACATATAATCATATATGTATGACTTCAATATTAAACACATATTTCATATTTGACTTGATGTGTACTTTTTTGCATATATATACCTAGTTCTTTTCAAAACAGGGAGGGATGTTGTGCGTATTGTGTGATCCCCCATCAGACCCCATCATCAGTCCCTCATGCATATTCATGAGGTAGTCCCGCGGAGTGATATGATACTGTGTACGTGGTCGGGTGAGGGCCTAGATTCTTGGCAGTTACCAGAGAGCCACGAGAGGGTACGGACGTGTGTTGGTCTACTCCAGAGGGTTAGGCTGAGGCGGGGAGCCCACCACCCAGTTTTAGATATTTTAGTACAGGTATAGGGTTTTATGGCCATGCTGCACAACATTGGTGGCAGCGGTGGTTACTTTCAATGTTATTTTAGTTAAGTTTGAAGTGTCTTGTTGGGAGCAGCAGGAGGCATGCTGCTAGCCCAGCCAGACAG
>JAAUYH010117745.1_pt1 | contig 13668 bp, 14 predicted proteins | sample 7278061 | NCBI WGS metagenome assembly JAAUYH01 (sample SAMN14350203, study PRJNA611818) | marine sediment metagenome | isolation source: surface marine sediment (0.6m) | place: French Polynesia: Moorea | collected 2018-08
AACCTGTTGAATTTGGGTGAATATCGATGACTAGACGATGCGATCGCAACCGTAAACGGTCGAAGCGACGGGGGGTTTATTGCCCGATTCATGGATGCTATCTGGACAGTATCAGTCGCAAGTATTCGCTGTTTGCTGATAAGCCCGAGCATCTTCAACAGCGGGGCATGAAGCGGCTCTCGGCGCTGACGTTGATCCAAAGCTACACCGCTATTCCCCTAACGGGGGAATGGTTAGAAGACTTTTGGTGCCAGGAATGCCAGGAAACCACTTGGTATCATGTCTGCAGATATGAGAATCCCCAGTTGCAAGGGGGAAAATATCACTATAAGCTTTCCCCTGCTCCAGAATCTCTATGGCGGCAGGCCAGCGGTGTGATTCAACCGGGGGGGAATCCATCGGTGGGCGAATTTACTCGTAGGGCGGCGCGAAATATCAACTATCAGGGCGTTCGCGGCTTTCGATTGATTGGCTAACCAAGTCGTTGTGTGGGTTGCACGCCACGGTCACGGTGACTCATTTTACAACGCTGGTGGATATCTCATCGCGCAAAGCATTCGCCATGTGTATTTGGTCACATCTGATTACCACATGGCCCGGGCAAAGACGATCGCGGTCGTGTTTTTTGGCGGTTGTGAAGTTGAGATCGCATCTATCGCCCAGCCTCCTAAATATCAGTCTTCGGAGGAATTTTGGGTCAAAGTCATGCGGGATGGGCTGCGCGCCCTGATGTTGCTAGTTACAGCACGCAGTGGGGCTCGGTTTAATCCTCGTTTACAAGTTGAGGCGTCTTGTAGGTTTTAGGTTGGGAGGGGCGCGCCAGATAGGCCTCTGTCAAAGCAATCGCGGGAGGCGTTACCGCCAAAGTAACCCAAGCGGCGGAGGCTCCAAATTGGGCTAGGCCTATCGCGATCGCCAGCGTTAATGCGACATAGAGTCCTGCAACATGGGCATGGGGCCAACCTGCTTGGTGGAGGCGCTGGTAGAGGTGGCTGCGGTGAGCTTGAAAGATGTTTTCTCCTTGCAATAGGCGACGACAGAGGGTGTAAACCGCATCGCCCACAAGGGGCGACAAAATGGCGAGTGTTGTCCAGGATAAGCCTAAATCGGGTTGGGGGTGTGAGAGCAGCGAGATCCCTACGATCGCCCCTAATGTTGTGCTGCCGGCATCGCCCATAAAAATCTTGGCGGGGGACCAGTTCCAATAGAGGAAACCGATCAGGGCGGCGACCCACAGCCACAGCACCGGCTGTTGGAGCCAGAGGGCTAAAAAGCCCAGTTGCACCGCTGATACGCCAGCAACCAACCCGTCTAACCCATCCATAAAATTGTAAAAGTTGATCAGGGCGGTCACGCCAATGACCGTCAGCCCAACGGCTAGCCAGAGACCTGGCGCGCCAAGTTTATCCAGGCCCGGGACTGGAAATGGGCCGCAATTGTTGACAACTGCTACAGCAACGCTGAGCTGAACCAGGTATCTTACCCCAGAAGAGAGGCTGCGCCAGTCGTCTAACATGCCGATGGCGACCAGGGGAATGAGTGTTGGCCATAGCAGCGGTGGGATGCCTACCGTCAAGTTTGGGGCCGCTGCCTGAGTGATGGCAAATGCGATCGCAAAGGCGATAATGAACCCTAACCCGCCGCCCCGGGGAGTGGGTCGGGTATGGGAACTGCGCTCGTTGGGAATATCGAGCAGTTGGTTTTGCAAATATTTACGAATGAGATTCACGCTCAGTTTACTGAGCGTGAATGTGAGTCCCACAATAGTTAAAAGTGTAGTGAGGCTTGTAGTCATGAGTGATGCAGTCCTTTGCATGGTTTAGACACTTGCGGTATGGCTGAACCCTATGATTAGGGATCTGCAGATAAATAAAATCCCATCCACCCATCCACCCATCCACCCATCCACTGCCTTCTGCTGGGACTTTATTTCTACGCAAATCCCTTAGAGGGCAGGGGAAGCACGGGAGGCCCTTTCCTAGGTCAGGATGGCTCCTGGTTGGGAGATGACGCTTTCACCAATTTCAATGCCGGGAGGGACTTTGGTTCCCACCTGTAGCCAGCTGCCTGCGCCTACTGTGACGTGGCCGCATAGGGTGGAGCCGGGAGCGATGTGGCAAAAGTCTCCAATGGCGCAGTCATGATCAATCGTGGCGGCGGTATTAACGATGACGTGCTGGCCAATCTGGGTATCGCAGTTGATCACGGTGTTGGCCATGATGACGGAGCCAGGGGCGATAGTGACGCGAGAGCCGATTTGGGCGGAGGGATGAATGACGGTGGCGAAGGTGTGGCCCTGGGCTGCAAGTTTTTGGGCGATTTGTCGTCGAATTGTATTGTTGCCGATGGCGATGACCCACTGACAGCCTTTGGGGTCCAAGTTGGGCGGCGGAGTATCGGTGGTAAAGATGGGAATACCCTGAATGTGGGTCTGCCCTGAGGGGGGGTGATCATCTACAAAGCCTGCGACGGCGGCTTTCTGGTGTTGCAGAATGTCTAAAATGACACGGCCATGACCGCCACATCCGTATAGATAAATCAGTGGCATGGCTAAAAGACGGTTGGTTACAAGCTAAAAAATTCCTTCAAGTTGCGCTAACTACAAGAAATTTTTCCATTCGCTTAAGTCCCATCCCAGCATCCTCTCCAATTCTTCGATGTCACAAAGGTATTCATTGAGCAGAATCTTTCTGGCTTCAACGGATATGTTATCGCCCTGATAGGAGTGGATAACCTTAGATTGAGTTGGGTTGCCATTCACACCAAGAAAAGCGTAGATGGCTTTCATTACATCATTATGCTTGTTCATCAAATCTTCTGTGCGAAGGAAAAGCATCTGACTGGCTGGGAAGAATCTTTTGAAGGTCTTAATTTGCTCAGGATACCTGCCAAATTCAAGATATTGCTCTATCGTTTTTGTGGAGAATCCGCTTTTTTCGTTAAGGACTTTTTTTTCGCCTTTTTGTTTTGCAATTTCAAGGCATTCCTCAAAGGACAGTCTGAGATCGTGTTTTGAGCGATGCATTTTATATTGAGAATACGCTCTGTCAATAGGATTCTTGAGGATGAAGATCAATTTCATTTGCGGATTATAGTCCGCAATTCGTGGCGCCGCTTCCGAATGACAGAGCATGTAGCTTGGAGACGCCTCGCCTAATATCTTACCTCTAGTCGGAAATGGGAAAAGCGAATGGTAAAATGTCGTTCCTTTGTTGAAGTTGTATGCAAAGAAGTTTGTTTCTTTCTTAGTGGGCATGCATATCTCTGGATGCTGCCTAAGAAAGAAATCTAATGCAGTTGTGCCGCTTTTTTGGGCGCCTGCTATGACAAAAGAAACTTTTCTGGTGGAGATTGTCTCTTCATACTCAAAGAGAATTCTCCTAGAGAGTGAGCGGGCAGGTTCTATAAGCTTCTTGGCTTTACTTTTCAGGTGATTTGCAGGCATAATCTTCGTGCTTGCCACTGACAATGAATTAAAAACGATAAATTTTATGGGGGTAATTATGAGCATATTGGACTCGACAGCGCTAAATCACGGTCTTTTTGCGCATGAGTTCTACTTCTTGCCGGAGTCCTTCTTCTAGGGACCGGGGATAAAACGCTAAGTCTTTCTGAGCAGCCTTATGGGGATAAGCTTTGTCTTCTTGGAGGCGGAGGATTTGTTCGACTTTGACGGGTGACCGGGTTTTAAGGATGGCTTCTAAAATCCTCGCCATGGAAATGCCAAATTTAAGCGGCAACGAAATCTGACGAACGGGCTTGCTAATCAGTTGTGAGACCAGGGCTAAGAGTTCTCGGAAGCTAACGACGGTGCCGCCAGATAGGTCATATTCTCCGGCAATATGCGGATTTTCCCATAGATAAAGCAGGGTTTTGGCTAAATCGTCGGCGTGGACAGGCTGGAGTAGATTATTGCCTGGGCCAAAGACTGGGAAGAATCCATATTTATGACAAAAGCGAATGAGCTTGTGGATATTTTTGTCCCGGTAAGACCCATAAATCATGGTGGGTCGTAATAGGCAGTAGGGGCCCGGATATGACTTCAACCGGGTTTCAGCAGTTTTATACTCAACAGAATACTGATTATATTTTGAGTAAACCCCTGTGGTGCCAATGATGACTAAACGTGGGATTTGGCCTAAGGTTTGGAGACTATCTAGAATTGTTGGAACATGACGCAGTTGGACCAGGTGAAAGATCGTGTCGAATGTTTCTTCGCTAAGGATATGACGCCAGGTTTCTGACTTGGCGCTGTCGCCTGTTAGATAATTAAGCTTCAGATTTAGGGTATTGAGGCTAGAGCAATTACTTGTCGGGCGAATCAGGCAGCTAATTTCGGCGGAGGGATGATTTTTGGCGAGCTTTTCCAAAAACAGTGCGCCCATTAAGCCAGTTGCACCTGTTATGAGTGTTTTCATAGGGAGGCGATTACACTTTAAAGATCTGAAACGGGGGTTGCTAGCTCTGCTTTTAAGGCATCAAGTTTTCCTCGCTTAGCAAGGACTTCTTTATAGACTTCGAAGGTCTTCTCGAACATGTGGTCAAAGGTGAACTCTGCCTCGTATCGCTGGCGGCCTCGTTGCCCCATGGTTTGGCGCAGCTCGGCGTCTTTTACAAGTTTCGAGAGACGATCGCGCAAAACATCCACGTTGCCTCGGGGGATGCAATAGCCGGTCACACCGTCATCAACTGCTTCGGCAACTCCACCTACATCTGACGCGACGACTGGCAAACCGGCTCGCATGGCTTCGATGATGGTGCGTGGGAATCCTTCCCAGTTTGAAATCAGGGTGAATATGTGCGATTGAGCCAAAAATTTGGCAACATCTTTTTGAAATCCTAAAAAGTTAACGCGATCGGCCATGCCGTTTTGGGTTGCATAGGCTTTTGCATTTGCCAAGCCTGGACCATCGCCAATAAGATCGAGTTGCGCTTCAGTAATGTCTTTGACGGCTTCTAGTAGAGTTTGGTGATCTTTCTGCTTGTCGAAGCGGGCAACCATGACAATTTTTACTGTATGTAGATCATCTACAAGGTTTGCCCTCATCTCAATAGGAATATCTGGCATCCCATTATGAACAGTAATGAGTCTGTCCGAATTCATCCCGCAATTAAGACCGATTTGCCGATCGTTTTCGGAGACACAAATAATTTTATCCGCCAGAGGTTCTGCAAACTTCTCGACTAACTGGTAAACGCTACGTTTAGGTTCAGGCACTCCACTTGTAAAAGCCCAACCATGGGCGGTGAATATGCAAGGGGTGTTGGTCGCGTAACAAGCGAGACGCCCTAGAATTCCTGCTTTGCTGGAGTGGGTGCTGACAAGGTCAGGTTGAAAGGAGCGGATTAGATCTATGAGATAGTTTCGAGTTTCCCAGTCTTGTTTCAAAGAAATTGGCTGTTTAAGCGTATCGCAGGAGTAGGACTGAATAGAATAATCCTCTAAAACATCGTTGTATTGCCCCTTTTCCCCCGTCACCACGAACACCTGATGTCCTGCCTCAACTAGATAGCGAGATAGGTCTCTAACATGGACTTGGGCGCCCCCAACTGTGTCAGCACGGGTGATAATGAATAGTATTCTCATATATAATTTGTGTCCCTATAGAAACACGATGAAAGTCATTAGCATTAAATTGCTATCTTTATCGTCAATTGGGCTTTAACAGGACAGAAAAACTTGACACAGAAAGTTCTTCATCAGGCATGGATCTAAATTCCTTTGCCATTTCTAGCTTAGGGGTTGGTAAAGATTTCCATTTTCTTCTGACATCGATTACTTCAACCGAAAAGTCCGCTTGATGAAACATATCTATCATTTCTGAGTAGCGGATACGATTTGTATAGAAACCTGATTTAGCCATAAATTCAGATTCCCAAACCCTCTCAGAAAACCTCAAATTGTTTAATGCGCCACCTAAATGGTCTTTCAAATCAATGACATGGGAGCATGTGCCGTTAGGGCTAATAACTCGTCGCAGCTCTCGCATGGTGTCAAGAAAATCTGCCTTTTTGATGTGTTCTAGTACAGCTTGAGACCAGATAAAATCAATGGACTCACTTGGTAGAGACTGCAAGGATTTCAATCCTGATGTTAAGTACTGAGCGGAATAATTCTGACAAATCTCTTCAAGAGAGGCTTTGCTTGTTAAAACAGGTTCTAGTAATCCTTTTGCTTGCAAAAAGCTTTCCATCTCTTGATAAATTTTCAAGTCATTACTGGCAAACTCACCTGAGTCTATAAAATAAGAAGCAGAACCGCCGAAAGTCTGGCTTAAAATAGCTGATAGAAGAGAGTCGCCAGGACCTAATTCTAGACTGACAAATCCTGGCTGTGGATTCACTCTCTCAAAATGTTGATTGAAAATTTTATAAGCATATGTGGCCGATTGCATCTGCCCATGTTCAAACAGGCCCAATTTTTTCCAAGCTTGATATGAAAATGGGAGTCTACTCATAACAATCTTGGTAGAGATTTTCAGCCACCAAGGTAGGTAACTTTTTAGTGTCATAATATTTTCTGTCGATTTAATTTATATGACTATTCTTTTTCGGCGTTCGAAAACAAAATGGAGCGTCGATTAAATAGATTAATAAAGATTCTCTCAAAGATCTAGCTGTTTTGTTTATGAGTGAAAATAGCATATGATCGATTGTTCTTGGACTATTTTTCAATAAATCCAGCTTGGACTGAAGGAAGTCATTCGCTTCCAGTTCTACTGATTCAAAGTAAGCTTCTCCAACGGCTATAATTTCATTCATGAATCGATAGTAAGTACAATCTTTTAAATATCTATCTCTGTAAATTGCTCTTTGTAGAGGCGAAGTATTTTTATCTCTTTTTCCCAATCCCAGAGCATAGAATAACTGCAAATATCTAACCCGCAGTTTGCCTGGAGGTAGCCAATGCGCTGCAGGTATCATTACATGAAGTTCTATTGGACAAGTCGCCAAGGGAAAATTTGATAGTAAAATTCCATTTGGTTTCAGGACTCTTGCACATTCAGACAACATTTTTTCAAAGAACTTAACATGTTCAAAAACCTGATTTGCATAGACTATATCGAATAAATTATCTCCAAATGGAATGACCTTTTCGTTGCTCATAAAATGGATACGATGCTCAAATTCGATTCCCCAATAAGGTTCTAATCTCTGCCTGAGAAATTTTTCCCGTTTCGGAAAATCATAACCATAAAGATCATATTCATAGTCAAGGAGATGCTCAATGGTAACCCCATCTCCACAGCCCATATCTAAAACTGCCATTTTACTAGTGCTTTCTTGATCAATAGAATGCAATTTTCTAGCAATATATAACGTTGTTGCCGAATTCCAGTTTTTCTCTGCTGCAGATATCATCGGTATCAATCACTCTCTAATTTGACTACTTGATTTTGATTATGAAGCAATTATCCTTTATCAATTTTTCATCGGCAGAATAGAGATCTTTGTGTACTTTAGATTTGGCCATTGAAAGCTATTTAAGGTGAATTATAATATCTGTAAAAAGCGTCACTGGTTCTGTAGCAGAGGATAGATCTATGAATCGCTCTCAGAACAAGGGTTATATCGCATTTATCCTTAAATGCGATATAACCCTTGTATATTAAGTGTTTCCATTCACCCTATCTGGTGGAACCAGCGCCCGAATGGGTAATATCGTAATAATGTTCGCTATAGGTAGAAATCATTTTGTCTAGGCTGTAAGATTTAGATCTATCAATAGCAAGTGCACTGTAAATAATGCCATTTTCGAGTGCTATTTTGATCTTTTCAATAGCCTCAGCTATTTGTGTTGTATCACCTTCAGACACAAGAACAGCCGCCTCACAACCAGAGAGCAACTCCCGAAGACCTGGGACATCACTGGCAATGACTGGCAAACCTACCGAAAGTGCTTCAACGGCGACTAATCCAAACCCCTCCCATCTGGAAGGAATAACAGCAACATCCGCTGCGCGATAATGCTGACCAACATCGTCCGCCCATCCCACCAAGCGCACGGTATCCTGAAGGTTTAGGCTATCGATCAGCGATTCAAGCCGCGCACGCGTTGGACCTTCCCCAACAATGGTGTAACTATCGACAATCATCCGCTTTTCAGACACGGCGCGGATAGCCGTTTCAAACCCCTTTTTGGGGGACAAAGAGCCAACAGACACTAACTTTAATCCACCCGTTTTTAGGTATTCACCAGTAGGTTTGGGCTCTAGCAGCCTGGCTCCATTCGGGATCACCACAAGACGCTGACGCAGGCATTGATCATTTAACCATCGATCCAGCGCCTCACGGGTCCCTTCTGAAATACAGATAATCTGGTTGTACCTCCTGTATAGAAAACGTTCAAAACGCGCCAGTATCCTAAAGTTTCGGCGCTTATTGTGGGTGTTGTGTTCGGTATACACCAGGGTTACAGGCAAGCCCATCGCTGCGATCGCCACGTAGTAGAGCGGCCAAGTTAAATGAGCGTGGACGATGAGAGGTTGCTTCAGTTTTGCTGTATGGGTTTTAAGGAATTGACGTAAGGCAAAAACGATGCGAGGAGATCGGGGAGACTTAAACCCTAAGCAGTATTCATTCTCTGAAAGTTCTATACCTCTAGGATTAGAAAAGTAAACTGCGCTGCTGGCGATTCCATGCTCATAGGAGCGGCGATTCAGCTCACGCACGAGTACCTGGGCTCCTCCCCCAATAGGCTCTGTGATGACGTGCAAGACTTGAGGCGAAGAGAGGTGGCTCATTGTCCAGTGATCCTGCCTGCTTCTAAAGGTCTTTGTCGAAGCTCCATATTTCGTTCAAGAATGTCAATATAACGGTCTTCCCAGTCAAAGTCGAAGTAGCTCGCCCGCTCCCTCGCTATATCCATTGCTCTAACGTATCCTGCGGGTTCAGCGACTCGGCTAACACATCTGACAAGTCCAGCTACATCTCCTGGAGGGAATAATATCCAATCATCCGCCAACATGTACTTAATGCCGTCAACTGCGCTGCCAACGACGGGCAGGCCAATCGCCAGGGCTTCAAGTACAACATTGGGGAATTGGTCCTCACGGGAGGGCACAACCAATAAATCGTGTTCTTGCATCAGAGAGGGTATATCATTATGGCGGCGGCGCCAGACTATATCAATCCCGGTTTTGGCAAGCTCTGCACTGGCTGCTTGAACAGCATTATCTGAAACCCCAACGAGCGTTATTTGCTTGATAGAAGGTGTGCACTGATGAAATTGTGGAATTGCTTTAACCAATACATCAAAGCCCTTAATTCGGGTTTCATTCCCGACAAATAACAGGCTCCTAAGTTCGCCGGGTTTACGATTCCCGAAATATCTTAGTTTGAACTTTGGAGGCAGGTCATTCTCAATAACCTCAACCTTATTCTCTGGAATGTTAAAGTTAACCAGAAATTCAGCCTTGGCTTGAGGTGTTTGAACCGTAATTTGTGAGGCATAGCGATAAGCAAACTGCCAAAATCTCAACCCAACCTCAAATTTTACATTTGCCCATATTTTCTGGAGCAGTGGCATGTCCTCCACTAGCAACTTATGGCGGGTTAATATATTTGACCTGACTCCTATGCTTAAGGGTGCTTGTAAAGTAAGGGAGACAAATAAGGCTGCTAGGAGGTTAGTTTCTCCAAAGGTGATTACAATTGCGCTTGACTGTCGGCGCCGGATTAGAAAAGGAAAGCCTTGAATCGCAAAGTTAAGCATGCGAAGCTGCATAAAAGATCCCAGATTAGGCTTCCTTCCTGGCAAAAAAATTACATTAGGAAAAACAGAAAACTTTTCTCTCGGAGGAGATACCCAAAGAATCCTTTTCCCATCTTCGGCTAAACGACGAACCAATCGGTCAAACCTTACGTGGCCGCCAGTCAAAGGAATCCGATGGTGGGATACACAGACAACTTCGTATTTGCTAAGTAGATCCTGTTCCATACGCAGTTTCTAGCTGATCCGAAGTGGGTAGCCAAAATTCCTCGATGATAATTAGAACGTTGGAATAGGTAGTCCTATAACTCAAGCCTATGTTTATTTGTGGCCACCTGCTTAAATAGTTGGAGAAACCTTGTGGCTAAGCTTTCCCCATAGGGGAGTCAAAACTTTTCCTAATTCTTCAAGAATCTGCTGTGACATTTAGGACCATACCCGTAGTTGTCAGTCTTTTTTGCCTTTTTATCTGCAGCCTCTGCCGTTCACACTCTATGACTAAAAATACAAACAAAATTCCAAACAGAGATTTTCCAAAGAATAAAACATTGTCTGTCAACGATCTCAATAGTATAGCCAGGAGTAGAACCATATGATATGGGCTGTATTTGTAGTATTTCACTAGGGCATACAGAGCATATATCATAAGAAAAATACCCGCTATTCCAAGGTAGCTATGCCAGGCTAAATAACTGATATGGGCTGACAGTCCAGTCTCTTTTTCGAAAAATCCTCGCTCATAACCTATCAGCAGCTTATCACCGTCAAAATTATTATCATCAAAATAAGTGCTAACAATTCGGCTTCGACCTCTTGACTCCAGACCTTGGTTCTCAAATTTAGCGAATTTTCCGGTTTCCGAGAAATAATTGATTGAATAGAAAGTGCCGAGCATCAAGGCTGTGACGGTCAAAAAGGCTAATGCTTTTTTGAGGAGATTTTCTCTAGCTAAAGCATGCCAGTATTTCAGCATTGATAGCAACGAAAATAGCACGCCTGATGTAACCATTCCCATTCTGCCTAAAGAGAATATGCATAGTATGAAACAGGCTAATGCTGGCAGTATGGAATATTGCTTCTGACGAATTTCTAGAGGGCTGTAGCTTAGATACAATAAAATGGTTGCATACAATAACAAAATTGAGATATGGTTACGGGAATTACCTAGGATGTCCATTGGGTCGACACCTGAGATGTATGAAAGTGTGACATATGAAAACACAATCACCATGAAAATAAATTGACAGGCCCTATTTAAACCATTGTGGGCTAATACAGTCCCGACAACCGTGTTTGCTAATATTAGCGAAGTGGTTTTAAATTCAAATTTTCCATAGATGAAAACTCGTATCAGTAGAATCAATATTGCCAGGAGCCAGATACTATAAAGTCTAAAGTTTTCTCTACGAAGTAAAGACCGATAGCTCAGCCATGAATATACAATAATTAGGCCCGCATCTAAAGCAAATAGACCAAGGGGCAAAGACTGCAAAAACTCTGTTCGATAGTTGTGGAATAAAACTAAGTTTGTTATCAGAAATATGATATTAATGAATATTTTTTTGTTAGCGTCTTTTTTCTTCACCATAAATAACCTATGGTCCCCTTCTTTATCTGCAACTAAGTGTTAACGAAAGCAACCGATGTTAAAACTTCTTTGGCTCTGGTTTTCCAGCAATATCTATTTTTTAAGTCATGATAGGCGTTTTGAGATAGCGCTTGAGATAAGTTCGGACAATCCCTTAGGCGATATAGGGACCATTGCCATGCTTCTAAATCGTCAGGATCGCACAGTAAGGCATTACGCCCATTTTTGAGAACCTCGCGTAAAACGTCCACATCAGAAGCCACAATTGGTTTTCGGGCTGCCATATACTCAAATATTTTGAGGGGTGAGGTCCACTGGCTAATGTCAGTGTCTTTCTTACCTGGGAGTTTAATACTTCTAAGGCTGGGGGAGATCAAAACATTCATTTCATCCATAATTTTGGGTATGTCCCGATGGGGACGATACCCATGAAAGATTATGTTGCCATAACCCTGGAGTTGATTTTTCCAGAGTCTAATATCTTCTTCCAGGCCGCCTACAATATGAAACTCAAGATCAGGACAACGGACAACCAGTTTTGAAATGATTTCCATGCCCTTGCCTGGATATAAATGACCGACATAGCCGACTCGAAATGTATCCGCCGATTGAGGGCTGAAACTGTCTATTTGGTCATGTTCAGTATTTTTAGGTAAATCTGCGCCATCCGCTGCAACCAATATCTTGTCTGTTGGGATATTGTAGTTTTTCAGATACCATTGTCTTAGTGACTGGGTAATAACCACTAAATAACTGAAGCTTTTCTGTTTCAACAACTCATTGAATAACCAAGAGGCTATTTTTCCTGAGTTGGTGATAGGAGCGTGGGATTCAAAGACGACTGGCAAGCCGACTTTTGAGGTAAAGTAGCAGCCAATGATGTTACGTCCATAGACAAGATCAGGTTTCAGGTTTTTGGAATATCTAGCAGCAAACCACCCATGAAAATAGGCTCGACCTTTGATGGGGGGCCATGGGAGATAGGTAATAGTGAAGCACGGTTCAACACCGTAATACTTATGGACATCCTCAACGCCAGTCTCTCTATCATCAAAGATATTAGGCACAAGGAGATGGATATCATGCCCATTATGAGCAAATGCCTGACACATCTTCATCACATGAATGCTGTTGGCGAAGCGTGATGGAATTGTGGATTGAGCAAGGTAGAGTATCTTCATTGCCTGGTTTCCGTTTCACTCTGGGGTCCTCCAAAGCCTCAAACTGCCTAATTAATTTTGCATAACTACTTAGATTCCCCATACCATCACCCTTCTAATTCCAACCGACCGATTGGAATCCCCTTGAGGCTATCCATCAGTGCGTATCGTGTTTTGGTTACAAACGTACACTACACGATGGATAGCTTTCCTCCCAACTCTCCCTCAAAAATGTCTAGGGCATTGCATGTAAAGAACATTGCAGTAATGTGCAATGGCTAGAGTGTTTTTCTTGTATCCAAAATCATAGAATCCAATCAGGCCATAGTTATTTGGCCATAAGAGCTTACTGATAGACTCAAAGTTTGTGTGATATTTGTCGTTAGGATCAAAGCTTACTTCAACTACGATCATATGAATGTTGCCGCTCGATATCATTCTAGATGCTCCACTCAAAACCTCTAGATCAAAGCCCTCAGTATCAGTTTTTAAAAAGTCTATTTTATTAATACCATTCGCTTCACAATAATTATCAACTGTTTCGATCTTAAAGACTTGAGACTTTTGAATTTCTTGCGCGTCGCTTTTTATTTCATTTCTAAGAGAGTTTACACGAGAATTTTCACGGAGAAAAACTCTTTTCTCTCCTGGTTGGCTGCTAAGAGCAAGATTATTTAAGAATATCTTTTGAAGGTTATGAGTATTTTTCTTTAGAACCTCAAAAGTATCCTTTACTGGTTCAAATGCGTGAATTTCTGAGTTTGGGAAATACTTTTTATATCCAATAGTACTATCACCAATATTTGCTCCAATATCAAAAATAACATTCATAGGATGAGAACTTTCTTTTGATAGGTAGCGCAGATCTCTCAGAAAATGAAAACCCCTCTTTTTACGTAGATCTAGCAGGGCGAAAGCAAAATCTTTTAGAAATCGACGATAACCAAGCATTTCTACTCCAAAAATTTATTGTTTTTCAGCAGATGATAATAATTATTGATAATATAATTACTCCTTAGGGTACCTAGAAAAATTGATTAAGAGTAGGTTCTAACCTCTCCTCGACCCAATTAGGTGTTAGGATTGATATAAGATTTGTGGGTAGTGACCTGAAGGAAAGGATGAATGAAGTTCCCTCCTAGTCTTGGATGCATTGATTGATGACTGGATGAAAAGGTCAAAGTATCTTCGAAAAGCAGGAGCTACAA
>JAAUYH010154658.1_pt1 | contig 13667 bp, 7 predicted proteins | sample 7278061 | NCBI WGS metagenome assembly JAAUYH01 (sample SAMN14350203, study PRJNA611818) | marine sediment metagenome | isolation source: surface marine sediment (0.6m) | place: French Polynesia: Moorea | collected 2018-08
GCTCGAATCAAGGGAATGGAGAGAGGTAGCGGTCGGTCTTATCGCTGCTACTGGAAGGCGTGCTACAGAGATTTTGAAAACTGCTGAGTTCAATCAGATCGGACAGTTTGAGGTTAAATTCTCTGGGCAGCTTAAAGCCAAGGGAGAAGAAAGAAAACCTTACCCGACTTTTACGTTGCTTGAATCAAACAAAGTTTGTGATGCATTATTTAGGCTTCGGCGGATGCCTGAGATTAAAGAACTGAAGAAAAAGACTGCTTCTGAAATTGACTCAGGATGTAACACCACAATCAATCGTCTTGTAGTAGAAAAGTTTTTCCCAATTATTCAACCTCCCACTGGTGAATCACAGTTATCAACTAAAAACTTGCGTGCGTCTTATGCTGCGATCGCAATTTATTTATTTTGTCCATGGCAGCAAGAACCAAGCCAATTTATTACCGAAAAACTAGGACACACAAGCGATGCGACCGCTTCCAACTATCAGGATTACCAAGTGGTAGACAATAATGGTAAACCCTTAACTCGTGGGGCGTGGGTAGAAAGGATAGGAGAAAAAATGACCAAAACTACTCAACAGTTGGTACATACTTCTAGGATGCTAGTTGCAAAAGAGGTCAGAGATGCGTTGTCTGACCAAGATTTTCTACCATTCCCGGATTATGCTAGCCGCATGGAAGAGTTACTTCGTTTAGCCAGGATTGGCAAGCAGTTTGAGTCTGGAGAGCTAAGCAATGAAGTAGTTGTCGAGAAGGTTGTAGAAAAAATCGTAGAAGTGCCAGTTGAAGTCAAAGATAAAGTACAAGCCAACAAACCAACCCCAAGCAAAACTAAATACGATAAACGTCCTGAGGACATGACCAATGAAGAATTATTTGGTGCAAATTTACCAAATAGCGGTCATGAGAAAATTCGGCGTGCGGTTGCTGCAGTCAAGTCCTACAACGAAGATCGTGGTGGCGACAAAGCCAACATGTGGGCGATAAATATAAGAACGCTCAAAGACTTAACCAATTGCCGAACAGAGATTGTTGACAAGTACTTCCGGTCAGATGAGGGTATAGAAGAATTAGGTATTAGATTCCCACTGAGCGAAGATGGTAGGACCAAGGTAGTAATTGGGTACAACGAAATGATGGGATTAAGTCGCTATCACAATCGCGGGCGTGGTTCTATCACTGAAGCTATCAAGCTCAAGTAGTTCAATTATGAAATGATGCTGATATATAGTTTAATCCCAGCCCCAGCTATCCGTACTGGAATTCATCTTGTGAGTTTAAGTGTCATACTTCACTTGCTTTCAGAGTTCTAGGTGAACAGTTGAGCCTAATCAAAAACCCTACATAACCTTAAATTGAAGCGTTAGCACTAACATTAATGTCATTTAGACCTTATTCTTGCGAAACCTTTTAAACACAAGGGTTGTAGATTATTATCTGCCGAAAGTGATAAAAGCGTCTGAGGAAACCGGTCGCATTCCTTATGGATGTAAAGAAATATTTCTGTTTCTTGAAAGAGGGATTAGAAATGTGGACGCAGAGTGTGCAAAATCATAAAAATTTGTCAGCTTTTGAGTGGATAACTAGAATTTTCTTGAAAATTCATCCGGAATAGCAACTATCAAGTTTGTATTAAAACATCGATGTGATTAGGAAGCCGTTATACATAGTAACTAGTTTATACTATGCTTACTTTTTGCATAAATTTTGCATAAATTTTTTAGGAATGTGGATTAAATAAAGTACAAAATTTGGTTGCCTAAAGTTTACGAAATTTGAATCGTAGAGTTAGGTATGAATTTTAGGTTAATAGATTCATACTCCTAGAAATTTATTTAATGTTTTCAGCCCAAAGGATAACGGTTGAGATAAGCACAAATATCTGAAAACCGAAAAATAAAATAGGTGATACTATACTACGAAAGGAGTATATTTATTATCTCTAATCTTGCATTAATTAAGTATTATTGCTTATTAAATAACGACCAGTAAGTTAATTTGTCAGTAATGGTATCTACCAAATGTAGGAATAAATAAAAATTGCAATATGTTTAACTTTACACAAAAAACTCTCGTAGCTGTTTTTACTTTAGCTGTAGTGGCAATTCCTAATAGTGCTATAGCAGAGCTTTATTCAAGAGCAAGATGGAGAGAGCATGCTTTGTATGCAAGAACACAATTTAGTCGTCCTGGAATTGGAATTGGTGGACTCCAGGTAAATATCAGAAGTAATCTAAGGTTAGAGCCAAAAAATCTTTCTTATCGTAATGGATTTCTTTCTGCTAACCTTGGTGTAAAACGACGAACAGTCAACATACCAATTAGTCAAATTGAACTAAAAGAGGTAATTGATTTAGTTCAGCAGAAAAACACTTACGTGTTACAAACTTCTATAGATCGCACTGTTCCAAGAACGACTGTGTATCAGAGTTCAGCTTTAAAGGAAACTAAGTATATAAAAGATTTATTTCTAGTTGCAGATAAAGAATTTGCAGCTATGGTAGGAGGGAGTTCTCCTTTACCAGAGACTAGAATAGTTGCTCCTTCTAAAGAAGCGCTACGCTTATTGGATAGTGATAATTCTTACAGAAAATTGCCAACTAAGTGGATAAAGCGACCAATTAGCTGGTCACAGCTCTTTATTTCTTTTGATCCTCAAATGCCAAAGCTGGTACGCATGGAGTTGAAACCACAAGTACTTTTTATGTCTCCAACTGGTTATCCAGTAGAAGTGAAGCGCAGGGCTCAAGCAATAGGAGAACGTCCCTACACAAAACTTAGAGAAGATTTTAAGAAAGATCCAAGTGACTATCTAGCTGTTTTGCCATCTGTAAATCGTGTTGCACATGTGAGTGCTGCTTTAGGTCTAGTTGTTAGTGCTTGTCAACAACCGAAAAGTTGTCAACACTTGCAATCTGTACCTAATAGAAATGAAGAAGCAAATCTAGCCCAAGAATATAGACGAATAAAGAGAAAATCTTTTTTCTTTTCAAGATTTAGCCCATACAGCACACAACGCCGAAAGTTGCGTAACAAATGGAAAGAACTCAGCATCCGCAACTTTAAAAATAGTAATAGTCCTAAAGCTTGGGGAGCGGCATATGATGCTTTTGAGCATTATAAGAGAATGTGGAGATCAGGATCTATCTATAGTAGTAAAACAGCTTTAAATCAAGCAAGAGTATTAGCAAAACAGCAGTTTTTACGCTATCCAATTCCTAAGAATGATGCACTTTTACAAGCGGTAGCAACTATCTTCATGTTGGAAGATGATAATACTGATATAAAACTTGTAAAAAAAAGTCTAGACAAAGCTATTAAATATTCTGATAAATATCCTGGAGACCGTATATCTGTCACAGATATAGGTATATTCACTAGTTATTTAATGCAAGAAAAATATCCTCAAGAGAGTATTTCGATTCGCAAAGAAATGAGGAGATTAAGGTATGAAGCTATACTAAGTGCTTATGATGAGGTTGATCGTTACTTGTTGAAATGCATGAAAACTATACGAAATTGTTCTTCCCGAGATTTACGTAAATGGGAAGCTGATGCAGCACGAGCGGGATTAAATGCTGATATAATAAGTAAAGATATACCTTGGCTCTACGGAAGGTTTGCATATCTTATAGGTATTAAAGAACCACACTCACGGGCAAACCGTCTGAGATTGTTGTCATCTTATGTGGAGCTAACAAAAGCACAAACTTATAGTCAGGAACTTCGTAGACTAGAAGTCGATTTGAGAAAAAATAAGTAAAACTTCTTTTAAGGATAACTAAAGCTAATCTTTATTCAGTTAGCTTTGTAGACAACTTGTCAGGGACTTCAAATTAATAAAATATCCCATTGTTGGTGTCGCTCGATAGAGCGACACCCCTAATAATTTTGTAGAACGGTGGGATATTTTATTGATTCTTCAGTACCTGTTATGCCAAACTATTAGTTAAACATCATAGATTGACTTTAAAATAAAGGTTTAAATACCCAAATCCTGTCAAAAGCTTAAAATATTAGCAAATAAGATTAGCTTTTCTTGTACAGCAGGGTTTTCAGACTTTTTAATTGAATTTTTAGCATACTAAGTACTGAAGAACCTTATTTTTTAGATTTTCCTCACTCAATCAGCTTAAGTGTTTCAAGTAGTTGTTCATTGGGCAAACGTTGACACCATCCTCTTAGGCTTATCACATAATCAAGATCAGCAGAAATACTTTCGAGATTTTGACGGGTAGCAACTATACAAGGATTGTCATTTTCCAAAGATTTCTCAAGCATTTCTAAAGCTTTTTTCATGATAATTTTTGCGTCTTGATAGTATCCTTGACAGGCATATAAGACAGCCAGATTATTGAGGCTTTGACCGACATCAGGGTGGTCTTTACCTAGTAGCTGTTTGCTCAATTGTAATGCTTGTTCATGTAGTTCTTTCGCCTTATGATAATATCCTTGTTTACGGTAGATTTCGGCTATGTTATTTAGGCTTTCAGCAACATCAATTTCAGTAATACCAGGATGGTTTTCCCTTAGTAACTGTTGTCTCAATTGCAATGCTTCTTTTAATAAAGAAGTAGCTTCATAGTAATATTCTCGTTCATAGTAGATCCTAGCCAAGTTATTCTGACTAGCAGCAATATCAGGATGGTGTTCACCTAGTAGTCTTTTTTTCAATTGCAATGCTTCTTTTAATAAAGAAGTAGCCTTCTTATAATATTTCTTTTCACAGTAGAATAAACCTAAATTATTTAGGCTATCAGCAACATCAGGGTGATCTTTACCGAGTAGCTTTGTTCTCAATTGCAACGCTTCTTCTAATAGACATTCAGCGTCACTGTCATTTCCCTGATAGTAGTAAATTAAACCCAGATGGTTTAGACAATCAGCAACATCGGCATGGTAACTACCTAGGCGATTTTTAGCGAATGATAGGTGTTTTTCTGCAAAAAATTTTGCCTGTTCGTAGAGTGCTTGATGTAAGTAGAAGCGACCTAAACTGGTAAAAGGTAGACTTGTTCTCAAAAAATTTTCCCACCTTGTGACTGCTTCAGCTATATGAGGCATAACAGGAGTATACTTTTGAATATCTTTAAGACTTAGTGTTTCCGGGATTTCCTGGGCAATAGCTACCATCGCTGCAACAAAAGCTTGCTTGAAGTAATCAGAGGATGTCGATAGTGCCAACTTAGTTTGTAAAAATTCACGGATCAAAGGATGAATTTTGTAGCTACTTTCTCTATCTTCTAAAGGCTGTATTAAATGATGCTTATAAAGTTTTTTTTTGGCTTTGTTGATATTGGCTTTATTGCAATCCAGTCCCTGACAGGCAGATATGACTAAACCCCAAGGGATCACATCTGGTGCAAACAAGCTTAACAATTCTGCTACTTGTTGTGTTATGGCATCCAGCTTCTGCCAGCTTAATTCAAACGCTGCTAATACCCCCCGTTGTGCTGTATTCCAACTTGCTGATAAGCCTTCTAGTGCCTCGTCATCCAATCGTTGCTGTTGCAGACTTTGTAATATTTCTTTCAATGATAAGTCGGGGTCATCTGCTACATATCGTCCGACTAAATTTAACCCCAATGGTAGGTATCCCAGCCATTGACATAATTCTGCTGCTGTTTGTATTTCCTTATCCACTCGCTTTTCCCTTATCAATTCTGCCAGCAGTTCTACAGATTTTTCTGGGGACAATACATCTAAGGGTATCTCTTCCACAATATTGGAGTCGAGATTTCGTAGTCTTGTGGTAATCAGTAGACGAAAACGGTTATTTGTTGGTAGTAGTTGCTGACAAATGCCTAAATCCGTGACATCATCCCAGACAACTAATATCAATCCTTCCGAAGGTTGCCAATTCTCCCAACACCAGAGTGCTTGTTCGGATTCTGTTAGCTGTCTTCCCCCTAATTCTTGGGGAATTTCTCGTTGATTATTCACATGAAACTGATAAAACTTGATTATCTCTACTGCCAGATTTGTGTCTCTGGCATTTAACCAGCAAGTTCCACCAGGATAATCAGTTTCATATTTTCTTGCATATTGTGTTGCTAATTCTGTCTTACCTACTCCCCCCATACCAGTAATTGCAGAAATTGCTATTGTATTTGATTGTTGTAGTTTCTCATGCAGCATTTTCATTTGATCTTGTCTGCCAACAAAGTTTTTAACACCTTTGTATGGAACATATCTGGGGGGGGATTTGTTTATTTTTTTTGTAGATTTGGGTAAGTTAAAAAGTTGTCCCCCTTCATTATCCTTCCAGCGTAGATACAATACGGGACGATACCATTGATTGCCTTCCACTCCCATAGCTTCTCTTCCCTGGCTGATAGCTACGGCAAGAGAATTTTTTTGTCCCAAGGAACGATAAAACTGTTTGGCAAATTCAGTTGCAGTATTAACACTCACAGAATATTGCATCGCTATTACTGCGGGAATTTGGTGATTGATTAAATTTTGTGCCGTACCATTAAATACTGATTCTCCTTCCAAAGTCATTGCTGATTGACAAGCACTCAGTACCACCAAAGCCACACCACCAGATTGTTGACTACCATCAGCAAAGTTTGTGATTTGTAGTAATGCTCCTAATTCTTTTGCACTCACATAATCTGCTTTATCTGTTTCACTCTCAAATGCCAAATAGCCTTGAGCTTCTGGTAATTGCGCGTTGCATTTACGACATTGGGTTACAGAAATTTTGGTATGTATGGTATGACAATTCTCATTTTTACATCGCTTCCCAAAAATTCCATGCCCGTCAAAATGCAATATGTGGGGAGCTTTATCTCCTTGATGTTCCGTCAAATATTCTCTTAATTCGTCAACAGTGGCATAATCCAGTTCATTAAGGTTAATGTGTCCTGCTTCATGAGCGTTTTCTAAACCTTTACAAATTGCCTGTTGTTCTTTCTTTGAAAGTTTTTGTAATCCTAATTCTTTATCAAAAGCAGCAGAAGATACCAGTAAAACATTTAGCCGATCAACCGGTTTTAAATTGGGAGGAAGCTTATTATGAGCAATGTAACGAGAAAATGTTATTTGTTTATGGAGTAAAAAATCTTTTCCATCATGCAACAATTCCCAAGGATAATCAGCTAATCTGGAACGCTTGTTTAAATCATCTTCAAACCTGATCTGAATGTGAAGTTGAGTATTTTTACTTTCAGCCAATCGCAAAGCAGTTTTTAAAGCATTTTCAACCTTGCCAGATGGAAATAGGGAATGATATAAAGCTTGTCCAATATAAACTAAATAGTTGCTATCAAAATTGTTTCCCTCTTGAGTGAGGATACCAACACTCTTCATCCACTCTTGCTCATGGTTGGAAAAATATTCAGGATTGAAATTAGAGATTTCTAAAGTTCTCAACAAAGTCATTCGCCAATCATTTTCACTATCAGAAAACGGTAATGATGAGTCCGTTTCTCCTGATTGGGTAACAATTGTGCGAAATCGTTTCTTGTTTATTGGAGACAGGTATAGCTCAAATATTTCCATCAATTTTTTTTAATGTTGGAATTGAAAAGTAAGCTAAAATCCGGGTTTATTATTCCCTTTCATTAGAGCCTCCATACTTGTGTCTAATAATTCTTTCCAGCGTTCCGGATATTTCTTTTTATATATTTCTAATCTTTGTTCTTTATTTAATAACGGTGAAAGTGTTACTTTTACTTTCTGTACATTATCTTGAATATTTCCTCCACTTAATTCGAGGACGTATATTTTAACTCCTCCTTTTGCTTCATTCTTCACCGTCACTTGCAGTTCTAACTCCACAGAATCAATGCTGAGAAAAGGGATGTCGTTTTCATTCCCTGGTGATGTTGTTAGTAGTTCTTGCTTAACCTGCTCAATTAATTCAGTAAGTCCAATTAAGTTCTCGTTAGACATATAAATTTATTTAGAGGATTCTTGTGTATAAGAAACTAAAGAAACTAGAAAATAATGTAAAAATTGTTTTTCCACATAGCGTGAAAAGTCAGATTCAAGCCAAGTATTAGTGTAAGAAAATCTTGTATTTTCCAGTATAAACATAGATAACTTCAAATGAAATATCAAAAAACAATTTTTTATTGATTTTCATAGATGAATGTCGATTAACTTACTGTGCGGAGTCTTGTCAGCTTTTGGTGTTCGCGTAGCGCTACGAAACTTTTTGCGGTTGAGAAGCCTCCCCAGTGTCGAGTGCCGCGCCGCTCTGCGTCACCTAGTTTTATCGTCTGTGATGCTTGTATGGCAGGGATTAGAGGAATGTAGTATGGTGAAATTATAGCGTTCCACGGTCACTGTCGTATTTTTTGTAAGATTTTTTCTGTGTAGGTGTACCACGCTTTACGTCGTGTGGTGTACTTTGTCGCCTTTTGGTAGGGTTTTGCGAATCTCTAGCGTACTGCGTTTTATGTCATCTATTTATATTTTGCGATGCTCCTCCGGAGCCGCGTAGCGATAGGCGTAGCCGCCTGCTTGCAGTTCGCGCGCGGGGGAACGCGATTTACAACCAGAAATCATTTAAATGTGTCCGGTATTTACATACGGTACTTAGACATTTTTTGCTTAAAAACAACCTCAAAGCTTTATAAATCAATTGGGTGCGGCTCTTTTGGGAATACGGGACAAGCATTTCATGCTTCGCTTATAGTCCTTTCTACGTCTAAAATAATTTTTAAACGGGGTTTGCTTCCATCCTTAGCTTTACGCACTAGCAAACGTAAAACCTCACTTTCAGATCATATAAAGACCCACGATAGGGTTTTACCAAGGAACATAAGTTAAATGTTAGGAAGTTTGAGTGAATGTTTTTTAGGATGATTAAAGACTGTGTTTCTTGCCCCGTATAAGTTCTAGGTTTTATGGCAAGATATAACTCGTCTTTCTAAAAGAGCCGCACCCAAATCAATTGTTTTACGTCTAATTGGTTGTTTTCTTGATATATCTAGGTTTGAGTGATTTTTAGGGCTTTGAAGTTAATCCCTTGCTATGATTAGCTTTGAGGCTTTTTCCTGCTTGTTTTTTGTCTAAGTCCCGATATTGGTTATTTCAGATATGGAAGAAAATTTGAGATGATTTTGCGATCGATCGCGTAGCGCATGCCCGTAGGCTTATCGCCACAAAGTGGCGTGTGCCGAACGCAAAATACGGGGCCAACAGCGAACTTTATCAACCTAAATTATGGGTAGGATTGAAAACCCTAGTTATGGTCATTCGCGTGCGTCATCTTTGGAATAAAACTACTCGTGAAATTCAGTTTTATCTCACCCAGGGCAAACGCATCTAAAAATAAGCTTGGTGCGCCTACGCCGCACCAGCGCGGGCAAGCGATGATAAAAATCACCCGATAATCCATAACTTAACCTAAAGATGAAATAAAGTATTAAATAAGACTAGAAAATATGATAAACAGGTAGTAAATACCAGTAGATGTAATTATCTTAAATAACTGGAAATATAATCTTAATTAAAATGAATTGATTAACAACTTAATTCTAAAACTTTCGTAAGATAGTTGTCATCCATAGCAGCTAAAAATTGTTTATTTTTAATTCCAAGCTTTTTGCTTTTTTCTTGATCTAACAAATTAACTGCAATATGACGTTCGCGTAGCGTGTCGAAGACAAGAACAGCAAAATTTTGCGGTGCATTATTCTTTCTAATTCTACAATCATCTTCATTTAACGCTACATCTAATATTCAATGTAACGAATTTTCAATACCCGAATGACTGCGAACTGAGTCTCAAAACTTTTTTGCATTTAAATTTAAACTACTAATATAATAACGAGTCTCAACAGTTGTTTTACCATTTTTAGTTCTAACTGATTCAACCATACCTATACTGTTTAATTTATTCCATTTATTATCTGTATCAATTCGATTGGAGATATCGGAAAGCATTAAATAATTACGTATTTCTTCACGTCCATGACCCAACTCACGAGTGTTGTAATGACTTGTATGCTCGCCTTTATTGCGTTTTGAGATTGCTTCTTTAAATAGTAATTCTACACTTTCATACAAGTTTTTTTGATTCTTTTTTAGTGCGATTACATAATCTCCATCTTTCTGAGATATAAGATTGACTATTTCTTTTTGACATCCAATTGCGTCAATTGTGACAATACAACCAGCAATATCTAACACTTTTATCAATTCTGGTATTGCTGTAATTTCATTCGATTTTTTATCGACTTTTCTTTGACCTAGAACTAACTTATTACTTGTTGCCCAAGCACTAACTATATTAATCGCACGATTTCCTACTTTTTTATCATAGGAATGTTTTAAACTTTTGCCATCAATTGCAATCACTTCACTATCGGTTAATTTTGCAGCGGCTTGTTCCATTACGATTAAATGTAATTACTGAACATATGTATCTGGCAATTGGCAATATTAATCACATCGTTTTTGTAATATAATATAAGTAGTTAGACAAGACGAAATTAATTATACTAGTTTCATTTAGCTAGACTACACTTACGAGATTTAATTACAGGAGATGATTTTCGCCTGATGCATTATCTGTAGCTTGAATTTAGGAAATTGGTATTACACAATGTCATTGCGAATGTAGCGGAGCAGAATAACGCAATCGTAAAGGTTGGGGTTGTTTCGCGCAGCGAACAATGACTGTAAATATTTTTGTCCAGCTACTTAATTATTGTCTTTTGATAAACATAGTCCAGTAGCATTTTTCGCTGTTTGAAAGATACGACTACTTTGTAGTTTATTTGGTAAAAACATGGGTAAATTAAGAACTGCTGCTCTGGTGTTTGATAGTATCGGTTTTGTCGGTTCCTGCGCTCTAAAGTTGAATGCTGTACGCACAGGCAATACAGCACAGTCAGAACAGGCAGATAAACTCATTGAAAAAGGTATTAAGAACCTCAAGCGTGATATTGGCTTGTAAAGCCGGCACCGTGTTTGGGTAGCAGGACTGACTAAATTGCTAAAAATATTTCGTAAACACTCCACCGCCTGGAATTTGGTGGAGTGTTCATTCCTCGTTAGAACGAATTATCGGTTCCAGATTTTTTCCAAATTACCCACGAATTATTAGGGAACAAAAACATAATCACCTTGCCCCATCGAGTTCGAGTTGCCCAAAACATGGCAAAGTCTTCTCCAGTATTCATCAAAACGTTACCATTTGAGGTTTCATCCATTGACTACTTTGTTTTTTGGGGTAGTGATTCCTATGTAGTGGTAATACAGAATTTTAGTATATTTGTTCTCATGCATCGTAGATTAGTTCCGTATAACCGAAGTATTGTGTAAACTCTTTGAAAAGTCTTTTATAATCAACTAATATTACTGGTATATAAGACTATTTAAAGAGATATTTTAATTCTAAGTCTGCTTAGAAATTTACTTTATTTAATTATCAAAGGTATTGTAAAAATTGAAAGAGATTATCGCCCTAATTGTGGCTCTAATCAACTAATAAACAATGGTACCATTCATATATGAAATGATGCTGATATATAGTCTAATCCCGGCCCCAGCCATCCGTACTGGGATTTATCTTGTGAGTTCAGGTACCATAATTTACTTGCTTTCAGATATGACAATCCTAGAAGCACAGCGACGGTTGAAAATAGGCTATAACTGAATCTGGAAAAATCAGTTTAGTAAGGTTAATTCAGAAACTACTCGCAAAAAAAAGAAGTTTAATTTCTCACAAGAAAAATTAAGATTAATAAAATGTAAAAAGAGGATACTGCAATAAAATATACTGACTACAGTGGTAAATGTAATTATTTATGAGTAATAAAAATAACACACAGACCTCTAGAAGAGAATTTGTATCAAGAATATCTGATAGTAACAAAAAGTCATCTTCAAGAGCCTCAGAGCCTAACGTTATCCATGAAATAGCATCAAGAGTTTCAAAGTTTTTGCAAGCTTTCACTTCGCCAAAAAGGGAAAGTATTTCAACAGTAGAAGTAACAGAAACGGTAGTAAAAATAACAGAATATGACAAACTTTTTTCTGCGATTTCTGCTCCTATCGAAAAGTCTAAGATTTCAGTTTCAGTAACATTGCAGAAAAAGCCTAATTTCCTTAAGCTATTTCAAAAACTAGATACAACACCAGAGCTTAAAGTAAAAGCAGAACAATTAAAAGTTTTAGTTGATGAACTGAGTCAACCGCAAACGATAGAAATTAAAATCAAAGAACTTTATGAAGAGGATGAGAGTGAACTTTGGAAGATAGGTCAATCGCGTCAAGAAAGCTTAAAATATTTGATTGAAAAATCATTAGCTGGGAAGCTAAAACAAAGCTTTAAGATTGTATCTTGGAGTTTTAGCAGAGGATGTTTGTCAATAATTGCCGTACTTACTTTTCTATTTAAATCTGCTAGTGTGATAGCTGATTTTCTAAAAAATTACGACCAAATCAAGAAGAATGCTAAGGCGTTTTATCAAGATATTAAAAAACTTGAGGGAGTCCTCTCAAATATTTATCAGGAATTTAGCAACGGTCTTGAAAATGTTATCCAAGCAATTAGTGGATGGTTTAATTCTGATGGTTGGGGGTTCGCATGATGACGATGTTGATCTGTTGAGTCTCAGATAAGATTAAGTCTTGTCAGATTTTGGTGAAGCGCGCGATCGCATAATGCAACTGAGTTATTGCAGCAAGAAAGTGTGCAGTAATTTTATTGCGCAGCTACACTAAGCTCGTACTATTTGTGTCCGCTTTTATGAGTGGACACTTTTTATTTGCTCCAAGCTTCAACAATTCGGAATTACTGCATCACTCTGCACACCCCGCTATTTTACAAATAAGCCAGTGGGGTGTGCACACAGTCTAAATAGCTGCAAGCCCTGCTGTGACTAGTCGGGAACATTGTCCGGGCAGTTTTGCGCAGTTTGCAGCAGAATTGTCGATTAACTTGCCGTCCGTCGTCGTTAACAAATTACTTGTCGGTAGCCAGAGGACTTGATAGGCAAGGGTTTGTTCGTGGCGTTAGCCGCGCGTCTTCCAGGCGTTTTCAGATGTAGAATACAGGAGAAATAGATTTAACACAATCTGTGTCGCAACTTTTTTGTGTTGCGATTAACGAATTATCTGTCGTGTGGCAGGGTTTGCACTCCGCAGGCATGCGCATTCATGTTCGCTGCTAAGCGCGGTTCAGTAGTACTCAGCGATAAGCCCGAAGGGCATAGCCGTAGGCATCGCAATAAAACTGCGTAATAAAAAAGTGCGCAGAAAAATAACGCGCAGTGTCTCTGTATCTGTGTCCGCTTACCACTGGACAACAATGCAGTATTCCTATCTTTGTCCGCTACCAACACGCTTAAACACCGGACAATTAGTGTATATGCTATCCTTATTAATGAGCCGCCGAAACCTGATAGTTAAGCCAGAATGCATCAACAAAGTCTATGGTCTAGCATCTTTGTCCGCTACGCAAGCGCGGACATTCATATCTGCAGTATTGCTGTTAGACGCTATAACCCTTATACAGCAAGCATCCTAGGATACGCGAAACCAAGCGCGATTATTGAGCCATCTTTGTCCGCATGTATGCAGTGAACACGGATACTATGTTTGTCCGGATATCTGCACACAGATTGTGGGCACTGATAAGCTATTCATATATGTGCTCACCTACACTCAGTGGAGCAACGGGACAAATATTGCTGACTGTGTAGA
>JAAUYH010087638.1_pt1 | contig 13658 bp, 12 predicted proteins | sample 7278061 | NCBI WGS metagenome assembly JAAUYH01 (sample SAMN14350203, study PRJNA611818) | marine sediment metagenome | isolation source: surface marine sediment (0.6m) | place: French Polynesia: Moorea | collected 2018-08
CGCGAGCCGATAAACAGGCCGAATACATATGAGCGACTACCGCAAGCCACGCCAAAATCTCAGTTGCGAACAGCAGCCGGTACATACATTGGGCTCGAAGCCGTCATTCGCCGCAGTCATCACGAGCGACCGCTAAGCGGGACTTCACCGACCTTCGCCCATACCGCTCGAAATGATCATCACGGCGCATTGCTGTCCTTTAGAAGGCTCCCTGTCAGTTGGCCGGACGAGAAGAGAATCCGCGACCGCAAGGTGCTTCTAGCCCCGGCGCTGGAAGGCAATCATCACCAGCGCGAGACAGGACGACCCCAGCATCAGGAGAAGCGAGACAGCGTTGAGAAGCGGGGTCGACCCCTCCTTGAGCCGGTCGAACATAGCGATGGTTAGCGGCGCGTCCGAACCCACGAGCATGAGGGTCGTGTTGAAATTCTCGAAGCTCATCAGGAAGGCGACGACGGTGGCACCGATCATCGCCGGGGCCAGGTAAGGCAAGGTGATCGTGCGCACCGCCGTGATCCGGCTGGCGCCAAGGTTCATCGCGGCCTCCTCCAAAGACCGGTCGAACTTTTGCAGCCGGGCGGCGATCACCAGGGTCGAGATCGTGGCGATGAACGAGAACTGGCCTAGGATCACCAGCAATAGGCCCGGCCGCAGCGCCTCGACGTCCCACTCGGCCACATCCCAGAGCCCGTTGGCGACCCGGCTGGAGAAGACCAGGATCGAGATGCCAAGCACGATGCCCGGGATCACCAGCGGAAACAGCATGAAGATGTAGAGGATGCCCTGCCCAGGGAACCGGTAGCGGTTGAAGAGGAACGCATTCGACAGCCCGACCCCAACCGCGAGGATGGAGACGAACATGGCGACGAAGGTCGAGGTGCCGATGGCGCGAAGGATCGGGCGTTCGTGGAATACTCCGATCATCGGCCGTTCGGTGCCTAAAAACCAGTTCCACGTGAACCCCTCCCAGGGCAGCGAGGGAAACTGGCTGTCGTTGAAGGCGAAGACCGCGACCACGACCAGCGGCAGCGCCAGGAAGACGAAGAAGGCGATGATATAGCCGGTATAGGCGAGGGTGACGACCCTGGGCTGCGGGATCGAGGGGGTCATGGCCAGATCATCCCATTGTCTTCTCAAGCGTCTGGCCGGTCAGTTTCAGCATGCCCCAGACTATGGCCGAGGACAGGCCCAGGAGCAGGAAGCCAAAGGCCGCGCCAAGTTCCCAGTTGAAGCGAACGATAAACTGGGAATAGATCAGCTCGGTGAACCAAAGGCTGTCCTTGCCGCCCAACATGGTCGGTGTGAGGTAGTTTCCGAGGCTCAGCATGAAGACGACAATGCTGCCTGAGACGATCCCGGGCGCGGCGTGCGGGACGATGATCTCGCGCAGGACAGAAAACCCGTTGCCCCCGAGGTCATAGCCGGCTTCGACCACCTCGTCCGGCAGGCTTTCCAGCGTGGTGACCAGCGGGACCACCATGAAAAGCATCGAGGTGTAGACCAGCCCCACCATGATCGCCGCGTCGTTGTAAAGCATCTCGACAGGCCCGTCGGCGAGGCCTGTGTATTGCAACAGGTTGGAGATCAGGCCAGTCTCGCGCAACAGGATCATCCAGCCGAAGGTGCGCACCAGTTCCGACACCCAGAACGGCACCAGGCACAGAAGAAACAGCGCCGATTGCACTCGGCCCCGGGCAATCTTGGCAATGTAGTAGGACACTGGAAAGGCGATCAGCAGCGTGATGATTGTGGCAATCGTCGACATCACCGCGGTGCGGACAAAGGTGCGAAGGTACAGTGGTTCGTTGATGAAGGTCAGGTAGTTGGCCAAGCTGATCCGGTATTCGCCGACGCCGACACGCTCGCGCAGGGACACAAAGAACATGTCGACATGGGGGATCAGGATCAGCAGCGACAGCCAGAGCAGAAGCGGCGTCAGCAGCAAGATCAGCCCCAGCTTGGCCTCGGCGCGCATCAGGCCTCGCCCGCGGCAAAACAGTTGCCCTGCGCGCTGGACCACCCGATCCGGACTTCCGACCCGCGGTCGAGCCCGGCGAACTCGCCCGATTGCGGCAGGTTGACCTCGATCTCGCCACTGCCCGAGGCGTCCTGCACCAGGATCCGGCTGGCTGCACCGTTGAAGAGCAGGGACTCGACCCGCCCTGTGATCCGGTTGTCGAAATGCGCCAGGTCATCGTCCGAGCGCGCGATGCGGATCGCTTCGGGCCGCACGAAGATGTCTGCGCGTTGGCCCACGGCCAGGGGGCGATCATGGGTTGCGCCGCGCATCAGCATGCCGCTGTCGGTGCGCATCTCCATCTCGTCGCCCGACACCCGTTCGATGCGGCCCGACCAGCGGTTGCTGTCACCGACAAAACCCGCCACGAAGGCGGTCTCGGGCCGGTAATAGAGAACCTGCCCGGTGCCGACCTGTTCGAACCGGCCCTCGTTCATCACCGCAATGCGGTCGGACATCACCAGCGCTTCGGACTGGTCGTGTGTGATGTAGACGAAGGTGGTATCAAACGCCGCCTGCAGCGCCTTCAGCTCGACCTTCATGCGCTCTCGCAGCTTCAGGTCCAGCGCGCCCAGAGGTTCGTCGAGCAGCAAAACGTCGGGTTCCAGCACCATGCAACGGGCGATGGCAACGCGCTGCTTTTGCCCGCCCGAGAGTTCGCTGACCTTGCGAAGGCCGATGCCTGGCAGCCCGATGCGGTCGAGCGCTTGGTCGACCTTGCTGGCGATCTCGGGTTTGGCCATGCCGGCGCGGCGCAGCCCGTAGCCGATGTTGTCGGCAACATTCATCATCGGAAACAGCGCGAGGTGCTGGAAGACCATGTTCACCGGGCGCTTGTTGGGCGGCGTGTTCAGGACCGACCGGCCGCGAATATGGATGTCGCCCGACGTGGGCTCCAGGAAACCGGCGATCATCCGCATGATCGTGGTCTTTCCGCAGCCCGAGGGCCCGAGAATGGAAAAGAACGACCCGCGCGGCACAGCGAAGGATACTTCGTCGACAGCCAGCATGTCGCCGAACCTCTTGGTCAGGTTCAGGCACTCAAGATCGGGGGTCATGGGATGTTCCGGGTTGGGTAGGGTGGGGCCCCGCCGGGTGGCGGGAACCCTCTGGCTCAGTTCGCGGCCTTCACGCGGTCGAGCACGCCGCCCTCAATCGCCTCAAGGCCGGCGGGCACCGGTGGGTACCACTTGATGTTGTCGATTGCTTCCGGTGGGAAGCTCGCCTGGTAGCGCGCCTTCAGCGCATCGTCGGCGAATTCGTCGGCGCCTTGCGAGGCGGTGAAGTTGCCCGCAGCGGAGGTGATCATCGCGGCGATTTCCGGGCGCATCACGAAGTTAATCCAGTCATAGGCCGCGTCGTCCGCGCGGCCCTTGGCTGGCAGCGCAAAGGTGTCCACCCAGCCGAGCGCGCCAGAGGCCGGCGCCACGAAGGTGATGTCGGGATTGTCGGCGTTCAGCTTCCAGCCGCCGGTGTCCCAGGCCATCGAGGCCACCACCTCGCCCGAGCGCACCAGCCCCATCAACTCGTCGCCACCGCCCCAATAGGTCTTAACGTTGGGCTTGCAGTCGATGAGCTTCGCTTCGACCTGCTCCATGATCTCAGAATAGGCCGCCTCGTCGCCATAGGCGGCGAAAGGATCCAGCCCCATCGAGAAGGCAAAACCGATCAGTGTCGGGCGCTTCAGGCGATAAGAGACCTTGCCCGCGACGTCATCGCCGCAAAGGTCGGCGTAATCCTGGACCATGCCAGCCATGGAGGTGTCCAAGACCAGCCCGCTGGTGCCCCAGACATGCGGCACGCCATAAACCTCGCCGCCCACGGTCGTGTTCTCTTGCGTGGCGGCAAGCATCGAGGGAATGAAGAGCGTCGCATCGATCTTCGACAGATCGATCGGCTTGTAGATGCCGAACTCTTCCTGCGGGCCGGCGATCCGGTCCTGGCTGGGCTGCGCGAGGTCAAACCCGCCGCCAGCGGTCGCACGGAGCTTGGCGATCATTTCCTCGTTATTCGACTTGGTCACCTCGACCGTGTGGCCGGTCTCGGCCTCGAACATGGCGACAACGTCCTCGGGCGCGTAGCCGCCCCAGGTCAGCAGGCGCAGGGTCTCCGCAGAGACCGGCGCACCAATCATCGCGACGGAAACGGCAATCGAAGAAAGGCAGATCGTGCGTGGATGTCTCATGGTTCCAACCCTTTTGATTCATAGCGAGTAGCACCACCCTGCGCCCGCATATACATTCCGTCAAACCCTTTGCGAGCACTCTTCTAATCTCAAACCAGGTCGCTGAAACCGCAGATTCAGAGCCGGGAAACAACCGTACCGGCTACGTGACTTCACTGGCAAGCGGCACGAGCACCATCCAGAAAGGGTAAGAGCGGAGTTTTTGGCCGATCAGCGAAGGACAAGTCTTCGAGCTTCGCAAACACTCCCGTGAAGTCGACTAGGGTCCGGATTGGGCTGATTGTGTTGAAAAACTCGGCGCCTGGCCAGATTCGGTCAGTTTCGCAGAATACACTCCTACGGATTTTCCCATCAAAAAATCGTGTTTGCTAAGGAGCACATTTCGCGAACCATTGTCCGGTTTTTGAGCGCGATTTTTTTGGTGGCGGAGTTTTTCAACACAATCTGCCCTCAGCGGACATCGGCTACTTGTCTTAATGCCTCGACGCCATGTCGCAATACGGACAATCCCAGCTTGCTCTTAACTCCCAAGATTGAAGCTGCGGTGCTTGTTTGATGGATTTCGGGGAGGATCCTTGTAGGCTTCGGGGCGTCTCAACCTCGATTTGAGGCCATGGCTTCGACATTCCTAGCGTCGCCGACACCTGCTAGAGTTTTGATTTTCTGAAGGGCGGCGCGCAGTAACTGCCGCTCCATAGAACCCTCAGCTATCGCGACTAAATCATGTAAAATAAGTTCACCAATCATATGCCGACCGCCCGCGACGGCTGCCGCACGGTGCGGAGACAGCAGGACATTTGGCAATTCGCGCATGGGATGGTCCGGCTCGATCGGTTCAGAAGGAAATACATCTGTCGCAATCGTAAGGCGCTCAGAAATCGCCTCGGCCATTACCGCCTCAAAATCAACCAAATGGGCGCGACTGAGGAGGACCAGAATGGCCTTGTCCGGCATGGCGGCCAGGACTTCCGAATTGATCAGACCCTTGTTTTCTACGGTTGGAACGGCCGTAACATAAAGCACTTGGCAACCAGCCGCGAGCTCATCGAGTTCCATCAATTGAACGTCAAAATTCCGCGCCACTTCTTCCGGGAGCCATGGGTCGTAAGCTGAAGCCTTGGGCCGAAATGGAGCCAACAAGCGCGTCAATTCTTGAGCGATCTGGCCAAAGCCGACAAAGCCGATTTTCGCGCCGAAGAGCGTGAAATCGGTTTCTACGCAGTCCTCCAGCCAGCGCTCCTTGCCATGTCGGAAGGCTTCGTGTTCGCGCACTAGTCCGCGTGTTACGCCTAGTGTCATGGCCAACCCCATCTCGGCCACGGCGGATCTGAAGCCCGGCGAACAGGACAAGACCTCGACACCTCGCGCGGCGCACGCGGAATAGTCGATCGTATCGGGGAACGCACCAGAGACTTCGATGACCGCTTTCAAGTTCGGAGCCTTTGCAAGGGTGGTTTCGCTGACCTTCGGTGTGGCTGTGATCAAAACATCCGCATCGGGCAAAGCCTGTTGCAGCACCGTTTCCGGAATCGGGTCGTCCTTGCCCCAAATCACGTCAAATTGGCGAAGACGCGCCTGCGCGTCGGGAGAGAACAACTCATCTATTGTTCGCCAATGGGGATCAAGAATGACGGTGGTCATGTCACAAGGTTTCCTCAAAGACATGGGCACGGTCGCCATCGAAGTCGAAGGCGACCGATTCACCGGGTTTGAGAATCACATCCTCTGCGAGCGCTGCCATCAACTTGGTGCCGTCTTCCATTTCCACTTCCACGACAGTCTCCGTGCCAAGGCGCTCAGCGACCGAGACCACTCCCCTCAAAGCACCTTTCTCGCTGGGCGTCAGGTACTGTGGGCGGATGCCAAGCGTGACGGGCTGCCCGGCCTCGAAGCTGCGTCCCTGACGGCGCACGACTGTCTTGCCTGAGTGGCTGCCGGTGACCGTGACCGTATCGACCGTTTGAGCCTCGACGTTCACAGGCAGCAAGTTCATCGATGGCGCACCAAGGAACCCGGCGACGAAAAGGTTGGCTGGGTTGTGGTAAAGCTCCATCGGCGCGCCAATCTGCATGACCATGCCGTCTTTCAAGACGACGATCTTGTCGGCGAGTGTCATCGCCTCGACTTGATCGTGGGTGACGTAGATCATGGTGGTTTTGAGTTGCGCGTGTAGGGCCGCGATCTCTTGTCGGGTGCTCATGCGAAGGGCGGCGTCCAAGTTCGAAAGCGGTTCGTCGAAGAGAAAGACCGAAGGGTCGCGCACGATAGCACGGCCGATGGCGACGCGCTGGCGCTGACCGCCGGAGAGTTGCGAGGGGCGACGCTCAAGCAGGTCTTCCATCTTAAGCATGCGCGCGGCCTCGGCGACCTTGCGCTCGATGTCGGCCTTGTTCTCGCGCCGGATTGTCAGGCCGAAGGCGATGTTCTCGCGCACAGTCATATGCGGGAAGATGGCATAGGATTGGAACACCATGGCGACCGCCCGCTCTTTCGGTTGCAGGTCGTTTACGATACGGTCGCCGATGCGTAACTCGCCGCTGGTGATGTCTTCAAGGCCTGCTATCAGTCGCAGGAGTGTGGACTTACCGCAGCCAGAGGGGCCGACGAAGACGGTGAACTCTCCGTCCTCAATCTCGATGTTCACGTCCTTGATGACATGGGCCGCGTCGAATTTCTTGTTGATGTTCCGCAGAGAAATAGCGCCCATCTAGCCCTCCAGTCTCAGGGTGCCATCGGCGCGGCGGTGGACGGGTGAGGGGTCCATGATGTAGCCGCCGAAGGCCCCGCGAAGTTCGCCATCCTTGAAGCCGATAATCTGCAACCCATTGTGATCGACGATGCGTGCCGCGTAGCGTTCTGCGTTGACATCCAGGGCGGGGCCCTCGGGCAGGCGCCAGGGCCCGCGCGGGCTATCGGCCATCAGATAGTGGTTGCCCCGTCCAAGATCGCCGTGGCTGGCAAAAAGGACCTCGGATTGGTGGGTCGGGTCCATGCAAAAGAGGCAGTACCAGGTGCCTCCCGCTTCGAAGACCTGCGGCACTTCCAACTGGCCCCACCCCCCGACGAAAGCCGGAGGCTGCAATGTCCAGTCAACTAGGTCCGGCGAGGTCGCAAAGCCGATGCAGCCTGCCGCGTTTACATCTTCTACGTCCGGCACGCGGGCGGTGAAGTACATCAGCCAGCCATCGCCGTTCGGGTCCTTCATCACCCAAGGGTCGCGCATGGCACGGTCGTGCCAGCGCCCTTGCCATTTGGTCTCATAGTGGTGCGCATTCGGCCCTTGAATGTCGAGGCAGAGCCCGTCGCCCACCCGGCTCCAATTCTCCAGATCGGAGCCGGTCGCATGGCCGATCCGTTGGATCATACCGTTCTCAGCTCGAGAGGAACCGGTGTAGAAATAGTGGCATTGACCGTCGTCTCCCTTGACGACAGAGCCTGTCCAAGTCGTGTAGTCGTCCCAACCGGTTTGAGCGGGTCGAAGGGCGGTGGAGTGATCGCGCCAGTCGATCAAGTCGTCGGAGACGGCGTGGCCCTGGCTGACGTTCCAGTGTCGCAGTGCCGGATCGCCGATGGACTTCGGCGCCTTGAGGTACCAGCAGTGCCAGCGCTGCCCATCGTTTAGATACCAACTGTCCCAGACCCAGTGATCGTCGAGTGCCAGCATCAGCCCTTGACCCCCGTGGACGCGATCGACGCGATAAAGGCGCGTTGCAGCGCAAGATAGAAGATCAGCACGGGAACGGTGATGATCGTGAGGTAGGCCATGATCTCTCCCCATGCCGTGTTGAGTTGGAAGAAGTACTGCAGCCCGACCATGACGGGGCGATAGTCCTCGGCCTGCACGACCATCGTCGGCCAGATGAACTGGTTGTTGTACATCTCGAGGAACTTGAGGATCGCCACTGTGGCGATGACCGGACCCGAAAGCGGCATGACCACCTTGCGGTAGACCTGAAACCAACTGGCTCCGTCCACCCGAGCGGCCTCGACAAGATCGCGCGGCAAGTCCCGGAAATACTGGACGAACAAGAAGATCTCGAGGGCGCGGACGATCCAGGGGATGATTTGCACCTGATAGCTGTTCAGCCAGCCCCAGGTAACGCCTTCGCTGCTGAGCCACGGCAGGTTGTTGACCAGCAAGAGAAGCGGCACCGCCACTGTCTCGAATGGCAGGATGTAGGTCGCGATCACGAGGGCGAGCACCACGGATTTTCCGCGCCAGTCGATGAAGACGAAGGCAAAAGCCGCGATGGAGGCAAAGAACAGCGACAGGATCAGAGTCGTCGCCGTGATGAAAACTGAATTGAAGACGAAGAGCCAGATGGGCGCGCGATCAAAGGCTTCGTAGTAGTTGTTCAGGCTGATATCGCCCACTGGCAGCAGGGCACGGATCGACGAGGTGTCCTGCAACAGTTGCAGGTCTGGTTTGAATGATGAGACAATCATGAAGATGATCGGGAAGACGAAGACGCAGGCTATGAAAGCCAACAGGATATAGCGACCCATCAGTCGTGTCGCGCGGTCGAGCGTCATTTGCGTTCCCTCGTCAGCCAGCCCTGCAGCAGGGAAATCGACAGCACGAACAGAAACAGGAAGACCGAAATCGTCGAGCCGCCCGCGATGTCCTGCTTGCCGTAGCCGCGCTCGACCATCTGGAAGACCAGAGACTGCGTGCTGTCCAGTGGTCCGCCGCTCGTCATCACCGCAATCTGCGGATAGAGCGTGAAGGCCTGCATGGTGATGATGATCATGACGAGAATGGCCGTGTTCCGCAGACCCGGCCAGGTCACGTAGCGGAACGTCTGCCACTTGCTGGCACCCTCGATCTCGGCGGCCTCGTAGAGACTTGTCGGTATGGTCTGAAGGCCTGAGAGCCAGATGATCATGTGAAATCCGACGCCTTGCCAGATCGACATGGCCATGATCGCAGGCAGGGCAGTCCAGGTGTTGCCAAGCCAGTCAACCGGCCCCATGGCACCAAAGGTCACGGCGCCAAGGAGCGTATTCAGTATCCCGTCATTGCCGTCATAGATGAAACGCCAGAGCATCGCGACCACGACTATCGAGATCACGACCGGCATGAAGTAGATCGTTCGGAATACATTGATCCCGGCGATTCGGCGGTTGATCAGCAAGGCGAGACCAAGCGCAAAGGCTGCCTGTACCGGGGCCACGACGAGGACGAAAAGAACCGTGTTCCGCACGGCTTTGAGGAACACGACGTCGCTGGCGAGGACAAAGGTTCGTCGGTCGCCGCTGCGATCAATGCTGAACCATTCGCGCTTCCGGAAGTACTGGGGGTATTCCTCTTGGTTCCGCGTGAATCGTCGCAGGCGGGGATAGACCGGCTCACCGTCTTTCAAGACCACCGCGCCGCTTTCGTCTCGTTCGGCCTCGAGCGTCAGAACAGAAATGCCAAAGAGACGTTCATAATTCCGGGTGCCTACGAAGTCGGTTGGGTTCGGAGACACAAGGCGCTGATTGGTGAAGCTCATCACCACCGCCATCAGGAACGGGATGATCAAAAACATCACGATCAGCGCGAAGGCTGGCCCTGCCATGAACCAGCCCGCCGCCGTCTGACGTGTGAGGGATTTCGCCATCATGCCGCTCCGGAGAAGGGCCGCCCTGGTCTGGCGGCCCCGCAGACTTCAGTTTCCGTAGCCGCTGTTGGCCTCAATGTCGGCGTCAATTTCGTCGACGGCTGCATCGAGCGTGTCCTGCACGTCAGCGCCGTCGGCGATGTCCGCGAGAGCCTTCTCGAACACCTTGGCCACGACCGGATAACCCGGCGTCACTGGACGGACGAGGGCCTGTGCCTCGGAGAGACCGAAGAAGACTTCAAGCTTGCCGCCGGGCGCATAATTGGCGGTCATGGCCGCCGCACTCGGCGTCGATGGAATTAGCCCGATGCCGTCGGAGAACGCGGCCAGATATTTGTCCTGAATGGCGTGCTCGATCCAGGCCGTGGCACCCTCTGGGTTTTCGCAGGTTTGGGATACGGCAAACTGCCAAGAGGCCGCGCCGATGGTCGAGCCGTTGCCCATGTCAGGTGCAGGCAGAAAGACCACGTCGTCCACGCCGCCGTCGATTGTGGCAACCGCCGCCCAGTTACCGTTCCAGGCAAAGGCATATTTCTCGTCGATGAAGCCGGTGTCGCGATCTGCACCATCTTGGCTGGTGCCCGGGGCATAGCCGCCTGTGAACAGGTTCTGCCACCATTCACCGAAAGCAACCGCGGCTTCACCATTCAAGGCCCCTTCCGCAGTCGTGTAGCTTGAGCGGTCGATCATGTCGCCGCCGAAGGACTGGATGAAGGGCCCGAAGGCGTAAGGATACCACTCCCCGGTCCAGGCCATCCCAAGGTCGATGGCATAGTCGTAGCTCCCCGAGGCCTTTGCCGCATCCAGGGCTGCCATGAACTCGTCCTTCGACCATGGGTTGTCCAGCGTCGGAGTGCGAAGTCCCAAATCAGCCAGTGTGGATTCGCGCGCATAGAGCGCGATTGCCGCATCCCAAAGCCCGATCGAATAGAGCGTGTCGTTCCAGATGCCCTTGGTCCCGGGCAGAAAGTCGGCAAGCTTCGCCTCATCGATGGGTAGCGGTTGAAGGTAGCCAGCCCAAGCCCATCGGGGCATCACGGGACCGTCAACGTCGATAATGCACGGCAAGTTGCCAGCAAGTGCCGCAGCCTCGACTGAGTCATTGTAGCTTTCCTGCGGAAACGCTTCGAGGGTAACGACGTAGTCGGATTGGCCAGAGTTGAAGTCGTTGATAATACGATCGATGATTTCACGCTCAACTGTATTGCCGCCCCCATGATACCACATGTCGATCTCTGTCTGGGCCGTGGCAGCTCCAGCAAGCGCGGTTGACGCCGTCAATGCGGCGCCGAGTGCTTTGAATTTCATGATTTTCCTCCCTTGATATTCCTCAGCTGTGTGACTGAGGTCAATGCGGTCACCGACGACCGCCAATGAACAGGACCGGCTACCTTTTCCAGCCCCCCTGCTTCTCTGCCTTCGTCGCCAATCAGCGACAGAACCCGCTCGGCCGCGCGCTGCCCCATTTTCCGATAGGGCAGTTCGACCGTCGTAAGTGGCGGGTAGAGTGTTTCTGCAATGGCCCGATAATTGTCGAAACCAGCAACCGAGATCTCGTCGGGCACCTTGAGCCCACGCGAGCGCAAGACCCCATAGGTGCGCAGCGCCATTTCATCGTTGCCGCAACAAATCACTGTTGGCCTGTCCCGCATGGCAATCACGTCTTGAAGGGCGGCAAGCAACAGATGACCATCATCATGATCGTCAAGACCTCTCGCCTGGATGACCAAGGAGTCATTATATGGGAGACCCGATTGTTCCAGGGCGGCGCGATAACCGGCAATGCGCAACGGGGACGCTTCCATTTCCGGGGCCAGTGTCAGGTAGGCGATGCGCTTGTGTCCTGATCGGATGAGGTCCATCACCAGATCGAATTGGCATTGCTTGTCATCAGGGACGATGGCCGGTGTGCCCAAGTCGTCGAAACAGTTGACCAGCAAGACAGGCTGTCGCACGTGCCCCACGTTAAGTTCGATCTTCTTGTGAAAATCGGCGACGTAAATGACCGCCTCGACACGGTGCTGCAAAAAGGTCTGTAACAGTCCTTCCACCTGTTCGGACGCCCCTCCGGTATCCGCGACCATCAGGGTCATTCCGCTTCTGGCCAGCACCTGCTGGACGCCTTGCACGATATACAGGTCGGGAAGTCCGGTCGGCTCTGCCGGTTCCAGCTTTTGACTCAGCGCCCCCGTAATCAACCCGATCAGTCCGGATCGGTTGGACCGCATCATGCGCGCAGCATTCGAAGGGACATAGCCAAGTTGGCGGATCGCGTTTTGTACTTTTTCACGCGTCGCCTTTCCAACGGGCGCGTCCTCGTTAAGGACGCGGCTCACCGTTTTGGGAGAGACATTCGCAGCTCTTGCTACATCGTAGATAGTTGCCAAGTGAACCTACCCGACATGAGACCCACATATTGACATCGATGACATGACATCGATGTCATGTCAACTAAAGGCGCTCTAGAACAGATCGTCGAGAAGATCAGAGGGCAATATCGAGTTTAGGCAATAGGTGTACCGACGGGCTGGTTGCATAACAAGCCGGGCCTGCCGGTAGGATCGTTTGAGACGAGACCCGGGCCGTTCATGGGTGCGGAGGATAATTTCCGAGTCATTGTTCGCGGCAGCGGTGGGCACGCCTCGCGCCCGCATGATTGCCGTGATGCTATTGTGTGCGCTTGTTCGATCGTAACTGAGTTTCAGACGATTGTATCTCGAAAGATCGATCCTGCAGCGCTCGCCGTTGTTTCGGTGACGGCCATCGAAGGCGACAACGTCAAGAACGCCATTGCGGGTGAAGCGCGCATTGAGGGCGACTGCCGCCATTTTGACGACCTAGTCAGCCAAGGTATTGAGGACTCGATGCGACGTATTGCCAAAGGGTTGGCGGAGGCCCATGCCTGCACGGTTGAGGTTGAGTATGATCGCGTATTTGTTCCTCTGACAAACGATCCGGAAGCAACGAAGCACGGATTGAGCGTGGCTGAAAAGGTGTTTGGCAGGGAAAACACCAATCCAAATGCTTCACGCATGGGAGCGTCTGAAGACTTTGCACAAGCCCTGAAAATCGCACCGGGTGCATTCTTCAATTTTGGAAACGGAAACAGCGCACCACTTCACAGCCCAGAGTACGACTTCAATGACGCGGCACTTGTTCCGGGTGTTCAGTGGTTCGTTGAGCTTGTACGAAGCAGATTGCCAGTTGCCGCACCGTAACCGAGCGCTGAACCAGCCGCATCCTAAGGACAAACTAGGCCCTCAGCCGCCGTGCGACAGGAACCACCAACGCCGCGTCGCAGCTTCCCGAAGCGGTCATTGATGGCTCGAGGCGACGTCCGACATGCGGGTCGCCCACTCAACCGATTTCAGGCGTTTGCTGAGGGGCAAATCGATCTTGATGCACAGTTCCTGGCCGTCCAGAGTTGCGGAAGCATTACCTTGGTAGGAAAGGCAAAGCCGCTTCACGATGGACAGGCCAAGACCTGTTGGGTGCTCGCGTTGCCGACGGGTGCGGCTTTCGGAAACGCGGAAAAAGCGGTCAAACAGAAAAGGCAGAGACTCTTGATCGACGTCCGGGGCCGTATTTCGGAATACTATCTCGATGGAGTTTGCGACAGATCCCTTTCCTGCAGCAATGACGCAAGGTCCGTCGGTCGACGCATAGCGAAACATATTCGACAGCAGATTGTCAGCGATCTGTTTCAAGCTATTAGCCGGAATAGCAAATCGACGGTCCGATAGACCTTTTGCCATCTGAATGTCCAATCGAAAACCGCGTTCTCGAAACCGCATAGCCCAACTCGTTTCGGCGTCCTGTAAGAATTCTCCAACGGTAACCTCTTGGTTCAAAC
>JAAUYH010195050.1_pt1 | contig 13652 bp, 11 predicted proteins | sample 7278061 | NCBI WGS metagenome assembly JAAUYH01 (sample SAMN14350203, study PRJNA611818) | marine sediment metagenome | isolation source: surface marine sediment (0.6m) | place: French Polynesia: Moorea | collected 2018-08
ATTTCCACATCATTGAAATTATCGCCAATGGCCATGACGTTGTGGGGCTGTAATCCCAAAATTTTTTCTGCGAGGTAACTAACGGCTGCACCTTTGTTTACTTGGGGATGAGCAGCTTCAAAGAAGGTCGAGACAGATTTAGTTAAGTAAAGTTGAGTCGGAGTATATTGGCGACGTAAATTCTTCAGTAATTGGTCGATGACATCTGTGTCCTCACACAGAGCTAGAATTTTTGTTGGTTCCCGGTCTAAAACATTACGTAAGTCACCCACTGCAATCGGATTGATCCCAGAACGTTGTGCATATGCTTGTGTATCTTTACTTAGTTCACGCACGTATAACTGGTCATTAATGTAGAAATGTATAGACAAGATATCTCGTAATGGTGGTTGTTCAAAATAGTCCAATAATTCCTCGGTAATCGCCCTAGAAACAACCAAATGATGATGAATAGTCTGGGATGCGGGTTCTTGAATCCAAGCTCCTTGATAGGCGATTAAAGGCAAATTAGAGATGATTTCCTGGTGAAAACGTAAGGCAGAACAGTACATTCTTCCTGTAGCGATCGCCACTTGAATTCCTTGGGCTTGAGCTGCGGCAATCGCTTGTTTGACGGGTTCGCTAACGCTGTTGTTATGTCCGGAGATTGTGCCATCGATATCTAAAACTAGTAGTTTAATATCTTGTGCAGGGTTTGTTTTATCTACAGCAGATGCTTTCTGCATAAATTAAAGTTGTTCATCTCATGAAGTCATATGTATAAATTACCGCAGACCCACTCAAATTGAAATTTACCTGAGAAAAAAGGTTAAAAGTTTTGGGGTCCTGTGATTCTGGGAATATGTGATCACCTATTCCCGCAAGGAGGCTCCCGCTTACTCGAAGAGAAGCGGAACAGAGGAATTGCGGGGGAAAAGCGAAACACCCCTTGACCAATACTGAGCGTGAGCGAAGTTAGGACAAGGGGTAGTTGAGCTTTTGCCAAATAAATCTTTAATACAACACGAATGTTTTGATGTATTATATTCATATGTGATTAGGTTGAACACATGGAACAAGTATTGACGCTAGTTTGCAAACTCAACCCCACTCCTAAGCAAATAGAAGAAATAGAACTTGTTTTAAGTGCTTTTGCTGATGCTTGTAACTATGCCAACAAGCAAGTTAAACCGCAACTAACCAGTAAAACCACGATTCAGAACATGGTTTATCATGACATTCGTGCAATGTTTGGATTGAGTGCGAACTTGGCTGTACGTGCTTGTGCCAGAGTTGGATCTAATCGCAAAACTGCTAAACTCAAAGGCAAGCCAGTTAAGGAATTTAAACCAACCTCTGCTGATTATGATGCTCGAATCTTTACTTTTAGGGAAAAAGATTGGACTGTCAGCTTAACCTTAATCAATGGTAGGGAACACATTAAAATCAATGCGGGTAATTACCAACGAGGTAAACTCAAAGGGCGTAAACCTACAAGTGCCCAATTATGCAAACACCGGGATGGTAACTACTACATCCATATTCAACTTAAGGATGAACCACCCACACCTATACAATCAAACAAAGTTATAGGTGTTGATTTTGGGCGTAGAGATATTGCCGTAACTAGCAACGGTGATAAATGGGACGGTAAACAAATTAATAATACTAGAGATAAATTTTCGCTGAATAGAGCATCTTTGCAACAAAAAGCCTCGAAAGGTACAAGGTCTACTCGCCGACGTGCGAGACAGATTTTGCAACGGCTGTCAGGCAAGGAAAGACGCTTTCAGCAATGGCTAAACCACACCATCAGCAAGTCTATTGTTCAGGATGCATTAAAGAATAATGCAATTGTGGCTATTGAGAATTTAACAGGCATCCGAGAAAGAACAAACCAGCAACCAAGAAGCAAAACAGAGCGCAGACGCTCTAATTCTTGGTCGTTTTATCAATTGCGTTCTTTTTTGGAATACAAAGGCATTAAGCACGCAATTGAAATAATTGCTGTACCTCCAGCCTACACTAGCCAAACCTGCCACAACTGCCTACATATCGGATTGCGTTCTGACAAACGCTTCAAATGCAGGAATTGTCAATGGTGTGGTGATGCTGATTTAAATGGAGCAAAGAATATTGCTGCTATTGGGGCTGTTTTTGTAAACCAGCCTGGAGGCTCGAACAGTTTGTATTGTAGTCTCAGTACAGACAGCTCAGGGCTACTAAAAGCCCACACTGTACCGCTAGGTCAGTATGGGTAGTTTACTCAAAAACATTCTCATACCCCCATCTTTATGCGTAAGGCAGGAACTTACAATGGGAATTATTCCTTGGAAATAATAGTATCAACCTCATGCATTCCCATACACCCCTGTTTTTAGTGATTGAAGACCATCCAGAAGTTGCTCAAAACAACTGTTGCTTTCTCCAAAAGGTAGAAGCATCTGCTAATTGTATTTGTGTGGAAACCCCAGAACAGGGTTTGGAAAGATTAAAGTTGGAAATGCCAGAGCTAGTGGTAGTGGATCTTCAGTTTGGTACTATCAGTGGCGAACAGTCTGCTAAACCAGGGATAGAACTATTAAGACAAATTTTTGAGCAGTATCCCAATCTAAATATCCTGGTTTATACTAGCGACTTTAGTTTCCTTATACACCTAGTTAATTTGATCAACAAACACCACGGGGGATTTGTGGTAGTAAATAAAATGGAGTTGCGTAAGGCTTTTATCGAAGGCGCTCAAAGTGCTTTAAAAGGTGAATTGCGTATTCCCAGGGAATTACGTCAAGAGATGAAGTTGACGGAAAAAGAACTAGAAGCACTGAAATTACTTTGCCAATATTCCTTAACAGACCACGCGATCGCTGAACGAATGCATGTAGCTTTAAGAACTGCTCAAAATTATGTCCAACGCTTAAAGGAAAAGCTGGATATTGATAGTTGGGAGGATAGTACCACTAGTGCGCGTGTAGCTGTGTGTATGGAAGCAGTTAGGCGTAAATTACTATTGTTATAAGTAGTTGGACAAAATTAAATTCACTCATGGAGAGAGGGAAAAAAGGTGTGGGGAGTGTGGGAGGTGTGGGAAGTGTGGGAGGTGTGGGAAGTGTGGGAAGTGTGGGAGGCCTGGGAGGTGTGGGGAGTAATTTTTTGGGTACTTAGCTAGAAATCCCACTCAAAATTTCGTTCACCCGGGAACAGGAAACTCTTAAGGGGGAACAGGAAGACAATCTGTGTAATTAATTCTGTCTGGGTACTTAGCTTGTGTCATTTCAGCAATATATTTGCTGGATAAAAAATAATAGCTTGGTTTGCGTTAGCCACAAGACAGATAGGGGAATTATAAGCTCACGTCATCTACCCTTTCCCGTGAGGTATGGAATGAACCCATCAGAACCAAATATAGTTGAGCTTGCGAAACAAGGAAATCCCAAAGCAATTGCATCTCTAATTAATCGACAACTCAACCCCAAGGGAATAACTGTTAAGGCTAATTTACAAGATGCTTGCTTACAGATTTTTTTAGAATCATTAGATCCACCACTCCAGGAATATATCCTACCGTTCATCCAGAAAGGAATGTCTAATTTGGGTGTAAAGGTGATTAAAACGGTTAAAGTCTATGCTCGTCAAGTTGGTTCTAGTTCAGCTTTATGGACTGAAGAATTTAACTTAGAAACCTTTGTAGAAGTATCCCAGGAATTTATTTCCGAAAATATTCCCGATGATTCAGATGTTGCAATACCAGCATCTACAAGACCCCCAAAAGAGATAAAATCTACTGCACCTGCAAAAGCTTATCAAGTAAATAATAATAATTCAACAAAATCATCAGAGCCTAGTTTCCGAATTCAAAATACTCTCAAAGATGCTCTGGAAGGATTGAAAATTTTTGTCACTAATCCCGTGCAGGGACTGCCAATATTTTATCAAAGTTTAGGCAAAAAACGTGCTTTAGCAGTAGGAATTACCTTTGGGATTTTCTATGTAGCTTGTTTATTATTTAGCGTACATCGCACTTTATCAAAGGTATCTTTTTTGATTGGATATGGCAAGTTTAATGTTGCTCAAATTATCGGTTTAGGGATTACGCAATTTATCAGTTTTGCCATCGCCAGTATATCGATTAGAAAAATGTTTAGAGGTTTTGGTTGTCCGGAAGGAGATATTTTTATTGCTGGCTCTTCTTTATTGGCTCCCGGTTTTTTGATGTTATTAAGCACAATGTTAGGAGGCATAAATTTTGAAATTATTTTGATCCTTTTAGTTTCATCTATGAGTTATCTTGTCCTGACACTATATACAGGATGTAATCAAATTTCTAAAATTCCAGATTCTTTATCTCCTCTAGCTGTTGTTGGTATAATTTTACTTAGTATTTGGTTCTCTAAAATTATCATTTCATCAGCACTTTATTAATTAATTTTTTAGAAGTATTCACATTTTAATTTTTAGATTTTCATTGAAGACTTTAAGCATACTTTGAGTATTTTTTGAAGAGATGAAAGCTTTTTGATAATTGTTTTTTTAATATTTAAATCTCTAATAAAAATTTGAAAAAATAATGGGTAATATAGATGTCTATAAGCCAAATATATAGGAATCCGGTTTGATTATTGAAAAAATCTAGGTATTTTAGCTGTGTCAGTCCAGTAGGGTGTGTTAGAACGGAGGAAAGCAACGCATCAAAACCAGTCGTGATGGTGAGTTACGCTGCGCTCTAGTGTAGCCATGCCCGGAGGGCTATACAGCACCCTACAGATCTACATATCTACAGTATCTTTTCAAAAGTATCTTTTCAAAATTCAAATAGTATTCCTCTAGAAGTTAATTTCTAATCCAAAATCTAAAAGCCAAAATGGTATAGTCTTACTTTTTAAATAATAGAGTTAACCATTATTTAAATTATTTTTAAATAATGGTTAAACTTTTCATAACTATAAGTAATATATCTTTATTTTTAACTAGTAGCTGAAGTGCTTATCTGATTCTTAAATACAAAGGTTAATATGGTTTTTTCCAGCATCCTAAATCGTGCCTTTACTGCTTCAGCAATAACTACAGCAGTTGTTTTTGCTCCACTATTGACCTCAGTTGCTCAAGCAGAAACTTTAACCGGCGCAGGAGCAAGTTTTCCGGCTCCCTTGTACCAAAGATATGCCCAACAAATGAGAAAAGCCGGATTAAATATGAACTACCAAGCTTGTGGTAGTAGTTGTGGTATCAGACAAACTATTCAGGAAACTGTTGATTTTGGTGGTAGCGATGCAGCTATGACCAATACGGAAATGTCTAAAGTCAACCGGGGTGTAATTCTTGTACCTACAGCCGGTGGTGCAGTTTCTGTTGTTTATAATCTGCCTGGTGTCAATAATCTCAAATTATCACGTCAGGTTTTGCCAGGAATTTTTTCTGGTCAAATTACTAAATGGGATGACCCCAAAATTAAAAAAGATAATCCTGGAGTAAATTTACCTAATTCAACTATTAAAAGTGTGGTTCGTGCTGATGGTAGTGGTACTACCTTCATTTTTACCAATCACCTTAGTAATATCAGTGGTGACTTCAAAAATAAAATCGGTACCAGTAAAAAGCCCAAGTGGATAAAAACTACTCTGCGAGGTAAGGGAAATTCAGGTGTAGCAGCTACAGTGAAACAAACTCCAGGTGCTATTGGATATGTTACCCAAGCATATGCAAAGGAAAATAACTTGAAAACAGCTCTGGTACAGAACAGTTCTGGTCAGTTTGTGGCTCCAACTTTACAGGCTGCCAATGATGCTTTATCCAGTGTTACATTCCCTCCTAATTATCGAGTATTCGTGGGAGATTCTTCCAAAGGCTACCCCATTGTTGGTCTTACCTGGATGATGGTCTATAAAAAATATCCTACTCCAGCTAAAGCCCAAGCAGTTAAGAACATGGTGAAGTGGGTGCTGACTGAAGGTCAAAAGTACAATGCACAGCTTAACTACACCAGAATTCCTTCTAGTGTGGCGAATCAAGTAATACAGACAGTTAACAGTAATGTCAAGTAATTAGGTTGTTAACTTTTCCCATTCTCCTCTCTCCTCGCTTCGTGGGATAGCTTCTAGCTATCCTGCTTTTCCTACAGTTAATACAGATTTGTATATGGCAAATCCATCAAGACAAGTTCCTCGCTCTGGCAATATTGATATTACTACTAGTAAGGGAATAAATTTCTTTCTAGAAAAAGGATTTGATTGGCTAGTTCATGGTTTTGCTTTAGTCACAGTAGCCATCCTTTTCTGGATGATTTGGGTAATTTATCAGCAAGCTTATCCTGCAATCGCTAAGTTTGGATTTGGGTTTTTATGGAGTCAAGAATGGGATCTTTCCAGTGACATTTATGGTGCTTTGCCCTACATTTATGGAACTTTAGTCAGTAGTACTTTGGCTTTAATATTGGCAGTACCTGTAGGTTTAGCAGTAGCTTTAGTCACCACGGAAGATTTTTTGCCAAAATGGTTGCGATCGCCTATTGCTTTGTTGGTGGAATTAATCGCAGCTATTCCCAGTGTAATTATTGGCTTATGGGGAATTTATGTTCTGATTCCATCACTAAATCCCTTACAAAAATGGCTATTTCAACATTTAAATAAAATCCCTCTGTTCAGTACTGAACCTTTTGGTCAAAGTATGTTGGTTGCAGGAATAGTTTTGGCAATTATGATTTTGCCAACTATGGCTGCTATTAGTCGTGATGTTTTACTAGTAGTTCCTCAAGAATTAAGAACCGGATCTATGGCTTTAGGTTCTACCCGTTGGGAAGCTATTTTTAAAGTTCTCATTCCGGCTGGTGCTTCCGGGATTGTGAGTGCAGCTATGTTGGCTTTAGGTAGAGCTTTGGGAGAAACTATGGCTGTAACAATGGTAATTGGTAACTCTTCCATAATTAGCATTTCATTACTCGAAGCAGGTTATTCAATTCCGGCAGTATTAGCTAATGAATTCTCCGAGGCAGATAGTAAATTACACATTGGTTCTTTAACTTATTTAGGATTGATTTTATTTGCTTTAACTCTAGCAGTAAATATTGGCGCTGCCTTAATTATGCAGTTAATTAGGAAGAAACAACAATCATTTAAATAGAGCTTGATCGTTATGATTCAAGCTATTAAATAATCAAGGATAAAAGTGAAAACCAAAGTAATGTGCATCTATAAAATATGGCAAGAAATGTTACAAATAATCAGGAAAACATGACCGATGATTTGACAATAGAATTATGTCAACCATTAGAAGGTAAGCGATTACTATTTAATAATGGAATGACAGCAATTACCTTTATACTTTCTCTAGTTGCACTAATTCCATTAATATCAATTACCTGGGAAATTGTAAATAGAGGAATATCTGGAATTAAATTAGAAATGTTTTGGTTGCCAGTCATTGATGATGGCTTTGCCAATGCGATTTTAGGTACTATGAAAATGGTGGCGATCGCCTCTACGTTAAGTATTCCCATTGGTGTCATGACGGGAATATTTTTAGCAGAGTTTAGTCAAGGCTCTCAGATTGCTAAATTGGTTCGTTTTATTAACACTATTTTGACCGGAGTACCATCCATTGTAGTCGGCATTTTTGTCTATGGAGTTATTGTTTTAACCTTTAAAAAGTTTAGTGCTTTTGCAGGAGGATTTGCCCTAGCTGTGATTATGTTACCTGTGATTGCCCTATCAACGGAAGAAGCATTGAAACTAATTCCTAACCGTCTACGAATGGCATCTGCCGCTTTAGGTGGTACGCGGGTACAAACTACATTTTGTATTGTTTTAAATGCGGCATTACCAGGAATAACCACAGGTATTTTATTAGCAGTTGCTAGAGTTACTGGTGAAACTGCACCACTGATTTTCACATCTTTGTTTAGTTTAAATTGGTCAGATGGATTATTTAGTCCCACTGCATCCATGTCTGTATTAATTTTTAACCTTTATAACGAACCATCTCCAGAAAAAACAGCACTAACTTGGACTGCTGCAATAGTTTTGCTTTGTTTAGTGTTGTTTACTAGTTTGTTTTCCCGCATGATCACGAATAGAAGTAAATTCTAACCCTTAAGGAAAATTTAATTGGACTTATTTATGCATAAAAAACCAATCACTATGAGTAAATTAAGCACAGCTATTAAAGTCAATAGCCTCAATTTTTACTATGGTAAAACACAAGTATTAACAGGAGTATCAATAGATATTTGCAAAAATAATATTACGGCTATTATTGGCCCTAGTGGTTGTGGTAAATCGACTTTTATTAAGTCTTTAAATCGAATTAGTGAGTTGGAAACGGAAGTCAGAGTAGAAGGTAAAGTTGAATTTTTTGGTCAGAATATATACGAACGTCGAGTGAATTTAAATAGATTACGTCGTCAAATTGGTATGGTATTCCAAAAACCAAATTTATTCCCCATGAGTATTTATGATAATGTTGCTTATGGAGTAAGAATAGCTGGATGGCGACCAAGAACCGAAATTGATGAAATTGTTGAGTCTGCCATCAAAGATGCGGCTCTTTGGGATGAAGTGAAAGATAAGTTACATACATCCGCTTTGGGACTTTCTGGAGGACAACAACAACGACTCTGTATTGCTCGTGCTTTAGCAGTTAAACCCAAAGTACTGTTAATGGATGAGCCTTGTTCTGCCCTTGACCCTATTGCTACGAATAAAATTGAGCAACTAATTCATACTCTGAAAAATAATTTAACTATTGTCATTGTCACCCATAATATGCAACAAGCTGCCCGTATTTCTGACTTTACTGCTTTTTTTAATACTGATGAAAGTAGAATTGGTCAAATGGTAGAATTTGGAGCTACTACCCAAATATTTAGTAAAGCTTTAGATGAACGTACCCGTGATTATATTTCTGGGCGTTTTGGGTAATATCATTTTGGATTTTAGATTTTAGATTTTGGATTGTGAAAGAATGACTGCATCAGCTTTTCTTTCTTTCCATCTGTCGCAATCATTTTTCAAATTGGTATGATTTATTATTTTTTAATTCCAGATCTTTTGAATTTTTACCCTCTAGATATTATTTGCTATAGGGCACAGAATAATTTTATTTATTTATTTTAACTATAAAAATATAGCACTACGCAATTAGGGTGCGGACATTGTTGAATGCCCAAACCTATGAGTAATAAACTTATTACTTATTACTTATTACTTATTACTTATTACTTATTACTTATTACTTGCGTTGTGATCCCAGTATACTAAAATCCAATATCTCGCAACTTCCAAACTAGTTTGATTACCATTCCACCATCAGCCAAAGTAAATCGTTCCCATTTACCTCCAGGAATTTCTGTAGCAATGGTTTCCATAATTTTAGTCCCGTAACTACCACCATGAACTTTACTCACAAAACCTTCTGCAAAAGAGCCATCATTCTCTAACATCAAAACACACTCAGCACCTGACTTAAATAAACTTACCTTGACTGTAGTTGCATTACCTTGGGGTGGTTGAGCATGACGAATTACATTAGCAACTGCTTCTCTAAAGAAACGGAAAATATCTTCCCGCGCATCAATCCAAGCACTATCCAACTCTGGCTCTTTCAGGGGTTGAATATTATCAATAATTTTTAAAGTCAATTCTCCAGAATTAACTAATTCCTTTAATCTACTCCGGATTCCTATATCTAAACCAGAGCGTAATTCAGGTGTGATTTTGAGTTTATTGGCAATGATACGAATATCATTTAATTGAGCGCGAATATCACGGTTTACTTCCAGCAGCTTTTCTAAAATTGGCTCAGTATTTAAACTAGGATTATCAAGCTGCCAAATTTCAATCCGATCCATTACCACCTTAAGTTCTTGCAATGGGTGATCATGAATATCAGAAGCAATACGATACAATAACTTGCGAGCTTGTAAAACAGCAGCTTTTTTTTCTGCTAGTTGACGCTGTTTTAACTCATCTTGCTTTAACAGTTGAGCAATCCACAAACAAGCTGTAAGAGAAATTCCTGTTACTAACCAAATCAACATTGGTAAAGCGATGGGAAATATTGACCCATGATAAAAACATAACAAGTATAAACTACCATATCCGCCCATAACCCCTAATATGGGCAGCATACCCCACTTGTGATACCAATTACCTGGCTTGGTAATACCGCTAATAATAAATTTACTAACAACGACAACACCGAATAAAACAATTCCTAACTGTAAAAAATTATGTATTGTTGTATACAATGAGTTTGTCATTAAGCTGTTAATTAAATTTGCTTGAACTTCTAAAGCTGACATTCTTGTACCAGCAACTGATAAGAAATCATGTTGCTCTGTGACACCAATTAAGACGATTTTATGACGAAATTGCTGAAAAATTTGTTTATTATCATCGGGGATCTCACATCGATCAGATAGAGTTGTGACAAAACACAGTTCCTCTATATTAGTAGTCTTAAAAGTACCTTTTTCGCCAACAAAATTAATATAACCAGATGGAAAAGATGGGATGAATTGCTCCTGGTAATTTAGGAATTTGTTGTACTTATACCAAGATAGCCATGCTGCTGATTTTAGCTTTATAGGCTTGTTAGTATCTGACCGAATAAATTCACCAACTGATTTTACTTTACGTTCTGGATGAAGCAGTAAATTAGGATTCTTTGCGTAAGACACATATTCAAAAAAACCCTGTATATTTTCTATTTCTACTGCTGGCTTTAGATCACTATTAAAAGGTATAAAATGATTATATATTGGCAAGCGTGGAGCTTTATTTTGATTCAGAGAAATAGATCTGATTGCTAAGACAATGCGATTACTATACTTATCCACTAAGTTAATAATCTTATCTTCTCCTCCCTCTACCTTTGTTTTCCAATTATCAGGAAAATTCAAGACTACAACAGCAGCTTTTTCTTGTAATAAACGTTCAGTCAAATCAGCGTAGAAAGAAGGCTTTAATAATGCCTGTTCTGCGGAAATATTGATTAATGCAATTTCATTAGTCTTTTTTCCCGATTTACGCAGTAAAATCAAACTATCATTTACCTGGTCTTCTATTTTTCTCACCACGGGAACATTAGATAGTAGTAGACCATAAGTAAAACTACATCCTATCCCTAGACAGATAACTGCTTTTTGCCATGTATTGCCAAACACTATGCCTCCTCATTATTGATACTGAGATAGAGCCGATAGGCAATTACTCAATGGCATGGAAACCGTCGAGAATTACACGCAACTACTTATAACAACCAATCCTCGATGGCAAATTACGGATTTCAGTAAGCCATTCCCATTGTTATTTTATCTAAAAAGGGGGAGCGAAGAAAAAATTTTCAGAAAATAGCATAATCTATCCCTTATTTATCATTGCGATCTTTTTAATAAATAACGAATGACTCTACTCTTGGGTTTACTCTGCTTCAAAGTGATACATAATTTAGTGCCGCACTTCTGAACTCGCCATAAGTTTCCACTTCTTGTCCTTGCTGATGAGTTTTTTAGTCTTAAACGCTTGCCTTGATCCGGGCCAGAATAGAAAGTAATGTTGTTACCATTTTTAGCTAGCTGTAATCTTACATAGCCTCCGCGACCTTCGCCACGGGTAATTTGTCCCCTTCCGCTCCACATTTCAGTGGCGATCGCAGGTGATACTAAGGTACATAATATGGCACCCATTGTGCTAATTGCTGCTATTGGATGATAAAAAGATTTCATGATTCAACCTACTCCTCTTAATATGACTGTGACGACAAAATACTATAAATAGCTCAAACAATGCAGGATAGCATTTTATACTTAAAGACTTTTGGAAGAGGTTGTGAGTTCCGCAGAATATATAAATATTTTATCCTTATTTTGTTAGGGAATTAAGTGCTTTCAACAACATTTTTACTGACAAAAATTATCAGTCTAATTACTTAATTAAATATCATGTAATTAGTTATAAGGGATACTCTATTATTGTTGTAATCTAAGTGTTTATTTTCACCCAACCTAAAAATTACCTCCCAATAATAATGGGGGCTGATTGAAAAATTTGTTGGTAAAAATAGTAAAAAACTTAGCTGCAAACCTGATATTACTTTCCTAGAAAATGGTGATTTCTAAGGAAATCTACATAGCACTGACTCATTTGTGATCAGAAGTCATGTATTTGGGATTGCTTCTTGGGGTCAAAATGACTGTATTTACGCTGTTTGTGCGTAAGTTTTACTATATATCTTATTACATAAGTATATCAAAGAAGGGATCACCAAAGTATGCGTAAAACCGCATATTGACTTGAGTAAACTAGCAAATAAGTCTGCGTGGATATCCGTATTTTCCTAGCTGAAGCTATCGCTAACATAACAACTACTGGTGAATAGATAATAGTTCCACACCCTTGAATCTACTTCACCAGTATCAAAGATAAACACCATATCTCATCAATCTCGCTTCAGCGTTATTTTGGAGAACATATTCATATGGCTAATAAGTCATTACCAAAAACTTACGAACAACTACTAGCTGATCCACAATATAGACAATTAATTACCAAGATTGCCTACAAATACACCAGAGGTAGTTCAGTTTACTGGGAAGATGCCGTGCAAGTTGCTCATATGAAAATTATCCAAGCCGTACAAGCTGGAAAATTTCGTCCCCAACTAGCTCCAAATTTTTCTCCTTGGGCTGCAACAATCGCTCGCAATGCGATTGTGGATTTTGTTCGTTATGAAAAGCGGCGTAATTGTCGCAGTCTGGAAGAACCGATTTCTGGAACAGATTTATCTTTAGCAGATATTCTTCCTGATCAATCGAATCAATTAGAAAATGTCGAACATGCAGATTTACTGCAAACAGTGGTGCAAGCAATTAAAAAATTGGCTATTTCCCATCCAGAACGTCAGTATATGCTACTCTGGCAGGGATTAGTTACAGGAAAAAAACAAACTCAACTGGCTGCTGAATTAGGGGTCAACCAAAGTGAGATTTCTAGACGCAGAAAAGAATTGTTAGGAAAGTTGACAAAGGAATTGAATATCTTACCAGAATCCACCACAGCCAAAGCACCTATGCAAAATATGAATTATGCGATCGCCTAAACTAGAGAATTAATCGATTCCGCATCAATTTTGTTTCCTAAGTAACCAAAATCTCTACATATTTGTATATAGTCAGAACCATATTGATGCAGTATAGATGAAATTGAACATTGACTGAATAATTGGCTCCTAAAAAATTATTCTTCTGCTTGAGTTATTTCTCATTAATTTATACAATTAGCAAATTAGCATACAAGTAAAAAATACACTTTAATATGCAGGCAGGGGGTAATCATGAGCCGTCCAATAATTTTAGGCATCGTCGGTGACAGTGCTGCAGGTAAAACAACACTGACGAAAGGGATTGCTCAAGTTTTGGGACCAGAAAATGTGACTGTGATCTGTACCGATGATTACCACCGCTATGATCGCAAACAACGGGCAGAAATTGGAATTACAGCCCTACATCCCGAATGCAATCATTTAGATATCATGCAGCAGCATTTGTCCCTACTGAGAACGGGTCAACCAATCCTCAAACCAATCTATAGTCACAAAACAGGGACATTCACAGCACCAGAATATATCAAACCCACTAAATTTGTGATTGTAGAAGGCTTACTTGGTTATTCCACCCGTGGTGC
>JAAUYH010080024.1_pt1 | contig 13651 bp, 7 predicted proteins | sample 7278061 | NCBI WGS metagenome assembly JAAUYH01 (sample SAMN14350203, study PRJNA611818) | marine sediment metagenome | isolation source: surface marine sediment (0.6m) | place: French Polynesia: Moorea | collected 2018-08
AAAAGTGTAGCAGCAACAATGAATGTTCTGGAGATCTAGTGTGTCGGCCGTATTTTTCGTGGAATATTTCGGAGAGGAGATGTGCTCCGAAAGGTGTTGTTGGCAATACCTGTGACTATTGGGATGATTGCAAGGAGAATATGAAATGCACTAATAACAAATGCACTTTATGACGGATATCAATCAAGCATTAACTAATTCTCTTTAAAAACCGTGAAATTTGATGTTGAGACCATTGGTGATAGTCAAACCATTTCCGTAAGCGGTTTTTTCCCGCACTTTACTCTTCAAAGGAGTGTTGTAGATAAACCAGGCTTTACTGCACAATGAAATCCTCTGAAACAAATTCGCTTTCCATTCAGTACTTTTTTCTCTTCATAGGTATACCCACTTCAGGAAAAACAGCTGCATGTTTCCGTTTAAGCAGTAAACAAGTAGAGTAAGAGCATATTCGGCATTAGGCCAAATATTGGTGTGAGCTTCATGCAGAACTATGGTTCTCGATGTATCCAAAACCTTTCTGGTCTTCTCTTTTGTTGTCGCATATAGCCAATTGAATCGCGAAGGACAGAGAAACGTAATACAATGTATCTCCAATACTCTAAGATCATTCTGTCAGTACGCAAACCTTGAAAACGTAGACTTCACACGGACGTTTATAGTTTGTTTTGGACGGCATCCAATTGCACGATTCTGACACTCAGGATGAAGAACCCAATTGGAGGCTCCGCCATCAGAGAATAGAGAAAGTAAAAATCATATTGAGTCATATTGAGTAAACTAGTTGGTACCGATAAAGTTGGAGCACCTCTTTTATTATGCCCAATTAATCACTTGTTCAGATTAACTCTTTCTGTTGGTTGAAGAAAATAATGACTTTGATGTTGCGCGTTGGGAAACGAAACACCATTGCTTCACTAGGTCAATTCTTGCTTGAAGTGAAACGTTACCGTTCCAGAATATGAGAATACCGTTATTTCGCACAGCATTCTCGTTGATAAAATCCCATTGAAACTTTCGAAATTTCAAGGTTTTGTTCCATAAGGCTGATTAGAGAGGCCGGATAAAAACAATCCTCATCGCTCACTAAGAAAATTTTATCGATTGGGGAGAAATGCAAGAACGTCCTAGTTTTTGAACTATTCAGTCGGTAAAAGCTTAAAACAAATCATTCTATAAAGTCCTTATGCCGATCTTGGTTCTCGCAGTTTCGGTGTAAAAGTGAAATCACGCGAAATCAAAGCAATTTCTAATTAATTTCATTTCCCGATGATTTTCAACCGAGAAACTCAACTATTGACCAACAATTCCATATTATCGAGCTACATTAATGTATCCAATACAATATCGATATGTTTACCTGGCTTGCAATTGATAATTGCTATGAAAATATTTCAGAGAGTGAGGTGGCTCGTTCTCGTACGGCCACTTTATTCAGCCTTATCGAAGAAACCTTGAATTTTCCAAATTTTCAGATGAATTTCGACAGCAAAAATATTGTGCGAAACAAAATTATTCATTTTATTTTGGAGAGTATTTGTAAGTAGACTTGATTGCGGCATCAAAAAATCTAGTTAGAAAAATGAAGGTATCGAATTTAATTTCATTATTGAACTGCTACAAAAGTTTGCTCTCGTCCTTTCAGGCTAGCCTATGTATGAATTATTTACTGGATGAGCGTTGCTCGAGAAAATATATATAAAACGATTTTGATCCGAAACATTTATTTCGATATCTTCAGTGATTTTTCGTTGCCGGCTAATTCGTTTCAGATTATACTTACAACTTATGATGCACATAAAGTCTCCAACTAAATTCAGCACCCCATGGAAATTGAAAATGTAAACTCTGTCGTTACCAAGATATGTACTCTGGGATTATTTGGAGCAAAATTATTTGTATGAGTCAGTAAAGACTGAAAATTACTATCTCGACGAATGACTCAAAATAAAATGCGTTATTCGCGGCAAATTCCTCGTAGTCGAAAACGGAAGTAAGGAGTTTCTGTAGCCCTCCTAACATATGTAAAGATTTCGTTGCCAGTAATATTCTTAACGTGGAAATTCGCCTATTCCATGAAAACGGAATAGCAATTAGAGCTTACATTATATCATATTTTTTGTTCGCCCACCGCTTCCTCTATACAATCTTAAACTACCCTATAAACTTATACAAGTAATTTAATAGTTTAAAATGAAGAATTCTATCGACTTCTTAAGAAGATAAAGGGTTTCGTCGAAACTTTAAGCTAATTTTAGTCAAATAATTAAAGACCTGTTGCCGGAAATGTTTAGGAAAGTAACATAGAATATTTTTTGCATAGCGAAGCATATTCTCAGTCGTCTTCAAAACTTGTTTCATCAGAAATTTGCGAGCCGATTAATTTTGGCACTACTTAAGGCTTTCTCTTAGACAACTACTTCAAACATATTTACGGATGGCCATCATCCGGTGCAATAGTATTATTTTTTAAGTTCTGAACAGAATACAGTTCAGCGAATGTGCATAGACGTATGCTCTCAATTTCTCAAACATACATTTAATCTATTCAAATACTTTTCCCCGAAAATCCGTAGCGTGAGACGTACATCCTATGGAAGAATGACAATCCACATCGGCTATACCGCAAATGTTGAACAATTAGTTAAAAGAGACTAGGCTGACATATGTGCGGTGTATCGGAGCGGTAGACAATGAGACAATCCTCAAGACACAACGATAGACGCCCAATCAGCAAACCAAGGAGAAATTCCCGAAGAATACAGACCAATTACGTATGAAGTCAATTTTTTGACAACTAACAACTAAATAGTACTGCTCGGCACACGTTGGACCCGTAAGGCATAGAATAGTCGGTTAAAATTGGTGTGAGTACTAGACTCACTCTTCAAATAAGTAAAAACAATTTAAAACATACGGGGTCTGTGAAAACACCCCCAGATATTGTTTATTGCGTCGCACATAGAATAAAGTCTTTTCAATGGCTTCTCATTGCTTGCATTCTTGCGCAGCGGCTAGATCTGACTCTAATTATCGCTTTGTATTGTACTTTTTGCATACAATAATATTGGTGAAAGTGCTATCACAATCTTTTCTATATGATTCCAGCACAATATGTGGAACGAGCTGGATTTATAGTTCAGAAAATAGTCATATTCTGTATTTCTTTTGTATTTTGTAACATAAACGTCACTTCTACTAATAGTTTTGTAATTTCAGCATGCTGTAATAGGAATCCACAGCTGTAAATGCAATTCTTCGTGCTCTGAGCGGTTCCAAAACATAACTTACAATTTTTCAAGCATGACACTGAAAGTTAATGATCATGAATGACTTTTTCCCTTAATTCCAGTGAGTGGTAAGGTCATTAAGATCCTGTGAATGCAAGTAAATTCCAATACGAGACATTAAAGATTCTTTAGTCAGATCAATGAGTTGAGAATTTGATTTGTGCATTATTTTGAATGTATTTCTGAGTCGATTCTTAATAACCTGATCGTGAGCAAGCTATTGAAAACAGAACTAACATTCTTCCGGTGCTTATTCGACTTCAAACTTACCTCTGAACATCTTCGTTCCTTCCTCAAAGATGGGTATGAACAAATAGAGAAATTCAACAACCGGTCATTATTTTGTTCAGCTTGCATATTTGAATAAACATAGAAAAAATGCTTTACAAAGTCAAAATATACGTAGAAAATTTCAAATACTTGGATGCATGAGGTTGATTTGGATTGTATACTATAATATCGTGTGCAATATTTTACTTTCAGGTGACTCAACACCCCATATAAATGCTTTGGTAAATCCAAGATGACCTTTCCTTTTCTTTAGCTTTCGTTTCCTTCTATAAAACTGGTGTACTTTTTCAATGAAAAATTCCAACATATTCGTAAAGTAAAAACTAAATGCGAACGAATTTAGAAACAATTTCTGATCTTTGAAGTTCGAAACAAGATTCGGAGATATTTTTTAGGCCCACGTCCTACGTCTAGTGCTTCTTATCCTGTCACTTAATACAATCAGTACAATTTCAATAAGACTGTTGACAACCGTTGCTTCGTTTCTTACTATAGTCCTTCATATCTCGTTTTTCTTGATGGTTACTTCAATTGCACTTTTTTCTTTCCTTCCTTGAGTCAGATAACTATCAGCTCATGTTTTTCTCTGCAAAGGATTTTATAAGAGATTTTGACAAATTGTGCTACACTTCATTTTTGTCTTTAGTCCGTTCTCGATACTTTTGAGTCAAGTTTATTTGAATGATAATAAGAAATGTTTTCTGTTTGCTTATAATCGTAGGATTTTTTTCTCTAATTTTTGTAAGGAATAAAATTAAAAATGATTTCAGGAATCTCAGAAGTTGTTCATCTTACTATGAAACACGTTACCTCGAGGGTTACTGATTCTAAAGAAATGAGCCATAGGTCAGGCATTATTATGTCACTGAGAAATTCAGCTGACTCTCCTGTTTCAGATTCATAGATGGTAACTAATTTGATGGAAGCTTTCTCGTAGACAGATTGCGACGGCTGCAATAGAATGTCTCACGTATGATCGTAAAATAATTACTTCTTTAGTCCTCTTTAGTATTTCGATTCTTGGAGAAAGAAAAAACTCTTTGACTTGTTGAAATTTGAACGAATGTCGTGAATTCGAGCAAAAAAGGATGAAAAAAATTCGTAATTACTTCATAGATTCTGCCTGCAGTGTATAATTCAATCATTATTCAAGCAAGGCAGCTACGATTCCGTTTCAATCACAACTCTATTTCAAACTGCTCCAGTTTTGTATTGAATTCTGGTCCATTTTAACTTTTGACTGCAACTTTCATACACTACGGCTTTATGATAGTCGCTTATTTGAGCGATTATAAACTTTCCATCCATTCTGCTAAACCCATCATTGTTGTATACATCCATTTAATTTTTCGGATTATATTTTCGATTTTTTTCTATTTGGTTTCAACATATTATGGGATTGAACAAGGCGCATTACTTTGTCCTTACTTAAACCGAGTCTAGTCTCGATTCTTGAAAAATCTATGCCACGTTTTGTAAGTTGTCTCTTGTTGTTTAATTGTTTTCAGAATGAACTTTTAGCTCAAAGTATTTCCTTTAACAATTTGATAGCAGTCCTCGAGTAAAAGTATATTATCTATGTTCTTTTAAATGTCAGTCTCTAGTAGTTGAACTTTGGAATTCGGCGGGGAGCATTTTCCTGAATGATTTAGATCTAGTCGATAGACATGATGTTTTTCTTTGGAAATGTGTGACTGCATGTGTTGTTAAAGTTAGTAGGCACAATAAGTAGGATGCCTTAAGCATGACATACAAATTCTATCAAAACCAAATATTAAGTTTAGCAGTTAATTTAGAAGATAGCGTCTGACATAAGATACATAGTATGTATGCAATCTTTCATATTTTCTTTTTTTCGTTTTCCGGATAGTTATACTTTCTATGAGTTTAGAAGAAAAGATATCCGCTAAACAATAAATTAGCTTCAAGCAACATTATATCTCGACCAGTTTGAACACTCTCCATATGTAATTAAGAACGAACCTTAATTATCGATTATACTTTTACTGATTGGCATGAAAAATTCACAAGGCTCACCAACCGTAGGTCGGCCTTATAAATTTACTAGTCAGAGATCCACAATTACTGATTCCTTTTTATTCCTCAATCTTTTTATAGGGAAATATCTAAGTGCATAACATCCCGAGTTGGAATTGAATAACGGAAAATTTACTGTACGCAAGAATAACTGTAAGAATATATTTAGCCAGTAAGAAAATTATGGCTCGAATTATTTAACATTTTTGGCAGCGGTTTTCTCTTTATGTACTAACGTTTGAACATCATCAACATCCCAAAATCGGGAATTAATATGCAAAAACATTTCTAATTCAAAGTTGCGCGGGCTCAATCTCTCGCGGCGATCTGTGAGCGCATAGCCTGCTCTTGAAAAAAATCGCTCGCATAAGTTGGAAGTGGGAAAAAGAAAATTCAGGTTCATGTACTGATCATCGTAGTCATTTTCCAACTTGCGACGCTTCCATGCCCTTTCTACTAGGGAAAGGATTTGCTCTTCTTCAACAGAACTATTGAACTCGCTAATTTTGAGTGATGAGACCGCTACTTTTTTATCTTGTGTTAAAGAGTTTGTTTCTTTGTTGATGATTTTCACAACTCTATTTTCAAATTTCGGACAAGCTACTATTCTGGCATCAGTGCCGAGCCGAGATTTTGTCTGAGGAAACTGATGAATGACTTCGTCGAAAATGAACATTACGTCAGCGCAGGTATCTTCTTTTTGCAGCGCAAGCGTGACTGAATTCAACTCCTCGAAATTCTTGACAAGGCTGTCGAGTTTTTGTTCTCTTTCACAGTGAGTACAATAGATTCTAGATCATCCACTTCTAGATTATTCAAAAAAGTTCTGATTTGTGTGCATCGATCTAGCATTTCTGCCACTGAATACCCTCTTGTCTGATTACTGCACTTAACTGCCAGTGGCGTGTATGCACGAATTTTTGCGGCAGGCACTCGATTGCGAATTTTTTTATTACACAGAATACTTCGTCGATTAAAGCTCGATGTTCTGCGATAATAGATTTAACTGCTAAATTAAATCTATGAGATTCACATCCGATAAAACCACAACCAAGCTTACGTGCAAAGGCAATGTTAACGGCACAGTTATCTCTTATAACGGCTACAATATTTTGGATTGAATTATTAAAAACATGGAGAACAAACTCAATAAATTCCACGTGGCTGTTCGCACTCATATCTGTTTCGTCTTCAAACGGGCTGAACCCCAATAATACGGTTTCATATTCTCTTGTTTTTTTTGGAGAAATGAAGCAAATACACCAAAATAGTGTGTGGAACTAGCAGTCCAACCATCCACAATTAGAGCAAACCGTTCAGGAAAAATCTGAGATATTTTTTCTTCTACAAATTTGGTCAGTTTTCTGATGTACTTCAGGCATGTAAGTGTATTGAAAGATGCATACACCAAATACTCTTTAAATAAAGCATTATTAAGTACACTGAAGGGTAGAAGCCCGCTCACAACCAAATCAATAGATGCATGTGTTTTAACTGCTTTGGAGCTGTGAAACAACGATGGAGCTAAATTATCACCTAGTACAGTGGATGACCGAGTCGAAACTCGGCCATCATCGTCACATTGCAAGAGATGTAGTGCTTCTGGATGTTGAGCCTGAACGTGCGATACAAAGTTTGTATAGCCACGTCCTTCTTTCCTCTCTGTATTGCATTTGCATACCCAGATACCAGGCTTGGCGGGTACTGGCCTGAAAAAGTAATCACGGATTGCTTTACCTCCAAGACGATCACGGTTCGGGTCAGCCATTTTGGCTCTTCCCTCATTTTCAAAGCTGTAGGGTAAGATTATATAAAAGTTCTTTGTGATATAACTTGAATGTTTCGGAATAATTATTCGCTGAACCAGGCTTCTTCGCGACAATAATTGACTCAATTAGAATTGCCCGAATAAATTAGGGGTACCAATTATTACAATAATGATAATACCAATACATTATTATAGACAGGCTTGAGGTCCAACAAATTTCTATTGCAATGTATTCCAATATGCAATAAAAATAGCTTATTTTGTTTTAAGTGGATATTGCAATACGTATTGCAGATCGGTCTATCATTGCAATTCATATTAGTGTAATTGATCACAATCTTGGCGAAGGAATGAGCCAGTTCTACAGAAAGTATAAAAACTGTAACCGCCGTACAGAATCAGACACTTGGCAGAACTTAGTGATATAGTCGATCCTTCGCCAGTAGTGCATCTACAATGCTTCTAGTACGTTGTGCTAGTCAATCTGCTCGTACTGCAACCTTGTGTACTCGGATTCTGTAAGAGTAAATCAGTGATAAACTTGAGAATCTAGAATTAATGTCATTGCTGATTTTGCAATTGATATTGCGGCATGTTCAGGATATGGCAATATATATTGCACTTCTGGAAGAGAGTAGTATTTTATTTCATATTGCTATTCAACTGGCAATACGCACCAATGATATTGGCTTCATCCCTGATTATAGATCTCTGTTACTAGCCTAAGTTAAGGTGTGAGGGTGTCAAGGTTCGTCTGATTAGAAGTAAAAAAACTCATTCTGATAAATCGGCAATTAGAGAAAGAGAAAGAGTAATTCACCAATTGCCTCTGTGAGGCGGAAACCGTTCAATTTTCTATATTTTGCAGTAAAGTTTTTCATTGTGTGTCCAAGCAACGTTGAGTTCGATCTCGAAACCTCATGTTTCAGGCATATCTAGAACAGAATACTCTCAATATCAGCTGTTGAAGGACTTATCGACCTGGTATTCGGCGCGTAATGATTTTTCTTAGATTGTTCTACAACATATCTTGTTTGGAAACTGTAGCTTTTTTCTTCCAATTGGACGTACGTTTTCAGAAGATAAAAGCGGGACAACTACAAGGAATTGACCAAGTCATAATTCATGGATTCATATAGAATTTGGGACAGACAACCTGAAGACGAAAGGAATTCTAATGCGCAAATATCTCGGCTGCAACACTCAGCTACGGTACCGGTACAGTACTTACTCGTCACGGTTGAAATGGAACACAAATAAATTTGCATAAAACTGCACTTACACTGAGTGCCTCGACTCATGAGTGATAGCGAGGGGCAAATTTTCAAGTCACTCTGCTTGGGCATGACAAGTGTTTCAGCAATGCTTTGATGATTATTCAAATTTACTAGTGAACCGACTCGAACCTAGCAGTAAACACGAACACAAACATAAACAACTGTCACCACAAGAAATATTATTTCTAAGTCACTTGCAGTGGTCTGCGTCGCCCTCATTGTTATCGTTGCGGGATCTGTGAAAACCACAACGTGCATCAGCCGGTGTTTGGACGGCTCGGCTAGACTGTAGCGCAACTCGAGAGAGATGTCATGTGCATACTGTAATTGGAGGCGCTGCCAAGTGTGTGACAGGATTGACGTCAACCACACTTAAGTGCTCGAGCAGTTCAAGCTTCTGCACCCCACCCGTAACTTCTAAGCGAGGGCAATGAACTGGCAGTAAAAAAGGTTGTTCTCAGCATTTGGACAATGCTTCGGGCTGACGTAACAAGTATGAATCCGATAATGGCGCACTAGTCACTACAGTGGACCCCACGACTGCAGCTATGGATCAACTACGTCGGTTGTGAAAACACGGCAATGTTGCGAAACATGTTCTGTTGTGTAAATTCGAACAACGTCTTCAGAGTTTAATTACACGCTGCTGATAAATCATTAAGTAGCTTAGTCTCGAATGTTTGGTGTCACAAGATAGTCGAGATTTCAAAATTTCGCTTCTAATTCGCAAATAAAGGTCGATGAGTCCAATTTGTTCATAGCTCCTGTGTTGATTTGGTCACAACACCTGGATTTGTTAAATGTATGGATTGTTATACAGAGATGCTCGCTCTAAATGTTCAATAATTCCAGTTCAGTATTTCTGCACATATTAGCTGAAAGAAACTATTGGCGTTGCAGGTTTATCAATTTTCATGTTGATTCATTCGTTCATGGCATACAGCAAAAAAATATTCCAATTAACCTAAAACATTTTCAATTCTTCGTTGTTCCACATTGTCTCCAGCAGAACAGAATTGAAGAATAGCGCAACTTGGAGTGTTCCCATCCCAAACAGCGATCTTTTCATCTTCTGAAAGCACCCGAAAACATTTTTACCGACGTATATTTGAACTACTCTTCTAGGTGCCCAACAATCTGTACCATCTACACTATTATTCTTCGATATTGAATCGATTTAGCAAATGCTATATACAAAAATATCAAGCAATATTTTATTTGTCGTTGATATAATTCCAATTCACCCCAAGTCCACGTTGCATAAATTAACAAGTTCTTGAATGTTTCGTTTCAAGGCATAATGTGATCGCTATCATATAATATTCAGATGCATTTGTAGTCCAACAACCACATATTTCACCTGTAACTTCAAGAGGTCTTTTTTTCCACAGATAATTCAATGCTGGTAATTCAATGCTTTCCATTCGTCTTTGGCTGGACCATGGTAGAACTCGGACATCGAGATTGTCGGTTGATACATAGAATGTAGAAGTAGTCTTCATTCTGTCGTAATCCATTTACACGTTAAATAGATTACCAATCTTCAGATAAGACTAAAACATGCATTGGATATGCAATGTAAAAAATGATGTGGTTAGGAAACCAATGCAAATACTGTGATTCGAGTTGGATCCTTTAACTGCAAACCATTCCAATCACCAGATGGTAGGCAGCTGTCCGATCAGATAGACGAAGCTCAAATATTATTGTTGATACCAGAATTCGGTAACAGTTTCAATGCTGACCATGAATGCGTGTCATGTAGGATGCAATTCAAAACGTTGATCACTGGAACGGATCTCTTGCTCAACAATGAAATTACACAACAAATGGACACTCACCGTGCTTAAAACCAGCTTGATCCGTATTTTAACCCGAATTCCTCGTTTTGTTTATTCCGAAGTGCGGAATGGAGAGTCGTCGGGACTGAATGCCTTCAGCATAAATTCCGAAGAAGATGGCCTGATATTTTGGCAAAATTAAAGCTAACCATTCAGAGCTTGCTTAGAGATAGTATCTTACAATGCAGGCTAAAACAATCAGACGATGATGCAGAAATGCAATATTTCGTTAAAATTCCTTAGACGATGCAGAGTACTTCACAGATGAGTAGAAATTGACTTCAACATGAAGAGTTACTTCTCGCATTCAGATAATCAGTCGTATCTCCCAACAGCAGCTTACTTGAAGCAACCTGTGACTCCTCTGTGCAACAGAGAACATGTTGTTCAATCTAGATTAAATTGATTTCTACTGAAATTGAATTCATGGACTGCTCATACCTTGGTCCTCTCTTTTCGAGAATTAGCAAGGCATGGCCAACTCCAATACAAACGGGAGGACATTGAGATTGACTAAACTTTCTATTGATTTCCAGCATTTTCCGATCTAACGCTTTTCTCCGCTGTACAATCCGCTACTTCTATAATTTCACATCATCTCCAGTAATATTTTCTCACTTCCGATATCTTCAGAAGCTAGTAGTGCCATGTTGTGCTTTTAAGGTGCTTGGCTAGTTGAGTCAGATGACTGATAATAGGAAGGTCTGAATCAGGCTACAGCGTTCATTGAAGTTGACGATTAGGAACGTATAGGACGTTAAAAGGATTTGGACTCCTAAATTATAATTTAGTGTGTGGGTGGGAATCAATGGGATAACTCCTTGTCATAATTGAAGATGACGTAATAATGATCCATGAGTGCATTGCCATAAGTCGAATGGTGATGTGTACTGGAATTCCCGACGGATGTGTAACAAGATATAGACCAGCTCGGTAGCATCCTGTCACGCTCAAATTATTCCAAGAACCCCAGAATGGGAAGTTATATTCTGGATAAATTTATCAGTTTCCCTCAATCCTCATTAGACTAGCGCTATACAGTACTTGCCGAGTTTCACAGTTCCTCACATTAATCCATGTTGGAAATGATGCACAACAGGGATGACGGAAGCCCTGTCATCATGCTAGCAATTGGAAACATAATGTTAAGCTCAAATTATTAATTATGTATTTACACGTCATTATATTTGCAATTATGTATTTAGATGATTCCAGAAAGTGATGTGGAAATTTCCACATAACTCTAGAAGATTTTATTTACATATTGCTTACAAAACCTATTCTTTCAATCCAAACTCTAACAATACTGATCAGCTCCTCATCTAAATCCCTTAGATGTCTTGCCAACGCAAATTACTGTAACGCTTGACTACGGAGCATTGTTATCGCATTGAATGTGCAGTGCTTAAAATGAACGTGAATAACGCATCGCCATGTGCAACCTCCTAATGTGCGGCCCTCTACTTGTGCAATCGTGATCGGTGCTGTAGTCAATACTGCAGCCCCCCTCCTCCTTATTGAGTCTCCCCGATTTTTATTGACATGTAGTACGAAATGCCTGAACGATTAAATTGGAATGAATTGTAGAACATTCAGAAGTCCGCTTGAGCTGCCCCTGTTGTTATCTTACACGCATGTTTAGTTACTGAGCACAGTACCTGGAACATGCGCTGTACCAGTTGGTGATCAGGTATTCAGATACAGTAGGACTTCGCGTGCCTACATAAACGTATACTTCAGAAGCTTCAAAGCACCTACTACCACCCTTCATCACGCCATTAATTAGTGCCGCTCTCTTTTAGTATTACTGTAATTTCGTGACGGATGCAAGTCACTCTCCACCACCTCATCAGCTAGTGGCACAGCACCCAAGGAGTAATGGTAAACGGTGGATTTGTAAGCCACGTTACGTGTGCATGAGATGCGGTTCAGCAATACAAAGAGTACTACAGATATTAAATAGCTGTGGCGACAGTGGCCGAAAGGTATGGATCGCTGCACGACGTTGGCCCTCTTTCTCGCTGTATCAGCGCAGGTCATTTTAGCTTGTTCCGTCGATGGAGATTGTGGGAAGTCTCTGGTTTGCAGACCCAGCAGTCAAAAGCAAAGGCTCAATCGGATTTGTGCGCGGAAAGGAGAATACGGCGAAGCATGCACCAACTGGGACGACTGCGTAGGAAACCATAAATGCTATGGGAACAGATGTGGTGGGAAAATTCAAGGCGAAGCGTGTTCCTCGAACGTGGAATGTGCGTGGAACCTTGTTTGTAGACCGTGGACTACCAGCAAGCCCTACAACCGTAGATGCACAGCCCGCGCTGGCATTGGTCAACCATGCGACCACTGGACGGATTGTGTCGCGGACATGAAGTGTTATGGAAACAAATGCGGAGGCAAGGGTGTGAACGAGAAGTGTAACAACAACGTTGAATGTTCAGGAGACCAAGTGTGCCGACCCTCTTCCTCAAATGTTTCGGAGGGGAGATGTGCTCCGAAGGGTGGTGCAGGCGAAGCGTGCGACCATTGGTCCGATTGTTTTTGGGACGCTTATTGTGTGAAAGGCAAATGTGATTTGAAGTCATCTGCTACTTCAATGTTCAAGAAATGTTCAGTGGATAAGGAATGTGGGCCGCTGTTAACGTGCAGACCAGTGTCTCCTATTTCCGTTTCAGTTAAGAGATGTGGATTTCGAGTGAGCGCAGGTGGGGTGTGCGACAGTGACGTGGATTGTGTAGGGAACTTGAAATGTGCACGAAATGTATGCGGAGGAAACACCTTCTTGAATATTCAAAGCTGCAAGACCGATGTCGAATGTCGCAACGGGTCCGTTTGTCGACCACTGTGGCCGTCTAGTAAGTCTGTGAAGAAATGTTTGGCAGTCGGAAGCTACCTGGACACGTGCGATACTGATAACGATTGTATCGCAGGTCTCGGTTGTCTTCAACACAAATGCGGAGGTAATCAGGAGTCTAGTAAGTGTAGGTCGAACAGTGATTGTGCCGGTGACCTGGTGTGTTCATCAGACAAGATATGTTCTCCTGAAGTTTCCTCGTGTAAGAAAAATTCGGATTGCAGTGGCGAGTCCGTGTGTAGGCCACAATACTTCTCTTCTGCTGCATCGTTGAAGTGTGCAAAGAAAGCGGATTA